>Ga0307487_1001553_pt1 | contig 16009 bp, 16 predicted proteins | sample CBIW12metaG_FD_203665 | JGI IMG/M metagenome (GOLD analysis project Ga0307487, IMG submission 203665) | Sea-ice brine microbial communities from Beaufort Sea near Barrow, Alaska, United States - CBIW 1.2 | ecosystem: Environmental > Aquatic > Marine > Coastal | place: USA: Alaska | collected... | reverse complement strand
GCGCGGTGTCCACGGTGAATCAATTGGGGGTTGCGACTCGCCGTTGGTACATCGACGACGGCGGCGACCGGCACGGCCTGCTCGCTCAGCAAACGCACGATCTCGTCGGTCGGCAGGGTGAGGGTCCAGGCCTCGACCTCATGGTGAATCTCGGTACGATTGGCTATCCGATTTTCTCCGCTGCTGAAGAGTGGGTTCTCGACTAGCTCGAGCTTGCCCATCGCGGTGCAGAGGCTGCGGAAGTGGCTGTCTTTACCGGCGACGAGGTGAACCCATCCATCGCCGGTACGGAAGGTGCCCCCCGGGGACACATAGCGATCATTGTTGCCGATGCGAGCCATGGGCTCGTCGAAGATTTCGTCTTCCATCGGACCGCTGAGCAGGAGGCCATAGGCGGTGTCGAGAAGAGCGACATCCACCACCTGGCCCTCGCCGGTGGCGCGGGAGTGCAGAACAGCGGCCAGGGTGGCGATTGCCGCCTGCATGCCGGCGGCGTAGTCAATCAGATAGGAACCGGTGAGTCGCGGCGGACCATCCGGGTCGCCGGCGATGCTCATCATTCCGGATGAGGCTTGCGCGACCGCATCGAAACAGGGCTGATCGGCGAGCGGGCCATCCTGGCCATATCCAGAGACACGGGTGATGACCAGGCGCGGGTTTGCGGCGAGCAGATCGACGGGGTCCAGCCCCATTGCCTCGAGCGTTCCTGCCCGGAAGTTCTCGACCAGAACGTCGGCGCCGGCAATCATCGTTCGCAGTGACTCGATGTCATCGGCGTCGCGGAAGTTGAGCTCAACGCTGCGCTTATTGGCGTTGAAGGTCAGAAAGTAGAGACTTTCGTCGCTGTGGCGCGGCTCATACCCGCGCACATCGTCGCCGCTGCCGAGCTTTTCCACCTTGATGACATCGGCGCCCAGCTGTGCGAGCTGCAAGGTGCAATATGGTCCGGCGATGAATCGCGAGAGATCGATGACCTTGACGCCCTTGAGGGGGCCTGAGGCTTGCGTGTTCATTCGAAGTTCCCATCTATGGTGAGCCCGCCGTCGACGCGAAGCATCGCCCCGTTAACGAATGATGCGTCACGTGACAGCAGGAAAGAAATGCTAGACGCGATCTCGTCGGGATGGGCAAGGCGTCCCAAAGGTGTGCGGCCGGTGAGTGTTGCTTCGCTGAGCGAGCCACTGCGCAGCCCGCTCTTGACCATCTCGGTGGCGACATAACCGGGGGCGACGGCATTCACGCGGATGCCGCGACGCCCCCATTCGGATGCCAGAGTACGCGTCATACCCATGATCCCAGATTTGGCTGTGGCATAGGCGAGGCGCCCTGGCAGGCCGAAGGTGGATCCGACCGATGCGATATTGACGATGGACCCCAAGCCATCAGCCTGGAGGAGCGGGGTGAATACGGCGCGGGAAATGACCATGGCTCCAGTGAGGTGCACATCGAGTTCCCGACGCCAGGCATCCACCGTGAATGTCTCAGCAGGGCTGCGGGTGATAGTTCCTGCGCAGTTAACGACCCCTGTGAATCGGTGACCCTCGGCCGTCAGCTGAGCGATGAGTGTGGTTACGTCCTCTTCGGAGCAGACATCCACCTCAGCGGCCGCGTGTCCTGATCCGCTCAGACCGCGCACGGTCTCCTCTGCGGGCGCCAGATATCTATCGATCGCGACGATTCTGTAGCCGTCATCACTGAGGCGGCGCGCGGTGGCCGAGCCGATGCCTCCGCCCGCTCCAGTAATGAGCACGCTCCCCGGCGTGGGCGGAAAATTTTCTATGGGGTCATCTTTGTCCATATCGAAATGATCGCATCAACAGGCGAAAATGTCTACTCACTGATACGACAGATCAATACGTGAGATAGATGAGTTTGTCTTCAACCCGTTAGAGCCGATCAGTGGAAAACTTGTTCACCTGTTGACACAAATAGATTTCTCACCGTAGGCTGGCCCGCGGCGGCGAAGAGCGACCATGCAATCGACGAAGATGATCCGCCATACACCGAAAGGAAAACGCAATGAAGCATTCCCTGAAGAGGAGGCTGTTAACAGCCGTTGCCTCAGCTGGCGTGGTGGGCCTTGCGCTCGCCGGGTGTTCTGCTGGCCCGGACACCACCGAAAGCGGCGAGGAGACATTCAATCTGGTCGTAGCCAACTTCAACCACGCAGACTCCCCGGAAACGGCAGGCCTCGACTGGTGGCTCGATGAGGTCGAACGACTCTCCGATGGCCGGGTCACCTTTGACCGCTACCACCAGGAAACGCTCTGTACCGGGGCGGAGATTGTGCAGTGCGTGCGTGACGGCCGCGCCGATATCGGCGCCAGCATCCCTAGTTACACCGCAGGTTTCTTCCCCATTTCCGAGGTGATGAACCTTCCCTTCCAGACCGACAATCCCGAAGCGATCGCTACTGCCTACTACAACCTGCTCAACGAGACAGAGGCCGTAGCCAATGAGGCTGACCGCCACGGCTTGAAGACGCTGTGGCACGTGGGGATCGACACCTCGATCATCGGCGGCACGAAGCCGATCGACAACGTCGATGATCTGAAGGGACTCGCCGTGCGTAGCGCTGGCGAAGGAATCCAGTGGGGGTACGAGGCGATTGGCGCCAACCCTGTTGCAGTGACAGCCGCCGAAATGTATGAGGCGATGCAGTTTGGGCTCACGGACGTCTGGACCAACAACCTTTCCGGTGCCGACAACTACAAAATGTATGAGGTATCTAACCACTGGCGCCTGACGGGGTTGGGTGTATACATCAACAACGGCACCTGGATTTCGCAGAAAACGTGGGAATCGCTGCCGGCCGACATCCAGGCAATCTTCGACCAGGCTACCGAGACGTACCTCGCTGGCGGTGAAGGCTACAAGGTCATCGGCGCCTCTCTGCAGGAGAAGTGCGACAACATTGTTGCCGCGAACAAGCTCGACTCGTGGGACGTCTGGGACGCCGCCGAGACGAAGCGCTGGAAGGACGCGCTCGGCGACCGCGCGGTCGACAACTGGAAGACGAACGTCTCGGAATACGTTGACGACCCCGATGCGCTCTACGATCGTTTCCTTGAGCTGCTGGACGAAGCGGAAGCCAGTTCGGAATTCGTCTCGCCTGCGTTCGCCTGCGCAGCGAACTTCTAGGTGACCTGATCACCCAATCGATGGGATAACCAATGCAAGAGACCGCTAGCATCACGAGGAACGACAAGGCCATGTGGCTTGGGCGCAGACTGTTCGAGAAGGTTGTCAGTTGGGGCGCAATTGTCGCCGCATCCGCAGCCATGGTGTTGGTGCTAGCGGTCTCCGTCGATGTGTTCAACCGTCGGTTATTCGGGGGATCTGTGCCTGGGCTACTGGAGCTCAACCAGACGATCCTGGTGGTCATCGTCTTTCTTGCCATCCCGTATGGCGAGAAGACCGGTGCCCATGTTCGGATGACCCTCCTCACCTCTCGGCTGCCGGAGCGTTTCGCTCGCATCTGCCGAACCCTTTCTTACACGCTCGCAGTGGGGCTGAGCGGCTGGATGGCGTACGCCTCACTCACACGTGCGACCGACTCTTTCGAACGTGACGAAGCGCACCTTGGCCTGGTGATGTGGCCGCTGTGGCCCGCACGATGGGTGCTCGCGATTGGCCTGTGCCTGCTCGCGATTCAGTGCTGCTTCAAGATCAGCGATGCTATTGCAGGTCGCCCCCTCGAGGTTGTCGAGGGCATTGACGACCCGTCCGTACTAGAGCGCAGATAGCGCGAAGACTCGAATCAGGAAACGTTCACATGGACCCGATTACTATCTCGATCATCGCGATTGTTCTGCTGCTCGTGCTGCTGGCGATTGAGACACCGGTTGCATATGCACTCGGCATTTCCGGCGCCGCGGGACTCATCCTCCTTCATAGTTTCACCTATGCAACGAGTGTTCTCGGCAGTGCGCCATTCGTGCAAACCTTCAGCTTTACACTGACGGTGATTCCGACCTTCATCCTGATAGGTATATTCGCGGTGCACGGCAACGTCGCGACCCATGTCTATACCATCTCCAACCACGTGTTCCGGAAGCTCCCTGGTGGGCTCGGGGCGGCCACGATTATGGCTTGTGCGGGGTTTGCCTCGGTGACCGGATCGAGCGTTGCGACCACTGCGACGATGGCACGGCTCGCCGTCGGCCAGATGCGCCGCTACGGCTATCCGACCAGCTTTGCGGTTGGCCTCGTCGCGTGCGCCGGCACGCTCGGAGTGATGATCCCCCCGAGCATCATCTTGGTTCTTTATTCTGTCATTACAGGTGAGTCGACTGGCCGCATGCTTGCGGCCGGAATTCTGCCGGGAGTCCTGACGGCGGCCGCTTACATCATCTATGCCCTCTTCCGAGGCGGCAAGATCGTCGACCCCGAGATGGCCAAGGAGGCGATGGCACTTGCGGCGGCCTCGTCGAGAAAATTCAACGGTGGCGCTGAGGGCACCGGGGTGGGGACGAAACTCAAGAGACCCTCAAAGATCGACACCACGAGTGCGCTCGAGACGCGCGCACGGGATCTTCCCTGGAGGGGGCTGCTCTACATCGGAATCATTTTCACGATCGTTCTCGGTGGAATCTACTCTGGCTGGTTCACGGCCACCGAGTCTGGTGCCATCGGTGCACTGGCCGCATTCGCCATCATGTGTATCGAACTTCGCCGGACTGGGTGGCGTGGCATCTGGGAGAAGTTCCGGTCGGCACTGCTGGAGGCAGCGTCGACAACCGGAATGGTTTTCGCGATCGTCGTCGGCTCGTCCATTTTCTCCGCATTCCTCATCCAATCTGGAACCCCGCAGGCCCTGACCAAAGCTGTTCAAGAACTACCGATTGATAGCTGGGCAGTCGTTGTTCTCTTCCTGCTCATCCTCGTCCCGTTGGGGATGGGTCTGGAGAGCATCTCGATCCTGATTATCGCTATGCCCCTGATGTATCCCGTGGTGACATCGATGGGCTACGACGGGGTCTGGTTCGGAATCTTGGCGGTGAAGCTCATCGAGATCGGCCTGGTAACCCCGCCGGTAGGTATTTCCACATTCGTGGCTGCGGCCTCGGCCAAGGTTCCGGTCGAACAGGTATTCAAGGGTATCTGGCCATTCCTCGCTGTTGACCTCATCGTCATTGCCATACTGTTCTTATTCCCCGAGTTGGTGCTCTGGTTGCCGAACCTCGCACAGTAGTAGCGGGGCTGGGACAGGAGCGGAGCGGAATGGTCATCAATTCAGACCTGATGGAGGAGGAAACGATCGCTGACAAGAAGCAAGCTGCCAAGGCTCGTTCCTCGGCCCCGTCCTCATCTCAGCTGATCGAGAAGGTGGCCGCGCTCATCGAGCACTTGGCCGAACATGGTGCGTCGAAAGCTGCCGATATCTCGGTGGCGATCGATGAACCTCGCAGCAGCGTGTATCGGCTGCTGCGCTACCTCGACAACGTTGGTTGGATCATCCCGGGTCGCTCATCCGGTTCCTGGGAACTGAGTGTTCAGCTATTCCGGCTCGGGTCGCGCGCGGTGAATCGTCTCGACTTCACCCGGGCTGTCCGGCCGCTGCTGGAGGAATTGCACGAAAGATCCGGCCAAACTGTTTATTTGTGTGTGACGAATCAGCTCGAGGCGGTCTGCATCGATCGCATTGAGGGCCTTCATGTAACGAGCCTTGAGTTGCGCCTCGGAGGGTCACTGCCATTGCACCTCGGCGCAGCACCGATGGCACTCCTCGCCTTTGCGCCCAAAGAACTTCGAGCCCGGTGGGAGAATTTCGCCCGCGAGTTCGGCGCATCAAGTCACTCGTCGAGGCCTCAGTCGCTACTAGAGGTGCTTGAGCGTATTGAAAGTGTGCAGGAACTGGGTTATTCGATCTCAGACGAGGATGTGACGATCGGGATCAGTTCCGTCGGCGCACCGGTCTTCGATCACACGGGGGCAACCGTCGCCGCGGTGTCCATCAGTGGGTTGACCGATCAGATCTTGGGCCCGGGCTCGCATGCTGTCGAGCAAGTGGTGCGCACGGCCCGAATGGCCTCTGAAGTGCTCGGACACGTTTTTGTCACAGAGGATTGAGCTCGCGAACTTGTGATGCCGCGCTGTGCATGAGTGTGGCAAGCTCCTCGAGGCGTTCGCGTATCTCCCCCGCGAGCCCACCAATCGACAATGATCCGATTGCCGTTCCCGCCCTATCAAAAATCGGAACCCCAACGGCGCCAATTCCCTCTGTGACGTCTTCGTCCGAGAACACAAAGCCACGTGAACGAGTTTCTACGACGTCTTGTTCCAGGGCGCTCGCGGTCGTCAAGGTTCGCTCGTTGAATCGCAGCGGTTCATCTCGCAAGTACTCAGTGACCGTGAACTCCCCGTAGGCCAGCATCACCCTTCCGGCCGCGCCGGCATGTAATGGCAGTGTGCGCCCGGGGCGCATCATGAGCAGATTGAGGGCGCTTCCCGGCCTCCATTCCAAGCACACCACTTCGCGCCCATGTGGCACGGATAGGTAGGTGGTCAGCTGGGTGTTCACATGCACATCGTCGAGCGCCGGTGAAGCATGGCTCCACTCCTCGCGGTGCGAGGCTGCGTCGGCGAGATGCAGCCACCGTTCGGTGAGGGAAATGTGAGCGGTGGGGAGTTGCTCGATGAGGCCGAGTGCGGCAAGCCCGTCTGCCAAGCGGTACACGGTTGAGCGGGGAATTCCTATGAGATCGGAGATCTGTGAAGGGCTCAGAGGACCATTCGCCGCCAGGATCTGCACAATTTCATTGGCATTGGCCAGTGGGCGGATGGCCTTGGGGCTAGACATCCGTCGACCTTGCCTGACGCCCGAGGGCAACGCTGATTGATTCGGCAGTGGCGCGCACGGCTTCTTCTATGTCGGGGTTCTCTAATACTGTTCGACGCATCCCGCTGACGGAGATCGCGGCGATGGGCACGTCTTGCTGGTTGAGGACGGCTGCACCGAATGCCGCCATTCCGGTCGTGACGTCTCCGTCGGATACTGCAATGCCTCGTTCCGTGATGACGGTCACATCATCCGCTGTTTGCTGCTTCTCTTGCTCGGAGCGGTTGAGGGTGGCCAGAATCTTGAGCTGCTCTGCGTGGGGGAGGCTTGCGAGCAATGCCAGGGGAGCGCCACCGCGGTCTAAGGGGAGTCTGCCCCCCAGAACCAGCTCAAGGTTGCGCACCTCACTCCCTTCGTAGCGAAGCACGCAGGAGGCGAACTCGGCGTCGCGAACGACGAGGTAGCTGGTCAGCTGGGTGGTGTCTCGCAAGTCGCGTAGACGAGGGACGGCGATATCCATCAGGTTCCGTTGTTCCTCGACAAGCGCGCCGATCGGCAGCAGCCCAAGCCCGAGTCGTGTTCGCCCTCGCCGGGAACCATTGTCGAGCCATCCGATGCCGCGCAAGTTTGACACGAGTCGATACGTCGAGCTAAGGGGTTCTCCGACGGCGGTGGCGAGGTCAGCGACGGAACATTCTCCTCGTTGTTCGAGTTCGTTCAGGATAGATCCGACCTTGTCGAGGATCTCTAGACCTGATGGTTCTTCACTCGCCATTTCGCTCCGTAATTCTCCGGCGGACCGGTGCCAGCATTCCACGACTAAGGTTCAGGGGCTACTTTTGACACGCGGACGTGATTCGCTTTGCACGATTCTCTCTCACAGTGGGCAGATTGTCCACGTAGAGGGAATAAAGTACTATGAAGGCTTAGACGGTTACAAGGAGGTCCCATGTCTGGTGTCGGAGATATGAACGGTCGTACGGTGCTCGTTACGGGGGCATCAAGCGGCATCGGTCGGGCAATCGCGCGTCGCCTCGCGGCCGCAGGCGCCCGAGTCCACGGTATTTCACGCCGGGGCCTGCCCATTGACGTCGAACCCGGATGGAAGGGCGAGGTTGTCTCGCACGCCATTGACGTGACAGACACCGCAGCACTTACCACCCTCATTGAGGGATTTGCCGCCAATGATCCGCTCGACACGGTCGTACTCGCGGCTGGGACAAACATCCCGAAACGACGTTTCTCGGAGCTGACCGACGAATCATTTGACGAAATCCTGAAGACTAACCTTTACGGGGTCTTCACCGTACTGCGTCTCGCGCTTCCGCAGCTTCGCGAGAAGGCCGGTGATGTTGTCGTCATCTCCAGCATCTCCGCAAACTGGCCCGACCACTCCGGTGCCGCCTATGGTGCCTCGAAGTCTGCAGTGCTCAACCTCGCGCGGGGGCTTTCTCGCGATGAGCACGGGCATGGGGTGCGGGTGTGCACCATTCTTCCCGGCATCGTGGACACGCCGATTCTCGACAAGCGCCCGAGCCCGCCGCCGGCTGAGGTTCGCGAGCTGGCAGTGCACCCCGACGATATCGCCGAGGCGACGTTGACGGCGGTAACGCTTCCCAATCGCACCAATATCGCAGAAATGAGTGTCGTCTCGACTCGCTTGCAGTTCCTCGGTGGCACCCAAGACGCCACTCCAGCGCTTCCGCTGGAGATGACCGGGGAGAAGAGCTAACTCATGAAGGCAGTCCGTGTTCTCTCCGGCGGTGGGGTGTCGGTCGAAGAGGTTGACACCCCTCGACTCGCCCCCGATGAAGTGTTGCTGACGGTTGAATACGGTGGCATCTGCGGCTCTGATCTGCACTATGCGCAACACGGTCGAAATGGTGACTACCTGGTCACCTCTCCCCTGACCCTGGGCCACGAAATCTCTGGTTCGATTAGCGCGATCGGAGAGGCGGTCACGGATGTCGCGCTCGGAGCGCCCGCGACGGTGCACCCCGCGCAGCCATGCCCCGAAGCGGGAAGCAAGCCGACCGGACTGCACCTGGTTCCCACGACGTACCTGGGCAGCGCATCAACGACCCCCCACACTCAAGGTGGTTTCGCGGAGTACGTGGTCGTTCAGCGTAAGCAGGTGCGGATGCTCCCAGAAGGGCTGCCCATTCGCCGCGCTGTGCTCGCGGAACCCCTCGGTGTTGCGCTGCACGCAGCAAGCCTGTGCGGCGATATTGCGGGAAAACGGGTGCTCGTCGTCGGCTGCGGTCCCATCGGGTTGCTGACCATCCTGGCATTGAGCCTGCACGGGCCTCGTGAACTTGTTGCGACCGATCTGAGTGTCGCGGCTCTTGACCTCGCCCGCTCGGTCGGGGCAACGGCAACCATCAGAGTTCCCGAACAGTCGGCCGAAGAGGGTGCTTTTGACATCGTCGTGGAGGCTGCGGGTGCGACCCCCTCGATTCGTGCGGCTATCGCCAGCGTCGCTCCGGGTGGAGTTCTCGTGCAGCTTGCGATTCCAGCCACGCCGACAATCGAGATCCCATCGGTGCGTCTCCTGTCGCAGGAGTTCACAATTCGGGGAGCATGGCGATTTGACACCGAAATTGACCGCGCGCTGGAGGTGCTTCGCGACCACCCCGAGGCTGACGGGCTGATCACGCACGAGTTCTCTATCGACGACGCTGAAGAGGCATTCGCGATCGCCGCCGACTCGGAGGTGTCGTCGAAGGTGATCCTGCGGCTTTCTTAACCGCGCACGTGTTCGCGATCACCGGATTAGGCCGTTCGCAGGTACTCGAGCTGAGCCTGCACCGACTGTTGTGCGGCGAAACGTATGGCCGGGTCGACCTTGGGGTAGACGGCGTCGGTGACCTGGCCGACCGTCGCATCCGCCCCCAGCTTCGCCAGGGCGGAGCGTACTGGGGTGCTTCACTGTTCTTGGACATGGGTTTGTGATCCAGGAAGTTGATTATGAGTGAGAAGAAGATGAAGCGCACGTTCTCGCCGCAGTTTCGTACGGAAGCTGTGCAGTTGGTCGTGACGTCGGGCCGGCCGATTAAGCACGTCGCCGACGAGTTGGGAATTACGGACCAAACGTTGGGGAGCAGTTCAATTCTCGGGGGTTTTTCATTTGACTTCAGTTTCGCAACTCGACGGATCGAGTTTCGCAAGAAGCCCCTTGGCGGTACCGGTGGGATTTGAACCCACGGTGCGCTTTCACGCACACAACTTTTCGAGAGTTGCACCTTCGGCCGCTCGGACACGGTACCGGGAGAGAGTTTAGTACAGATAACGAGGCAGTGCGTTCACGGGTTCTTGTGCATCCAGTTGAGTGCGTGAATCATCAAAGCGCCGACAATACAGAGCGCTCCGACCGTCGCGGCAATGGGCGCCAGACCCTGAATCTCGGTAAATAGACCATAGTCGTCGACATTGAGCCCCGTCTGCGAGTAGAGCTGCGAATATGCCCACAGCTGCCCCGATACTCCGCCAATGGTCACAAATACACCCACACTCCAGAGCACATAGATCCAGGGGTTGCGGGCGAGGCTCTTGCCGTAACCAGCCGGACTTATTTCGGCGAGCGCGGCAGCGTCATCCACATAGTGAGACTGCGGCGCGAGAGCCGACTGCTCGTCAAGTCCGGGGCCAATCGAGGTCGCTGGTTGCCCCGCCGGAGTGCTCGAACGCACGGGAGACCGCAGCTCTGACGTGAACAGCGGTTGAGCCTGTGGACGGGCAGCGAAGGGGGTCCGCGGCTGCGGGTGCGAATACTGCGCGTCGGCCGCATCGTCTCGCAACGCATCTACCGTGCGGGCTGCCCGTACCGTGTCGGAGTGCGCATCACCCTTGTTATCTGCGTAGCCACGCTGGAAGGCAGGATCGAATCGAGGATCGATACTTTTGTTAGCGGCCACGATGCTCCCTTGTTCGTTTTCCCATCGTAGGCACGAATTGGGCTAAAATCGCGCATTCCTCAGAGGACCGCGAGACGAGGAAACTGGTTGCGCTCGACACCCACCCAGCGTAGGTTGAGAAACCCTGAACCGATTGGGCTTCGTCATACCCCCCGGGGTATGCTTTCAGTATGAGCACCGCCAGTACAAACCGCACCCGCCGCATCCTCGTTATCGGTGGAGTAGCCGCCGGAATGTCCTTCGCTACTCGCATGCGCCGCCGCGATGAACACGCCGAGATCATCATCTTTGAGCGCAGCGGTCACGTCTCCTTCGCCAACTGTGGCCTCGCCTACTACCTTGGCGGCGTGATCACCGAGCGCGCTAGCCTGCTCCTCCAAACCCCGGCCAGCCTGGGCAGTCGCTTCGCACTCGACGTTCGCGTCAACCACGACGTCACCGCCATCAATCCCGGCGAACACACCATCACCGTGCACAACCAGGTCAACAACACGACCAGTACCGAAAGCTTCGACGAACTCGTGATTGCCACCGGCGCGAGGGCCACCCTTGCCGCAATCCCCGGCAGTGAACGGATGCTCGTGCTCCGCAACATCGAAGACGTCGACGCCCTCCACGCCTCCCTCGGCGACCTCGACCCCACGACCGCGAACGTTGTCGTATTGGGTGCCGGGTATATCGGCATCGAGATGGCCGAAAACCTCGCCAAGCGCGGCCTCAAGGTCACCCTCGTACAGCGACCAGCCCACGTGCTCAGCACCCTTGACACCGAAATGGTCACCCCCATCGAAGCGCACCTGCGCGAGCACGGAGTCGACCTGCGCCTCGGCACCGAAGCTGTTGCGGTAGATGACACCACCGTGCAACTCAGTGATGGCTCAAGCGTGCAGGCAGACGTCGTCGTCGCGGCCGTTGGAGTGCGACCCGACAATGCCCTCGCTGTTCACGCTGGCCTCGCCGTGGGTACTGCCGGCGGCATCCGCGTCACTGCTGGCTACCAGACCAGCGCACCGCACGTGTATGCCGTCGGAGATGTCGCCGAGAAGTTGGGCGCGATCAGTGGTGAGCACGAACTCATTGCGCTCGCCGGCCCCGCCAACCGCGATGGTCGCTACCTCGCCGACACTCTTGCCGGCGACGAAGTGCAGCCCAAACCTGCCCTCGGCACCGCGATCGTCGGAGTCTTCAACCTCACCGCGGCAAGCCTCGGCTCAACTGAGCTGGCCCTGCGGGCTGCGGGCCGCAACATCCGCGTCATCCACACCCACCCCGTCTCGCACGCGGGCTACTACCCCGGCGCCGAATCGCTCTCGCTCAAACTCATCGTTGATGCAGACACTGACCTCATTCTCGGCGCACAAGCTGTTGGTCGCGATGGTGTCGATAAGCGAATGGATGTTCTCGCGACCGCCACAAGCGCCGGCCTCACTGCGAGCGCCCTCGCCGATCTCGAGCTCGCCTACGCACCGCAATACGGGTCAGCCAAAGACCCCGTCAATCACCTCGGGTATGTTGCCAAGAACCTGCGCGACAACCTCAGCGCCTCGATCCAGTGGCACGAAATTGATGCCGAACTCGCGGCAGGGAGCATGCTTGTGGATGTTCGTACCCCCGCCGAATTCGAGAGCGGCGCCATCCCACACGCCGTCAATATTCCGCTCGATGACCTGCGCCGTCGCCTCAGCGAAATCGGCGACCGCCGCGTGATCGTGCACTGCCAAGTCGGACAGCGCGGTCACACCGCCGTACGCATCCTCAGCCAGCACGGCTACGACGCCGTCAACCTCGACGGCGGCTACCGCACCTGGGCTGCAGCGACCGCGTAGTTCACCAAAAATACCAGCCCCACCCCTCCGAACCAGCCAACCCCCTAAGGAACGAACGATGAACACCATTGACACCAAAGCCCTCTCCGAACTCACCAACCCCGTCATCATCGACGTTCGGGAACCCGTCGAATACGTTTCCGGGCATGCCCCCGCCGCAGCGAGCATTCCCTTAGGCGAACTTGTTGCCCGCGTCGAAGAAATCGACCGCGACAACACCGTTTATGTCATCTGCGAAAGCGGAGGACGCAGCGGCCAAGCCGTTGAATGGCTCAGCACCCAAGGCTTCGACGCCGTCAACGTTGAGGGCGGCACTTCCGCCTGGCGCAACTCGGGCCTGCCGGTAACGAAGGAGAGCTAGCGATGGCTGACATCACAGCAAGCGCTGACATCGATGCCCAGACCGGCCACGACCCCGAAGCCATGCGCAAAGTCATGAATCGTCTCAAACGGGCCGAAGGACAACTGCGCGCCCTCACCGAGTCGATCGGCGCAGAGTCGAACTGCAAAGACGTCGTCACCCAGCTCGCCGCAGTAAGCAAAGCGCTTGACCGGGCTGGCTATCTGATCATCGCCAACGCACTCAAATCCTGCGCTGTCGATGATGCGGATGGCGAAGGTAGCCACGACGGTATGACCGCAGACGACATCGAGAAACTGTTCCTCAGCCTCGCCTAACAGCGCGCCTCTCACTTACTGATCTCACAGAACGGTGCACTCGTCCGCCGCTGTCAGTCGCCCCACCTAATGTTGAAGCATGGCCCGAGCTGGAAGTAATTTTCGCTGCACAGAGTGCGGATGGTCGAGCATCAAATGGGTTGGCCGGTGCGGTGAATGCCAACAGTGGGGCACCGTGATCGACTCTGGCGAAGCCACCGGAATCATCAAACGCGTCGCCACCGTTGCTGTGGCTGAGTCGAGCGCCGCGCGATCCATCACCGAAATTGGCTCCGAATCAGTCGCCTACTGGCCCAGCGGCATCAACGAATTCGACCGTGTGCTTGGCGGCGGCGTTGTTCCCGGTGCTGCGATCCTGTTGAGCGGCGAACCCGGCGTCGGCAAATCGACACTCCTGCTTGAAGTCGCATCACGGGCTGCGGCATCCGGCCAGCGTGTGCTCTACGTCACCGCAGAAGAATCAGTCAGCCAAGTGCGGCTGCGCGCTGAACGCACCAACGCCCTGCACCCCTCGCTATTCTTGGCAGCCGAAACCGATCTCGGCACCATCCTCGGACAAATCGACCACGTCAAACCCCAACTCGTGATCGTCGACTCCGTGCAAACTGTTGCCTCCGCCGCGACCGAAGGCATCGCGGGCGGCCCATCGCAAGTACGCGAAGTTGCCTCCACCCTCATTCGTGTCAGCAAAGACCGCAACCTTCCCGTGCTGCTCGTCGGGCACGTCACCAAAGACGGCAGCATCGCCGGACCCCGACTGCTCGAACACCTCGTAGATGTTGTGCTGCAGTTCGAAGGCGACCGCCAGACCGCGCTGCGCTTCGTTCGTGCGCACAAAAACCGTTTCGGCTCCACCGACGAAGTTGGCTGCTTCGAGATGACCAGCGACGGCATCGCCGAAGTCTCCGACCCCAGCGGCCTGTTCCTCTCCCACGCCCGCCGACCGGTCAGCGGCACCTGCGTCACCATCGCCCTCGAAGGCCGACGTGCGCTTCCCGTCGAAGTGCAGGCACTAATCGTCAAGTCTCAGGCTCCGCAACCGCGCCGAGTCGTCAACGGTGTCGACGCGTCACGAGTAGCGATGCTGCTCGCAGTACTTGAGCGGCGAGCGGGCATTCCACTCTCAGGGTTCGACGTTTATGTATCCACGGTTGGCGGCATCCGAGTAACCGAACCGGGTGCAGACCTCGCCATTGCGCTGGCCATTGCGAGTGCATACAAAGACAAGGCATATCCCGCAGCAATGGCCGTGGTCGGTGAGATCAGTCTCGCCGGCGAGATTCGGCCCGCGTCCTCCACACAACAGCGCCTTGCTGAAGCCGCCAGGCTCGGCTTCGACACCGTGATTGACTCCGAGGCGTCGCACATTCGCGAAGCACTACGGCTCGCATTCGCCGGCGCGATTGACGAACGCGTCGACATCCCCGAGTTCTAGGCCCGGGCCCATAAACAGCAATGGCGGCCTGCCTCAGGACCGGCCGCCATTGCTCCACAGTGCTGCGCTAGGTGCTCGTTGCTCGTTGCTCGCTGCTCGCTGTTAGCTGTTAGCCGAACAGGGTCCAGAGGCCCCAGTCTTCTACACGCCAACTGATCCAACCGTTCTCGCGCTGCAAGCTCACCAGAATTGAGTCGCGCTGACCGTTAGCCGGCTTGACTGCGCGACACGTGAAAGTCTCGCCAGTGAGCACCGGTGGGGTTGTGGGGCAATCGAGCACAATGTTTGCACCCAAGGTTGCCGCCTGCGCCTGCACCGACTGTTCAATCTGGGTGCTGAAAGTCTGCGGAATAAGAGAAATAACGAGGCCAGGAAGAACAAGCATCCCGATGAAAAGCGAAACGACGGTTCCCGACCAAGTAGCGATCGGGGCAATTCCCTTACCCGTTTCACGCATCGTGCGGATGCCGCGAATCACCAGGTAGACCGGCGCAGTAAGAAAAGCCCATGCTGCACTCGCTGGTCGTTCGTGACCCCACACCTGCAAGAGCAGGTTGTCATAGGCGGCGAGACCAAGAACAACAACGTACGGCGCGATCCATACGACAAGCAGCAGCGGCAAGTTTCCGCCAAGGCCTGCATACGCGATCAAGAACATACTCATCAGCAGTTGCACAAGAGGCAGTAGAGCGATGAGCCATACAGCGGGGTTGTAGGTGCGGTGGTGACGAACCTCACGCTTCGGCGCTTCTTCTTCGGCGTAGGCGCCCAACGTTGATGCACCAGGCATCGTGTTCGCGTGGCCTGCCGCTGCCTTCCGGAGCAACTGAGGCTCGTCGGTTTCTTGGGGTTCTTCGAGCGGTGCCTCGAGCTCGCGCAGCGTCATCGCGAGCAGTGGCTGTGCACTCAGTTCGTCATGAACAGGTGCGGTAGCTGGCTCCGGCTCGCTGTGAGTCTCCGTGCTCAGGTTGTCAGTGGGGTCATCGCGTTCGCGATCCCGCTGGTCACTGCGAGAGGGAAGTTCATCGACGTCGTCATCGTCATCGTCATCGGCAAACGCCAACTTGGTTGTTGGCTGCACGACGATGGGGGCTCGAGCGTCTGAGGTGTGCTCAGTCCAGGCTTGGGAATCCCACCAGCGCAACTGGGGCAAACCCAGAGGGTCTGGGTACCATCCCGCTGGCACACCGAAACTGTTGTCGTCCACGTTGAACAGAGTAACTGTCACAGACACGGGATAGAAAGCCCCGACAAGACTCATCTAAAGTGCTCGCGAAATGGGGTGCGTGCCTCATTTCATAAATGCTCGCGAAAATGCTGGCCGTCGTGTGGGTGCTGCGGTGTGCTTGGCGGATGGGTCATAAGTTGTCGATGA
>Ga0307487_1001551_pt1 | contig 16014 bp, 11 predicted proteins | sample CBIW12metaG_FD_203665 | JGI IMG/M metagenome (GOLD analysis project Ga0307487, IMG submission 203665) | Sea-ice brine microbial communities from Beaufort Sea near Barrow, Alaska, United States - CBIW 1.2 | ecosystem: Environmental > Aquatic > Marine > Coastal | place: USA: Alaska | collected... | reverse complement strand
AAACCCGCAGGGAAAGAAGCCCAGAACCTACCGAAAAGTGGCCAGAAAGCGCTATCTCAAGGTTACCCAAAACAAAAATCCCTCTCGAAAAGTCATCCGAAAAGGCATCAAATTCCAACTTCAGTATGTAAAAAGGAACTTCAAGACGATTGAAAAACAACTGGATTCCTTTGCCGTTTTTCCGCTCACCCACCGAATGCAGCAGAAGTACTGGATCATTCAGACCGTGTATATGCAGCAACTGGCGATGTTTGAAGCAGGAAGCCATCAGGTGGAGCAGGATAGTGAGTATCGATCAGCCCCATGCAGGTCCCATCGTCCGAGGAAAGGCCCGGGCCAAGACCGAGTTCGGAGCCAAGATCCATCTGAGTCTGGTGGACGGATTTTCCTTTTTGGATACCATCTCTTGGGATGCGTTCAACCAGGGCAGCCATATGAGATGGCTAGGTGGAAAATTACAAAAAGCGTTTCGGCTTTTATCCTGCAAAAGTACTGGCAGACCAAATCTACTGCACCAGAGAAAACAGGAAATGGCTGAAGGACAAAAATATTCAGTTAGCGGCCAAACCCTTAGGCCGTCCATCCGCAAAGGCAGTGGCATACCACGTAAGACCCCCAGAGAGGAACCCGATTGAGGGGAAGTTTGGACAGGCCAAAAATGCATACGGGATGAACCGCATCAGGGCAAGACTAAAAAACACCAGCCAATCGTGGATCGCCTCCATCATCCTAGTGCTGAACCTGGTCAAACTGGCCGGGATGGCACTGGTGTGTCTGGGTTTTTCAGCATGGGGGAGGATCAACTACCTGTGTTTAATTGGCATAAACGCAATCTCTGACTACATAAAATCAAAAACCCAGCCCAAATGTGATTCTGGACTGGGTTTTATAACTTGTAGAACCTGAGTTTTTCAGCAGACCCTAGCTACAGATGTGCCCCGTTTTTATCAAAGATTCTGAGAAAAAGAAGAACTGACTAGTATAAAAATGGAGAATTAGGGTGAATAATATTTTTATTTAAAAAAGGATTGACCTGTAAATCTAAAAATGCCGCTGTCCTTCCATAGAACAGCGGCATTTTCAATAGCTAAATGAATCTATCCATAAATTTCTTCAAGTACTTGGGCAAGCCTAATACTTGCAGCTATCATACGTTCCTCCACATACTTATAATTCCCGTATGCATAACTGTAGCTCAGTTTTTTGTTTTCGGGAAGGTCATAAATCATAGGCCTGAGGGCAACAGCCTCCGCTACCCAATCTTCCATCGTGCTATTTCGATATTTGCGTTCCAAATTAGGGTTAATCCGGCGAGAAAGTTCATTGCCAATCTCTGTATAACTCATTCCTCTATTTTTAATCATTCCGCTATCCCAAAGTGCGTGAAGATTAGTGTCTCGACCAAAATATTGAATTTTTACGTCATTGCCACCTTTATCATTTCCAGTTCCGACATGAAGCGGCTGATGTATATCCTCAATTAGGTGAATAAGCATTTTCAACTGGATGGATTCATTCTCTGGGCTAAGGTTTCCAGATTTCAACTCAGCTTTAATACGCTGAATCTCTTCAAAGATGTTCCCACCCGTTTCTTGAATCGCAGCATTGTATTCTCCGTGCTCGCTGGTCATGTAGTGCCAAGAATTGGCGTAATCATAGGCATGATCCGACTTTATCTCGTCCATCCATGGGCCAGTTCGACCAATAGACATGGGATACAATACCTTATCCACTTTTTTCCTTACAGAATTTTTTAGCTGCATATCAGCCATATAGCCTATGAGGTAATGACCTATTTGTCCCCAAGCAAATGCTTGAGGGATGCTTAGCGTAAGAAAAACAAGTAGAACAAGGGAGCGCTTGAAATTCATAATAGTTGGCTAGATAAGAACTGTTTCAAATTTTTTGGAGAAATCTAAACTTCTGCTAGTTCCGATAGTGCAAGAAAGGCCATCAATCCTGCCCCGATTTCTAATGCATCTTCATCGATGTCAAAAGTTGGGGTGTGTACTCCAGAGACGATTCCTTTGGCTTTATTACCCGTTCCTAACCTATAAAAACATCCATCGATTTGTTGAGAGTAGTAGGAGAAATCCTCCGCAGCCATCCAAATATCTAAATCTAGCACGTTATCTTGACCCAAATATTGAATAGCCGCATTCTGAGAACGCTCCGTAAGCGCTGGATCGTTCTTTAAAAATGGATATCCTTTTCGAATTTCGAAATCAACCTCTCCACCCATTCCTTCTACAATCCCTTTTGCGATAGCAGTCATTTTTTCATGTGCCTGAGCTCGCCATGCTTCATCCAACGTACGGAAAGTGCCTTGGATTTTTACTTCATTGGGAATTACATTAGTAGCGCCTAATGCCTCCACACGACCAAATGACAGCACTGTAGGAATCTTTGGACTAGCCGCTCTACTGACTACTTGCTGAAGCGCCACGATCATGTGTGACGCTATCAATACCGGATCAATTAAACTTTCCGGCATCGCCGCATGGCCACCTTTGCCTTTTACAGTCACATAAATCTCATCGGCACTTGCCATATAAAGTCCTTTGCGAAAACCTACTTTACCTACCTCAATGTATGGCATAACGTGCTGTCCAATGATACCGGAAGGACGTGGATTTTGAAGGACTTTATCTTTGATCATATAAGAAGCTCCACCAGGAGCCACTTCTTCACCTGGCTGAAAAATTAATTTTATTGAGCCTTCAAATTGATCTTTGATTTCATTAAGAATCTTGGCTGCTCCGAGTAAAGATGCGGTGTGGCAATCGTGACCGCAGGCATGCATTACGCCTGGATTGGTAGATTTATAGGATACTTCATTTGCTTCGATAATCGGCAGTGCATCCATGTCTGCTCTGAGAGCAATCACCTTTTTTTCAGGATTTCTCCCTTCGATCAGCACTGACCATCCTGTGGTAGCTTTTTGCTCGATGTTAGTGATCCCCATTTCCTTTAGCTTTTCTGCTACAAAGGAGGCTGTATTGAATTCCTGATACGATAATTCAGGATGAGCGTGCAAATGACGCCGGTTGGATATTACTTCTTCTTTGTAGGCTTTTGCCAATGACTTAATTTTCTCCTTCAGCATTATTTTTTGATTCTATAATAGATTCAAATTCTTTTCTTTGAATTCGATCCTGTATAATCCTAGCAGTAGGAAATTGATTTTTAACCTCAGAAAAGGTTTTTTGAGCTTCTATTTTAAGAGCAAATTTCCCAACCTTTACCAAGTACATAGGCTGTTGATATTGCATTTCAGGGGTCAGTTCAGGAAAATCCGACAGTAGGGTATTCTGTACACTAAACGCCTTGTCTCTACTAATTCCAGAGAAAATCAACACAGAGAAGCCATTAAAATAGGGCTCAGATCGATTTTTTTGAATTGCCTGCTCATCCATCAGTTCCAATTCGGCATTTACCGCCTCCACTGAAGCCGTTTGAGAACTTCCAGTGGCACCAATAAGCTGCGCTTGATAGTCGGGATAAACTGGTAGTGATCCATTCAAATTCTCCTGATAATCAGCATACACAGATGCGCTTCCGGATGAGCTACGTGAAGTCTTGCAACTCGCCATTAGCAGTCCTATTCCTAAAACCAAAAGTATTTTCCTTTTCATTGTCAGTTAATCTATGATGACGCATTTACCTTCTAGTACATCCTGCTCTACCGTCTTATACTTGACATCATCTTTGGTAATGCCATTTGTATATTGAACTGTTACCTTATCATTTCTGCCGTAATTCTTATCAGACTTACGTGGCGCTACGACCTGAGGGGCTGGTCTACCAGCGTTTGATGCTGCTACAGCCGCCCGGTTTTCATTTGGATTCAGGGTGCTCCCAGCCTCTGCTTTCGATGCCTGAACTTGTGGTGCAGCTACTCTTTGTGGTGCAGCAGCGTGAACCTGATTAGGATCCTGCTTTGGTAGATCTGCTTTGGTCAAGAAGCCGGTCGTATCCTCATTGAGCTTAGCAATAAAAGTTTTGAACATCGTAAAAGCCTCAAACTTATAAATCAAAAGAGGATCCTTTTGTTCGTAAACAGCATTCTGAACAGACTGTTTCAAATCGTCCATGTCTCTAAGGTGCTCTTTCCAGTTTTGATCTATAATTGCAAGCGTCACATTTTTCTCAATAGATCTGACTAAAGTTCTTCCTTCATTATGAATCATGGACTCCAAGTTGACCACTACTCCAATCTGCTTGGTCCCATCAGAAATAGGAACCATAATATCCTTGACAGTCGCTCCTCTTTCCTCTTGAACTCTTCTGAAAATAGGAAGTGCGGTGGACATCATCGCTTCATTTTTTTTCTTGTACGTCTGGAAGGCTTGTGCATATAATTCTTGCGTCAATTGAGCCACACCCTTTGACTTTAGATCGGTAGCAGAAACGACATAATCAACTCCAATGGTCGTGAAGACATTCATTCTCAAATCTTCGGGGCTTTCGTTCGCTTTGCCTGAGTCAATTAAGTTTTCGCAGACATCAAACAGGATATTTAAGATATCCAATTCAAGCCTTTCTCCTTTGAGTGCATTTCTACGTCGCTTATACACCACCTCTCTTTGAGAGTTCATCACGTCATCGTATTCTAGGAGTCTTTTTCTTGTGCCAAAGTTATTCTCCTCCACCTTACGCTGAGCACGCTCGATAGACTTAGAAATCATACTATGTTGAATCACTTCACCTTCTTCCAATCCCATGCGATCCATAAGTTTGGCGATACGGTCAGATCCAAAAAGTCGCATCAAACTATCTTCCAGAGATACAAAGAATTGAGAAGAACCTACATCTCCCTGACGACCAGATCGACCACGAAGCTGTCTATCGACTCTTCGTGATTCGTGTCTCTCGGTACCAATAATAGCCAATCCACCCGATTTCTTAGATTCTGGAGAAAGCTTAATGTCTGTACCTCTACCAGCCATGTTGGTCGCAATAGTAACTGTACCGGATTGACCGGCAAATGCAACCACATCAGCCTCTTTGGCGTGCTGCTTGGCATTCAATACCTGGTGAGGAATCTTTTTAAGCGTAAGCATTCTACTTAGCACTTCAGATATTTCTACCGAAGTAGTACCTACCAAGACAGGTCTTCCGGCAGCAACCAACTCGTTGATTTCATCAACTACTGCGTTAAATTTCTCCCTTACAGTTTTAAAAACCTTATCATCACGATCATCACGGATGATTGATCTATTTGTGGGAATAACAATGACGTCCAACTTGTAGATTTCCCAAAATTCTCCAGCTTCAGTCTCTGCCGTACCGGTCATACCAGACAGCTTATGATACATCCTGAAATAATTTTGAAGCGTAATCGTAGCGTAGGTCTGTGTAGCATCTTCGACTTTCACATTTTCCTTAGCTTCTATCGCCTGGTGCAAGCCGTCAGAATATCTTCGACCTTCCATCACACGACCGGTTTGCTCATCCACGATCTTTACTTTTCCATCCACCAAGATGTACTCAGTATCACGCTCAAACATACAATATGCCTTCAGCAATTGATTTACAGTGTGAATTCTCTGAGCCTTTATACTGTAGTCTTTAATTGCTTCTTCCTTGCGGATAAGCTTTTCTTTATCATCTACAGTAACATCTTTTTCCATTTCAGCGATGAGTTCGCCAATATCCGGAAGGATGAAAAATTCCGTATTTTCATTTTTGGTAGTCATGGTCTCTATACCTAAATCGGTAAGATCCACCACATTTGTTTTTTCGTCGATAGTAAACAGAAGCGGCTCATCAGCTTCAGGCATTTGCCGTTTGTTATCTGCCAGAAAGTGGTTTTCTGTTTTTTGAAGAATTACCCGAACTCCCGGTTCAGAAAGATACTTGATCAGTGGCTTGTATTTAGGCATGCCACGAAATGCTCTAAAAAGTGGAATTCCACCTTCCTTTTCATTGCCATCTGCGATCAATTTTTTAGCAGAAGTCAAAAATCCCTGGATCAATTTGCGTTGCTCATCTACAAGGGTAGATACTCTGGGCTTCATGTCATCAAATTCATGAACATCACCTTTTGGCACCGGACCAGAAATGATCAAAGGTGTACGTGCGTCATCAATCAATACAGAATCTACCTCATCAATCATGGCAAAATGATGCTTGCCCTGAACCAAATCATCAGCCTCTCTGGCCATGTTGTCCCTCAGGTAGTCAAAGCCAAATTCATTATTGGTACCATAAATAATATCGCAGGCATAGGCCTTTTTCCGTGCTGCAGAATTTGGCTGGTACTTGTCTATACAGTCTACAGATAATCCATGAAACTCAAAAATAGGAGCATTCCACTCGGAGTCACGCTTGGCTAGATAATCATTGACCGTTACAATATGTACTCCACGGCCAGCAAGTGCATTGAGATAGGCAGGAAGAGTGGAGACCAGCGTCTTACCTTCACCTGTTGCCATTTCTGCAATTTTACCCTTATGAAGCACCATACCGCCAATGAGCTGCACATCATAATGAACCATATCCCAGATGACTTCGGTACCAGCTGCCATCCACTTGTTGTGCCAAATGGCTTCATCTCCCTGTATTTCTACATTCTGCTTTTTTGTAGCCAATTCACGGTCATTGGCAGTCGCCTGAACGGTGAGTCGACCTACTTCCTTAAACCTTCTGGCGGTCTCTTTAACAACTGCAAAGGCAGTAGGCAATACTTTGTCCAATACCACTTCCAAAGCCTCATCCCTATCTTTTTCGATTTGATCGACTTGGTTGAAAAGCTGATCTTTCTCATGGATAGCATTGTCAGGAAGCTCTTCTACCTTGATTTTAATAGCTGCTATTCTATCATCAAAATCTTTGAGATGCTCATTGATTTCTGCTTTGATCTCAGAAGTCTTATTTCGAAGCTGCTCATCGCTGATAGCACTTAGAGTGGAAAATACCTGATTGATATCGCCGACGAAAGGTGAAAGTTCTTTGATATCTCTATCGGACTTTGTACCAAAAACCTTGGCTAGTCCTTTTGCTATAAAATCTAACATGTTAGCTCTTTGTGATTCTTTTATTCGGCTCCAAAATTAAGCCCTTTTTGTTACAATTGATAATTAAAGCGATCTGCTATCGGTAAGGATTTTATACCGCTAGATTTCTATATTCCCTTGAAAAACTTGCTCTGCAGGACCTATTAACCAGACATTTTCGAAGCTTCCATTTTCCTTAGCTTCAAATTTCACAGCTAGATTTCCTCCAAGAGTTTTGATTTTTACAGTCGGTTGTAATTGGTGTTGAGCAAATGCAATTGCGGCGGCTGTGACACCCGTACCACAAGAAAGCGTTTCATCTTCTACACCTCGCTCATAGGTACGGACGTAAATTTGATCCTCACTCAACTTCTGTACAAAATTAACATTGGTGCCACTCGGACGGTAGATCTCATCATATCTGACTTTTTTACCTTCATCTACTACGAGATAATCTTCTACATTAGCTACAAATCGAATGTGATGTGGAGATCCTGTATGTATAAAATAATCTTTTTCTCTTAACTCAACTTTTTTCACGTTGCCCATGCGTAAATGAACCAAGTCTCCTTCTAATGAAGCTTTGTGCTCACCATCAATAGCTAGAAAAGTGGTAGTTCCATCCAGAATTCCTAAAAATGCGGAAAAAGCAACTGCACATCTTGCACCGTTGCCACACATACTCTGACTTCCATCAGCATTGAAATAGATCATCTCAAAATCGTACTCTGGATGATTTCGGATCAATATCAAGCCATCCGAACCAATGCCAAACTTTCTGTTACAAAGTCTGCCAATTAAGTCAAGATTGGATTTGTCAAACTTCTCTGCCCGATCATCGATCATCACAAAGTCATTTCCAGTCCCTTGATATTTATAAAACTTAATTTCCATTAATAGTAATTTGAAGACATTGGACAAAAACTCTTCCAAGCGCCTCTATCCACACAAACTTAAACATCTTGTCACAAAAACAGACGTAATGTCTGAATCACCACCTTAAATATCCCGTTCCACTTCACAAATATTAACTTCTTATTTCTTCAAATTCCATTTTATTCTTCGGTAGGAAAACCGTTAATCAATCCAAAACTAGCAATAAGAGCTAAAAAGTAAAATCAGTCGATGTCACGCTGATTTTTCATACCTCATTCTTTTTGTGTTAATTCACCCTTCTAACTCGTTTAAATTTATTTTCATGCAAGATCCTAAGTCACTTACTTCTGTCGCTTTATTTCACGAAACATTCAAACACCCTGTTTTACCAACACCTATTATTCCTGAGAAAACCCGCTGTGAGCTAAGGGTCTCTCTATTGGCTGAGGAGCTTAAAGAACTGGAAGAGGCAATAAAAAATAATGATTTAGTAGAGGTTGCTGACGCGTTATGCGACTTACAATACGTTCTTTCTGGAGCGGTTTTGGAATTTGGTTTGGGAGAAAAATTCAAAACTCTCTTCGATGAAGTGCAGCGCTCCAATATGAGTAAAGCATGCAAAACTGAAGAGGAAGCCGTAGCAACGGTAGCTCACTACAATGCCAAAGGAACAGAATGCTTTTATGAAAAAGAAGGGCATCTATTTCTAGTATTCAGGGAAGGGGATAGAAAAACATTAAAATCAGTAGCCTATTCACCCGCAGATTTAAAAGGCATCTTAGAGAAGTAGCAGAGCGTTGGGTTAAGATGTTTTGACAAAATTATTCCTGAGACACCTTTAGAAGATCTCCTTTATGCGTCTTCAGTTCAATAACTTTGGCTGGCAGGTTGAAGCCAGCCTTTTCTAAAGCTATGAGCACACTAAGAACTGCGGTGCTTTTGATATCTTGATCAGCAATAGTATCATCCAAGGTGTCCACCCAGAAATTGATCTCAATATTTAGGGTGCTTTCAGCCATTTCATTTACCCGTACAGTTACTTTTTTCTTTTCTTCGAGTATTCCTGGAATTCCGCGCAAAGCCACGTCTATTATTTGCATAGCCCCCTTGTAGTCCGAACCATAATCCAGTCCCACGATAAAATCATATCTTAAAAAACCATCGATAGTAAAATTGATCAGTGGATTCTTGATCAGCATAGAATTAGGAATAAAAACATCCTTGCCATCCAAGGTCTTAACTTGAGTATCGCGAAGATTCAAGCTTAACACCTGTCCTCTAATACCACTGATATCTACAATGTCTCCTACTTTGAACGGTCTTTTAAATGCCAAAAGAATTCCTGCAAGGAAATTCTCACCGATGTCTTTCAGTGCAAAGCCAATTATAAATGCTGAAATCCCAGCACCTGCTAGCATTCCCGATACGATGCCCGTCAGTCCTATGATACGGAGAATGATCATAATACCCACAATAACTACCAAAAAGGCAAAAATCCCAGCCAAAAAATTGGCTAACAGATCATCATCCATTTTTCTGGTAAGTCTTTTCTCCAAGAAGACTTTAGACTTACGGGAGAGAAAAATAAATAGGAGTAAAGTCCCTAAGGCAATTCCAAAGAGGATGAGCCAATGCTGAACCGAAGGCCAGTCTATAGTGAAATTTGCAAAATTAATCATAGCTCTGAAAGTACGAAAAATTGGAAAATAGCAAGGAGGAAACATTTCCAATTTGCTTCCTAATTTCTCAAATGCCCGAAGTGATTATAATTTCCCATATCCACTAAAGTAATCCCGTAATATATTAGTTTCTACCTCTCAGCCCACACTCAAATAAATTAAAATGTACCTCCACTTTTCTGCCAGTAAAGAGGTAAAAGCATTATAGAATTGGATAAATTCAAGCACTTACGCCGCTTCGGTCACCCGTCACTGGTGCTGAGCTTACCGAAACATCAGTCTTCCGTCTTTAAATCAAAGAAAATATGGCTACTGGCAACCTTTCATATAATCAAATCCTATCTCTAAAGTTACAGATCGTGATGACCATTTAAAAAGCGGCAAATTCAGCTGTGAGCCGAGTCAGTACAACAATGGACAAAATAGGTATCGCACAGGGCTGAAATCCTGAAATTGTCCGACATAAATTAGTGAGCATTTTCACCGAAAAATAACCTAAAAAAAAACAGGCTTATCGGGCTAACCAACTGTCAAAAAAGGCAGAAAAGATCACCCTCTATAGAATTCAAATAGCAATCAACACGCACGATATGGAATACCCATCCCATTAAAAATGGTAGCTTGCGCCTTCCAAATCACTCTTCGTCGTATATATTTTATGTTGGTTCCTGTTTCTTTTCAGATTGGGAGCCTAGCGGCATGTCATCATTCCAGGTTGAAAAACCCCCACCCAATGCTTAAAAAGTTACTTCCCTCTTTATTAATTATGCTTATTTTATTGCTCGCCGGTGCTATTATGCACTGGATGGGTAGACCTGTCTATTGGCCAGGTTTTATTGCAATGATGTTCTTTTATGCCGCTATTTTCTACATAGGCACCTATGCGGCAAATATGAAAGCGCAGGATACCGAAGATAGTGTCATGTTAGCGGGCCGCTCACTTCCTTTGGGCGTTGCCATATTTACCATGAGTGCTACTTGGGTAGGTGGAGGCTATATCAATGGCACCGCAGAGTACACCAGTTCATCTGGTATCGCCTGGGTTCAAGCTCCCTGGGGATATGCATTAAGCCTCATAATTGGAGGCTTATTTTTTGCCCGAAAAATGAGGCGATATGAGTTTAAAACCATGATTGATCCATTGGAGCAACGATTTGGCAAAAAAGTAGCAGCAGCTCTAAGTCTCCCCGCTATAACGGGGGAGTTATTTTGGACATCCGCTATTCTTACCGCCTTGGGCACTACTTTCGGAACCGTACTAGGAATGGATTTCGTGCCATCCATTATCTTATCTGCCGCCATTGCCATTGCATATACAGCGCTGGGAGGATTGTGGGCGGTAGCCTTTACCGATGTTATCCAGATGGTTTTACTGTTTTTCGGGCTTATCCTTGTCGTACCATTTGCACTGGACAAAGTTGGGGGATGGGACTACGCTTGGGCAACTTATCAAGAGAATAAAGGCATTTATGCAAATCTATTCCCTCCACTGGATGGTTGGAACAATGAGCTTTGGGGAGACCATTATTGGAACTGGTGGGATTCTGCACTCCTGCTGGTTTTCGGTGGAATTCCTTGGCAAGTGTATTTCCAGAGAGTATTAGCTTCCAAAAATGAAAAAGTAGCCATGCGACTATCTATAATAGCGGGATTTGTGTGTATGATAGCTGCTGTCCCAGCGGTGATGATTGGGGTGATAGGAAATGTAGTGGACTGGAATGCATTTGGTATTGCTCCCCCTGAAGATGCGGCACTTACACTGCCATACGTAGTAAGATATCTCACCAATCCTGTAGTAGCCACTATCGGTCTTGGCGCCATTGCAGCGGCAGTGATGTCTTCAGTTGATTCTTCCATACTCTCAGCTTCATCAATGGCTTCCTGGAATTTATATAGAAAGCTATACAAACCGAATATTGACTCGAAATCCTTAGCCAAAGTGATCAAAAAAGTAATTTGGATCATCGGTATCGCTGCTACACTAATTGCATTGCAGGTGCAAAGTGTCTATGCACTCTGGTTTTTATGCAGCGATCTAGTGTATTGTTTTCTTTTCCCACCGCTGGTTTGCTCGCTCTTCGATAAGAAAGCAAATCGATACGGAGCGATAGCAGGATTAGTAGTTTCAGTTGTATTGCGCTTTGGTGCTGGGGAACCTGCCTTTGGAATAGAGAGTCTTATTCCTTATCCGATGACGCAAGCTGATGGAGTAATACTTTTCCCATTCAGAACGCTATCAATGGTATGTGGGCTAATCAGCATCTTAGTTGTTTCTAGATTAACTCAGAAAAGCTGTCCTCCGACAGCACTCCAAAAAATGGGATAGCCTGAGATTAACTGCGATCCAGGCTGTACCAAAATACAAGCAAGAAAATCGGCTTGGCTCGACTTTAACCAAGCAAGACGAGGGAACGAAGTAACCTTATAGCCTGGATTAGACTTATTCTATCTTAGTTTTACCTTAAATCGGAGAAAGCTGCCCTAACAGATAATGTTCCATCGTTAGCTTTACTGGCTAACGGTGGAACATTTCTTTAGGATTGATCCTGAATTACAAATTCGGCGCAACGCTCCCCAATCATCATCACCGTCATATTAGGATTGACGCTAGTCATGGTAGGAAAGACCGATGCGTCAGCGATACGAAGCTTACCTATTCCTTTCACTTGCAGACGATTATTGACAACCCGATTGATATCCTGATCGCTGCTCATTTTGCAAGTTCCAGCTGGATGATAGACTGTATTGTGCGTTTTATAAATGTATTCTACAAGTTCATCGTCCGTTTGAATTGCTGATCCGGGCGCTAATTCACGTTTGATCCAAGGTTTGAGTGCGGGTTGATCTGCTATTTTGCGAGCTATTTTTATGCTTTCGACCATCGCTCTTATATCGTAACCTTCAGGATCAGTGAAATATTTGGGGTCAATTAATGGCGAAGCTTCTGGATCCTTAGATTGCAATCGAACTGTTCCCTCACTTTTAGCTTGCATCACGTTTGGAGTAAGAGAAAACGCCTGTTCAGTGGTAGGAAACCCAGCAGGTACGGTATGCATATCAAAAGCTTCTGTACCCAAATGGAACATGACATCAGAAATCGGCAAGCTTGGGTCAGTTTTACAAAAGATGCCTATTTCGTATTTCTGGGCAGTTTCTGCAGGAACAGGTTTGGCAGACTCCCATATGACCACTCCTTCCGGATGATCCAGCAAATGACTTCCTACTCCTTGCAAATCCTCCACCACTGGAATGTCCATATCCTGCAGATGCGTTGCAGGACCAATACCAGATAGCATCAAAAGCTGTGGCGTCTGAAATGCTCCTCCAGACAAGATCACTTCCTTATCCGCATAAAAAACACCTTTGCTAGTCTCTACTCCAGTTACATTTTTCTCCGAATCAAAAAGCAAACGATGCGCAAAGGTCTCCGTAAGGATGGTAAGGTTTTTAGGAGTTTGATCGTATGGATGCAAATAGGCTACAGAACTAGAGTGTCTGATATTACCTTTCTTATTCAATGAAAACCAACCTGCCGCTTCTTTGTATTCTCCCTTAACAAAATCATCTTCAGCAATACCGTATTGCTTACTGGCCTGAATCATGGCTTTACCACAAGCATTTCCAGAATTGGATAACTCTAAGTTTACTTTTTCGAAAACTTTATCATAAAATGGTCTCACTTCTTCGGGCGTCCAGCCTTCTAGCCCCAGTTCAGTCCAAACTTCAAAATCATAATCTGGAGCCTGAAAAGCAATGGCTGAATTATGAGAACTACAACCTCCCATTACTTTAGCACGGCTATGTCGCATGTTTGAGTTACCATGCTCTTGAGGCAAGATCGTAAAATCATAATCCAACTCACCTTCCAATAGCGATTGCCACTGGTCAAGCTGAAGCACATCTTCACGCTTTTCGTCAGAGATTCCCGCCTCGATGAGTAGCACATTACCAGCCTTTCTTTCTGCGAGACGATATGCAGTGATTACCCCGGCAGAACCTCCACCGACTACTATAAAATCATATTTCATAAATAAAGTTTAAGTTTTCTGTCTTTGACAATTCTGGTGTCAGAGCTCATGATTTTAAAATGGGTTGCCCATATCTTTCATGGCGATATAAACTGTCTTGAGCTGGGAATAATGCTCGACTGCTGCCAATCCATTTTCTCGCCCTATACCAGATTGTTTATATCCACCAAAAGGAATTTCCACCGGAGTAATATTGAAGGTATTGACCCAGCATATTCCTGCCTGCAACTTAGCCACCATCCGGTGAGCCCTTCTCAGGTCATTGGTATACACACCAGCAGCAAGCCCAAAAGGAGTATTGTTGGCTCGTTGTAAGACCTCTTTTTCATCCGAAAAAGTCAATATCGACATGACAGGACCAAAGATTTCTTCGGCCACAATTTGTAGCTCATCTTGACCACTGGCAAAAATAGTTGGCTCAATAAAATAACCACCTTCGCAGCCGGGTACATTTATTTGGTTCCCACCATAAATCAATTCTGCGCCTTGCTCTTTTCCCAAAGCAATGTAACGCATCACTTTTTCAAAGTGATCCTTATTGATCATCGCTCCTATATGGGTAGCAGGATCAGCAGTATTGCCTACCTTCAACTTTTTAGTTCGTGCTACGAGTATTTCAAGAAATTTCTCACGAATAGAAGCGTGTACAAATACCCGTGTTCCATTGCTACAGATTTCACCTTGAGTATAAAAATTACCCAGTAGAACTCCGTTCACAGCCTCTTCTAAGTCTGCATCACCGAACACAATAATTGGTGATTTGCCTCCTAGTTCTAAGGTGACATGCTTGAGCGTAGCTGCTGCGGCAGCCATCACTTTCTTGCCCGTCCCAACCTCGCCCGTGATAGATACTTTTGCGATAGCTGGGTGGGTAGTCATCATTTGTCCTACTTCACCATCGCCCTGCACTACATTGAAAACACCATCCGGTAATCCAGCTTCTTTAAAAACTTCAGCCAATTTGTATGCAGTAACGGGTGTAAGCTCCGCAGGCTTGAAAATCATCACATTGCCACAAGCTAATGCCGGTGCAGATTTCCAACAGGCAATCTGAAGTGGATAATTCCAAGCTCCTATTCCTGCACAAATGCCGAGAGGTTCTCGTCGAGTATAAGCAAAATCACCTCCCAAGTCAATATAATCGCCATGCATGGAAGCGGCTACTCCTGCGTAATATTCTAAGCAATCTGCACCAGAAACCACATCTACTTCCAATGCCTCGCGAATCGGCTTACCCGCATCCTGAGATTCCAAGACAGCTAATTCATCATTTTTTTCGCGTAAAAGCCGAGATGCTTTATGCAATATCCTGCCCCGCTCGGTACCAGATAGGGCAGACCAAATCTCCAATCCCCGTTTTGCGGACGCTATCGCTTTCTCGAAATCCTCTTGTGAAGCACTGCTCACTTCATTAAGAATTTTCCCAGTCGCAGGGTTATAATTTTTGAACTTCTTACCTGACCCTGTGAATGGCTTGTTGCCAATATATAATGGAATGTCTTGCATGAATAATGTCTATGAATTAGAATGGAGGAGTGAATAAATATGCCAATCGTATGTCGTTGGATTCACTAGAGAAGAAATTGCCTCAGCCACAAATATAAATTTATTCTAACAGAATATGCCCAAAAGTGAGTATACAACTTCGTTTGAGTGTATTGACCGTTGAGTTGAGAGTGATTTTTAAAGGATGACAGCCTATTCAGGTGTCATCCTATTTTCAGATTTATTTCAAACATCCACAATAGTAGCACTCTTCGTATATCACTATCCATACAGCTTTTTCTGTCCTGCAGGTGACTGATTTCTGTATAATATTTCGGAAAATCAAATTCACACTAATGGATCTATTAAAAGAAGGTGGTATAAATTATCCAATTGCCACTATCCTGATTTTCACCTTTTTAATTGTATTTGGTATAGCATTTTCACTAATACGGGATGAACGGACCAAATCAATATCTGCTAGTGAGATTCATGTCATGGATTCCATTATCAACAGTTTGGCAGTTGGCATGATCGTACTTTTTGCCATGTTTTTTTGATACTGGCCTTGTAACCCTTCATTCAAGACAGGATTGACTTTTTTGAAGACAACTTGATTAACATAGGTACGCCAGAAAGCAAAATTTTTTTCCTGAAGCAGGTCTACAAAATTGTATTCCAGGTATAATTAACCCAACTTGAAAATCGAATTATACAACGTTTTGTAATACAACTAGTTATGCTGATTGTTTTTACAATTGGGTCACAACTTTTGACTTCCTCACATAGGGTCTGTCTTTAAATTTGAGCGCATCATATATTTTTTTTCACCTCTACACTCGGTCGCGTACACAGCTTGGTGTAAATGCGTTTGTTGTCTTTGGCATCCATGCTGATCATGGAACACCGCTGGGCTTGCATTTTTTCTACAATCGTTTTCCAACTGTA
>Ga0307487_1001550_pt1 | contig 16016 bp, 16 predicted proteins | sample CBIW12metaG_FD_203665 | JGI IMG/M metagenome (GOLD analysis project Ga0307487, IMG submission 203665) | Sea-ice brine microbial communities from Beaufort Sea near Barrow, Alaska, United States - CBIW 1.2 | ecosystem: Environmental > Aquatic > Marine > Coastal | place: USA: Alaska | collected... | reverse complement strand
TCACGAATCCCAGCAAGCATTAAAACCGAGAGCGGATAATAGATCATTGGTTTGTCATAAACCGGTAATAATTGTTTGCTTACAGCAATAGTTAATGGATATAAACGGGTTCCTGAGCCTCCGGCTAGAATAATACCTTTCATAATTAATTAATTATATTGTTTTGTATAGTATTTTTGATATTTACCGCTGGTCACGTTCTTTAACCATTCTTCATTCTCTAAATACCAATCAATCGTTTTTTCAAGTCCTTGTTTAAAAGTAACCGAAGGTTTCCAGCCGAGTTCTTTGCTGATTTTTGTGGCATCTATGGCATAACGCTTATCATGGCCGGGGCGGTCTTTGATATAGGTGATCAGTTTTGCGCAACTACCTTTATCCCTACCGAGTTTTTTATCCATCAGTTCGCAGAGAAGTCTTATTAGATCGATATTTTGCCACTCATTGAAACCCCCAATATTATAAGTTTCCTTATTTTTTCCTTTATGAAAGGCCAGATCAATAGCGGTTGCGTGATCCAGTACATATAACCAATCCCTTGTGTATTTTCCATCCCCGTAAACCGGTAAAGGCTTATTTTGAATAATATTATGAATAAAAAGAGGGATCAGTTTTTCCGGGAACTGATTAGGGCCGTAATTGTTAGAACAATTTGTAATAATAAAAGGCAAGCCAAAAGTTTCGCCATAAGCTCGCACAAAATGATCAGAACTGGCTTTTGATGCGGAATATGGCGAATTTGGATCATAAGCAGTGGATTCTGTAAAAAGTCCGGTTTCACCCAAAGTTCCATACACTTCATCGGTACTGATATGATAAAAAAGCTTGTCCTTTAAATTATCTTTCCATAATTCCTTTGCTGCATTTAGCAAATTCATTGTTCCTATTACATTGGTTTTCACAAATACCAAGGGATCTGTAATGGAACGATCTACATGAGATTCAGCAGCTAAATGGATAACTTTATCGAAATTATATTTTTCGAATAAACCATTAATTTCTGCGGCATTATTAATATCAGCCTTTATAAAATGATAATTTGGTTTTTCCTCTATGTCCAAAAGGTTTTCCAAATTACCGGCATAGGTCAATGCATCTAAATTAAATATCTCGTATTCGAGATATTTATTAACGAAATGCCGAACAACGTGAGAGCCTATAAAACCTGCTCCTCCGGTAATTAAAATATTCATACGTAATATTGTTTATACCATTCAATGAATTTGCACACTCCTTCACTAACATCTGTTTTTGGATTATAATCAAAATCCTTCTTTAATGAATCCACATCTGCCCAAGTCCTGTTTACATCCCCTGCTTGCATTGGAAGCATTTCTTTTTTGGCTTCAACCCCCAATTGTTTTTCAATTTCTTCTATAAAATCTAAAAGCCTTACAGGTTTACTATTCCCTATATTATAAAGAGAATATTTTTCTCCTTTATTTTTTCGGTTTACCACTTTGATTACTCCATCTATAATATCGTCAATATAAGTAAAGTCACGTTCAAGATCTCCTTGGTTAAATACCTTAATAGGATTTCCTTTTATTATAGCATCGGTAAATAAAAACATAGCCATATCCGGTCTTCCCCAAGGTCCGTAAACCGTGAAAAATCTTAAACCCGTGGTTTTAAATCCATACAAATGGCTGTAGGTATGAGCCATTAATTCATTGCTCTTTTTGGTTGCGGCATATAGGCTTATGGGATGATCTACATTGTCTTCGGTAGAGAAGGGTACTTTGGCATTTAATCCATAAACACTTGAACTGCTTGCGTAAATTAAATGTTTGACTTTATGATTCCTGCAACATTCCAATAAATTTAAAAATCCTACCACATTGCTGTCTATATACGCTTCCGGATTTTCAAGACTATACCTAACACCGGCTTGGGCTGCCAGGTTACAAACAATTTCGAAATTGTATTCCTTGAAAATCTCCGGAAGGTTTTCCCTATCCTCCAAATTAAGCCTTAGAAACTTGAGGTGCTCATATTTATTACTGGAAACAGAATTATTAAAAATTTCGGCCCCAGATCTCTCAATTCCTAACTCGTTCAACCTGTCATATTTCAGGTTTACGTCATAGTAATCATTAATATTATCTATCCCAACAACATTAAAACCATTTTTTAACAGCTTTTCCGCTAAATGGAATCCGATAAAACCTGCAACACCAGTTACTAAAATATTTTTCATATGCAGATATTTATTGTTTTTTATTGGTCATATTTAATTCGCATATCATAATTGGTGTTTGCCTCGAGTTTCCGTTATGCTCATTTCATACTAATTAATCCAATTAACTCCCAATCACAAAAACTTCAAACCCAACTTTCTTCAATTCAATTTTATCCAGCAATCTCCTGCCATCAAATAAAAATGCCGGTTTCAGCATGTTTTGATAAACTGCTTTCCAGTCCAGTTCTTTAAATTCGTCCCATTCGGTTAAAACTGCAACCGCGTGAGCATCTTTACAGGCTTCCCTGGCGGTGTTCACCACTTTTACCCTGTCGCGAATCTCCTCACTGCTATGAGTGCCCAAGTATTCCAGATCGGCATAAATTTGTTCGATTTTCACTTTTGGGTCATATACCACAATATCAGCTTGTTCATTCAAAAGATAATCCGCAACATAAATAGCGGCGGATTCCCGGGTATCATTGGTGTCTTTTTTAAAGGCCCAGCCCAAGAAAGCGATCTTTTTGCCGGAAACTGTATTGTACAGGGTTTTCACGATTTTTTCCGCAAAACGCCTTTTTTGATGGTCGTTCATAATAATTACCTGTTCCCAATAATCGGCAACTTCATTTAAACCAAATGATTTGGAAATATATACCAGGTTCAAAATATCCTTTTGAAAGCAAGAACCTCCAAAACCTACAGAAGATTTCAGGAATTTTGGTCCAATCCGGGAATCCATTCCCACGGCCTTAGCAACTTCGTCCACATCGGCCCCGGTTTTTTCGCAGATCTCACTCATCGCGTTGATGCTTGAAATTCGCTGCGCCAAAAAGGCATTCGCAGTCAACTTGGACAATTCCGAAGACCAAAGGTTTGTAGTAAGGATTTGTGCTTTCGGGATCCATTGAGCATAAACATCAACCAATGCATCGACCGCCTTTTTACCTTTTTCACTATCAATTCCACCTCCTATTAAAACACGGTCTGGATTCAACAGATCCTGTACTGCTGTACCCTCGGCCAAAAATTCAGGATTTGACAGAATTTGAAAATTCACCCCGTTCCCTGTATTGTCCAGAATATTTTTTAATGCCTCTGCGGTACGCACCGGCAAGGTGGATTTTTCAACTACTATTTTATCGTTTTTCGAAACCCTGGCAATTTGTCTTGCGCAAAGTTCGATAAATTTCAAATCGGCAGCCATTCCCTTTCCAATCCCGTAGGTTTTGGTGGGAGTATTTACTGAGATAAAGATCATATCTGCTTTATCAATTGCCCCGTCCACATCGGTTGAAAAGAACAAATTCCTTCCCCGGGCTTCTTTGACTATATCAGACAATCCCGGCTCGTAAATAGGAATGTTTTCCACGTCCTCGTCATTCCACGCGGCTATTCTTTTTTCGTTAATATCGACAACAGTTACATTTATATCGGGGCAATTTTTAGCAATTACGGCCATTGTTGGACCTCCCACGTAGCCGGCTCCAATACAGCATATATTTTTTATCTTCATTTGTAATAGTTAATTGGTTAAATAGTTAATTGGTTAAATAGTTAATTAATCTCCAAGTCGGATAAACTATTTAAAAATTAACTTCCATTTATTCATTAGTTCTATTTCTCAAATATTTGATATAACCATTTATTAGCCTAAGGCATGATTCTACCTTATTCCGAAGTGCTTTAAGCACATCTTCTGAAATATAATCGCAATCTTTTGCCTCAATTCCATGGTCTAATATTTCAGCTACCGATCCTCTTGCGTTCAGAAGAAATTTAATATTCTCTTTGTAATGATATCTTCCCCATCCCTTAACCCTGTGTAATTATTTCTTCAAAATTAATACGATTTTTTAAATATCTTTTACCGTAGGTAGTCTTTAAATACTTTTCTCTTTTCAAGGCACTACTTTGGTTTAAACATGCTTCATAGTAAATTAATTTTAAAGGTCTTCTATCTTTAGTTGAAACCACATTGCCCTTATTATGCTGCACCAATCTTAAATCTAAATCAGATGTATATCCTGTATACATTTTTTTGTCCTTTAAACTAAACAATACATAAGTATAAAAAAACATAATAAATAATTTATTACACAGGGCAGGCAATGTTTGCAGTGGCAGATCTCGATGATCTCAATAACTGGGAATATAATTCAAAACCTTCGGTTTTCGGTAGTTTAATTAAAATTTCCTGCTTTACATAAAGTTTTAAACTATAGCATTCTTTCCAACAATCTAAAGTCTCGAAATTAGAAGCCATATTTGGTTAATTGGTTGAATAGTTATAAGAACTGGTTTAATATTTATTAGAACGCATTTGAGATTTTAAAAAATTTCTTTCATTCGGAAACATATAATTTTAAATTCAATCAAAAAATTATCAGTTATCTATTCTCTAATTAACTAATCACAAATTAACCAATCCCGAATCACAAATTTACCAATCCCCAATTAACCAATCCCGAATCACCAATTACAGTTTTTTATCACATTTATCGCCCAACACACCTTTAACATCATACACAACCGTACTTCCATTTTTGAATTTATCCAAATCCAGGGCTAAAAATTCATTATGAGAAACAGCCAACACAACGGCGTCAAATTCCCCTGAAGGCATCGTCTTAGATGTTTCCAAACCATATTCATGCATCACTTCTGCAGGATTTGCCAAAGGATCGAAAATGGTAACATTTGTGCCGTATTCTTTAAGGTTCTTTATAACATCAACCACCTTCGTGTTCCTGACATCGGGACAGTTTTCCTTAAAGGTAATTCCAAGGACAAGGATATTTGCTCCTTTTACCTTCAGGTCATTTTGCAACATTAGCTTAACAACTTCACTTGCAACATATTGTCCCATTGAGTCATTCATTCTTCTTCCTGCTAGAATAATTTCAGGATGATACCCCAATTCCTGGGCTTTTTGAGCTAAATAATAAGGATCTACCCCAATGCAATGTCCGCCTACAAGACCCGGTTTAAACGGCAAAAAGTTCCACTTTGTACCTGCCGCTTCCAACACGTCCTGGGTATCGATATCCATCATATTGAAGATCTTGGCAAGTTCATTTACAAAGGCGATGTTGATATCCCGTTGTGAATTCTCAATCACCTTAGCTGCTTCAGCAACCTTAATTGTAGGCGCCAGGTGGGTCCCCGCGGTAATAACGGAGGCATATAAGTCATTGACCTTTTTGCCAATTTCAGGCGTTGAACCGGCGGTGACCTTTAATATCTTCTCAACAGTATGCTCTTTGTCACCCGGATTGATCCTTTCAGGAGAATAGCCTGCGAAGAAATCTATATTGAATTTAAGTCCGCTTGCTTTTTCGAGAACGGGAACACATTCATCCTCTGTAACACCCGGGTAAACGGTAGATTCGTAAATTACGATATCACCTTTTTTCAATACTTTCCCAACCGTTTCACTGCTTTTATAAAGCGGGGTTAAATCGGGACGATTGTTTTTATCTACCGGCGTGGGAACAGTAATAATGTAATAATTACAATCTTTAATATCATCCAGATTCGTAGAACAATAAAGTCCGTTATTACCTGAAGGTTTATTCACCAATGCAGCTTTCAGCAAATCGGTTTCAACCTCAAGTGTTGAATCGATTCCATCCATCAAGGCTTTTACCCGTGCCTGATTGATATCGAATCCTATAACCGGATATTTTGTGGAGAATAATCTTGCTAAAGGAAGACCTACGTATCCAAGACCTATTACAGCAATTTTAAGTTTTTTACTCATATTATTATATTATTTCTTTTTCCATAAATGATAAACATACTCAGGAGGATTGAATTCAAAACCATACCTCTCGTAGATTTTTAAAGCCTTTTTGTTCATATCTTGTGTATCACTTAAAACTACAGAACATTTTTTCCCGATCAAAATATTTTCTACAGCACTCATTAATGCAAAAGAAATCCCTTTTCCTTCATAATTTCTATCAACAGCCAACAACGGAGCATAACCTATATCATCAACAGTTTTTAAAGTTAAAAAACCAACAATTTTATCATCCTCCCGATAAACATAGACTTCATCTGCAATTTTTTTATTTACAGAATTTATTATCCAAATTTTAAAGAGTTCATCACATTTAGATTCGGATATGTTTTGATCTTTACCAAACCTGCCCTGTTTACCGGCAAGTTGCGCCAATTGAATTAAATCTTCTTCCGGATACTCTTCTGCATATAAACTTATCTTATTATTGATTTTGGAAGCCTTATTTAATTGCTTAATGATAGGAATTCTTTTAATTATGGGAAAAATATCATAAAGCAAATTATCAATTTGTTCTACAAAAGGAATTCTGGAACTGTAGTATGCTAATTGAATATTTTCCGCAAATAATTCGTCTAATATCTTTAAATAATTATTATTAGTTAAAATATTGTCTTCAATTTTAGCAACATGAAAATCAAAAAAGCTTGAATCCCATTCTAAAATTTTAAATTCCTTTCCCATTAGTGAATTAATGTTTTTAACTTCTTAAATTTTCCCAATACCAATCAACAGCTTCCTTCAATCCTTCTTTAATTTTAAAATCAGGTTCATAGCCAAGCAATGTTTTAGCCTTTTCAACTGAAGCCAGGGAATGCGGGATATCACCTGCCCTGTTTGGTCCGTGTTTGATTTCAATTTTCGCTATTTCAGGATCGTATTTGGATAAATATTCTTTCAGCAAAGTTGTAAGCTCCAGTAAATTTGTCCGGTCGCCCACGGCGGTATTGTACACCTGGTTAACCGCTTCTTTATTTTCCGAAATAAGCGCAAGCAGGTTCATTTGGATCACATTGTCTATATATGTGAAATCCCTTGAATAAGTACCATCTCCGTTAATCAAAGGCGATTCGTGGTTCATCAACTGAATAACGAATTTTGGAATTACCGCGGCATAAGCTCCGTCCGGATCCTGTTTTCTGCCAAAAACATTGAAATATCTCAGTCCGATAGTATCCAGATTGTATGCAGATTTAAAAATATCGGCATACAATTCATTTACATATTTTGTTATTGCATAAGGAGAAAGCGGTTTCCCTATTACATCTTCAACTTTGGGAAGGTTTTCTGAATCGCCGTAGGTAGAAGAGCTGGCCGCATATACAAAGCGTTTTACTTTTGCATCCCGGGCAGCGACCAACATATTTAAAAATCCTGAAACATTCACCTCATTGGTGGTAATTGGATCATTTAAAGAACGGGGTACCGATCCCAATGCTGCTTCGTGAAAAATATAGTCCACTTCTTTAGCTGCTTTATGGCAGGTTTCAAGATTTCGGATGTCTCCTTCTATTAAAGTGAAATTAGGATGTTCTATAATTGCGGCAAGATTTTCCCTTTTTCCGGTGGAAAAGTTATCTAGGCAAACCACAGTCGCACCGAGCTCTATAAGCTTTTCACAAAGGTTGGAACCTATAAAACCGGCGCCACCGGTTACTAATATTTTTTTAGAACTCAATTTTAAAGATTGTTCCTTATGCATACATCATTTTTTGAATCAGGCGGCAAAGATAAGGTTTCTATTTTAAGATGTTTGTTTCGCAATCCTAAAGAAATGTGAAAAGGCATACTTTTGCCTCACCAGTGAACAGAAAAACAAAAAATGACTATAAGCACTACTTTCTTTATGAGCATAAATTTTTCAATAATACTGGTTAACTAAAATCTCTATCATTCCAATTGCAGAACAGGATACTTTTCCCTAAAATCTTTGTCAGGTATGAAGGGATAAGAATATCCGATTTCAGATAAAACCGGATTGTGATAGTTATTTAAGATATATAAATATCTGATTTCCCCAAATAAAAAAACCCGGGAACCAACAGGAAAATCGACTTCATATTTTTTTGCAATTTTAATTTGCTCTTTATGTACATCTTTATACCGTAAAATTCTAAAAAACAAAAAACCGCTTATCAGGATTAATGATAGATTAGAGACAAGGAAAAAATTCCTGTTAAAATTTTTTAAATTACGAGCTATCAACATAAAAATATAGGGGAAGGTTAAAATGTAATAATGTTGAAAACTTTGAATTGCAATAGGAATTAAATTAATTAAAATTCCAAGGATTAACACTGCATCAATAATGTTTTTCAAAGGTTTAATTCGCAAGAAAAACAAGGGGAAAATTAATAATAAAAACACCTTTGAACCGGCAAAAACACTAAATAAGGATTTTGTTGAAGCAATGCCCTTTTGTCCGTAACCACTTCCGCTTAATTGTTCTATTAAACTGATAAAAGTGACATTTTCAATAATGAGATAATAAACTAAAAACACTAAAAGTGGTAAAATCGAACCAATAAGAAAATTTATTAAATATTTTTTCTCAAAGCCGTAATATAACCCAACCAATAAGAAAAAAGGTATAAAATTTAATATTCCATATTGTTTGCTAAAAAAACTCAGGGCCAAAAATATTCCGGTCCAAAAGAATTGTTTATTTATTAAAAACCAAAAAGAAAGCAGCACACATAATAGAATATAAACCTCTAAGTTTATGTAATTCCCGTCTGAACTTAAAACTGCAATAAACAATAACAATCCTAAAAAAGTTGATTTTAATTTATCTAAATCCAATTTCCTGCAAATCAGATATAAAAAACCCGATGATGCCAAAATCATTACATATTGAAATACCAGAAAATAATGGTAACCGGGGTCATCAAAAATCCTGTATATCATTGAATTTAAATACATCATAGCCGGGGTATAGCTATTTAAAATATCCTTATAAAGTATCAATCCATTGGATAGGTCCCTGGCTATTGATAAATAATAGGGTGCATCTGCACTTATAAAAGAATAAAATATGCTTAAATAAATTAAGGCCACAAGGATCAAAGTCCAGACAACATTAAATCTTCTTAACAGCTTCATAAAGCTCATCTTTTATAAAATTAATGGTGTCCTTTTCCAATTCGTAAAAAAACGGAAGCCTTACCACACAATCTGTATAGCGATCGGCATTTACCAAATTTCTGCCATCGTGTTTATCTATATAAAACGGACTTTTATGTAAGCTCAAATAGTGAAATACCGCCAATATACCATTGGATTTTAATTTATCTATCACTACATTTCTTTGCTCCAGATCTTTACATACCAGGTAAAACATGTGTGCATTATTGGTTGCAAAGTCCGGAATTCCCGGGAGACGAATATCATTTTCCATGGCCCATTCTTTTAAACCTTCATGATACTTATTCCAATGCTGAAGTCTTTTGGCTTGTATATCATCCAAGTTCTCTAATTGTGCCCAAAGAAAGGCAGCAATAATTTCAGATGGCAAAAAAGAACTTCCTACAGCCACCCAACCATATTTATCTACTTCTCCCCTAAAAAAAGCGGATCTATTGGTTCCCTTTTCCCAAATAATTTCGGCTTTGGCCATAAATTTAGGATCGTTAATGGCCAGCATTCCTCCTTCCCCGGAAATTATATTCTTGGTTTCATGAAAAGAAAAGGCAGCCAAATGACCAATAGATCCTAATGCTCTTTTAATGCCGTCCTTTCCGGTATAAAAACTCTCGATTGCCTGTGCGGCATCTTCTATAACAAAAAGCCCGTATTTATCTGCCAATGCCATAATCTTATCCATATCGCAGGCTACTCCGGCATAATGCACAGGGACAATGGCTTTGGTCTTGGATGTTATTAAAGCTTCAATGCTGTCTTCGTCAATTCCGGGATGATCCTTTCTGCTGTCTGCAAATATTATTTTAGCTCCCCTCAGCACAAAAGCATTGGCCGTTGAAACAAAAGTATAGGAAGGCATAATAACTTCATCACCTGGCTTAATATCGATTAGCAATGCTGCCATTTCCAGGGCGTCTGTACAGGATGTGGTAAGCAAACATTTCCCGAAGCTATATCGCTCTTTTAAATAATCTTGACAAAGCTTGGTGTATTTTCCGTTCCCGGATATTTTACCTGCATTTACCGCATCATAAATATAATAAGTTTCTTTTCCTGTCAGGTGGGGTTTGTTGAATGGTATCATATAAATTTATTTAATTAAGCGAGAGGGATTTCCTACATATAATCCAGGAACGGTTAAATTTTCAATAACAACTGTCCCTGCGCCTGTTTGTAAATTTGCTGAAAGATTTAAATTATCAATTACAATAGTATTTATTCCTAAATTAGACTTCTCTCCAATTTGTACAAATCCAGCAAGAGCAACTCTTGGTGATAAAAAACAATGGGAACCAATTTTTGAATCATGAGCAATGGCACATCCAATATTAATCAAAATATTATCTTTTAATACTACCTTAGCATCCAATATACAGCCAGGATAAATGATATTACCTTCTCCCATAACAATAGAATCATCTATGATAGCAGTAGAATGAACAATATTTGCAAAGGGAATAAGACCTTTATAAATATTAAAGATTTTTTTCCTCTCATTCATGTGTTTATATCCAATTCCTATAAACAGCTCATCAAATTCATTATTCTTATATGCATCTTGAATTTTATTTGTTTTACCATGAACTTTAAAACCAACTAATGAATTTAAACTAGTATAATCATCAAAAAAAATAATATTGGAAAAGTGATTATCCGTAATTGCAAAATGAGCTATTTGCTCACCTAATTGTCCAGCACCTATAATTGCAAGAGTTTTTTTATTCATTGTGTATCAATAGATTTCTCTAATAATGAAATTAGGTCGATTTTGTACTTGTTTGAATATTTTAAAAAGATAAATACCAATCATTCCTAAAAAGGTAGAGACTATTCCCAATATTAAAACATTTAACGCTACTAAGGATGTCCATCCCAATTGTATTGAATCCCCTAAAAAAAGTTTCATTCCAACTAAACATAATACAAATATTAAGCTAGCTAGGGTAATAAATATTCCGGAATAGAAAAGATATTCAAGGGGTTTTCCAGAAAAAGAGGTAATTGCCTGAATCATTAATTCTATTCTTTTTCTAGTGTTATATGTACTTTCGCCTTCCCGAATTCCTTTCTTTACTGGTATACCTATTTGTTTGTATCCAGTCCAATACATCATCCCCCCAAAAAATAAATTGGCATCACCCAATTGAAGTAAACTATTTACATACCTCCTTTTCATTAGCCTTTCAGACACAATGTTTTTAGGGATTTTTACTTCAGAAAATTTATTAATAGCCCACCAGAAAATTTTTCCTCCCAAATTTTCAATAATTTTACCTTTTCTAATTTCCTGATACCCATAAACAACGTCAACTTCTTTATTATTCTTTAACGTATCAAAACAAGTAATAATAAAATTAGGAGAAACTTCTAGATCATTATCTATTACAAAAACATAATTCCCTTTTGCGTGCTCCAAACCTGCCTGCATTGCATAATGATGACCAAAATTACGGGAAAGATCTATGACGGTAATTTGAGGGATTTCCTCTTTTCTTTTCAATAAATATTCTAAAGAATCATCAGGTGACCCATCATTAACAAAAATGAGTTCAAAATCACTTATATTCAATTTCTCAATTGATTTTAGAATTTCAAACAAGAAAGTTTCTAAGAAACGTCTGGATTTATATAAGGTTGTTACAACAGATAAAGTCATTTTAAATTTATTTTTTGATGACTTTTATAAACTAAATAGCCACTTCTTTCATTACTATTACTAATAAAACTCAATTTATTATTTTGCATATTCTTTTCAATATCAAAAATATTCTTTTTGTCAAAGTAGGGTAATAAATACTCAGTTTCTTTGGATAAAAAATAAACACCTGAAAAGCTATTGTTATTTATTTGGGGCTTCTCAAATTCATTTAGAGCTATAGTTATTACTCCTTTTAAAAAATCGTATCCTGTAGAAAGTTGCACCAAATGAGAGCCTATAAAATCCCCACCCATTCTCCCACCAACTTCAATAGCAACAACTTTCCCATTATTTAGAATTTTAAACTCTGAATGACTCGCTCCAAATTTTATTTCTAAAGCATCTAAAGCTTTTAAAGTTTCAACAATTATCCTCTCCTTTAAATTCTCTGTCAATTGAGATGGTTGATGATGTTCCAATTCAACAAAATTTGGTTCTCCAGTAGTAATTTTATCCGTAATTGCTAAAATATAATGCTCCCCTCTCCAGGAAATACTTTCTACACTAACTTCTACACCTCCAATAAATTCTTCAACGACCACCTGTTTTTCAATTGATTGTTCTAAAGCTATTTTAATCCCGGTTTCAAGTTCATTAAAATCAGAAACTTTGACTACCCCACGACTACCTGATCTGTCTGTAGGCTTTACTATCATGGGGAATTGAAAGTCTTTAAAATTCTCAATATTGAACTGTTTTAAGGCAGTTGATTTTGGTGAATTCACATTATTAAGAAAAAAAGCTGCTCTCATTTTTGCCTTATTTGTAGAAATTATTCCAGAGAAATAAGAATTTGAAATTAGATTCATTTTTTCTGCCACATAGCAAATTGTTGGCACACAAATATCGGTTGCAATTGTGGTTATTCCATCAACCTTTATCTCCTCACATTTTTTTAAAATAAGTTCCTTTTCTAAAACTGAAATAGGATAAAAATAATGGGCAATGTTTTTACAAACAGCTTCATTATTATCCCACGCAAAACAATGAGTTTCTATTCCTAACTGATTAGCCTTTTCCACTAAGGGTTTTTGCAAATAACTGGCCCCCAGTATAGCGAGTTTTTTCAATACTTAAAATTTAACGGTTACTACGGTTCCTAAGATAATTAATAACAAACCTATTACTTTACCCCAGGTAAATGTTTCCCCCAATAAAAAAATGCCTATAAAAAATACCAAAGCAGGTGACAGGCTCATAAAAGGGTAAGCTACGGTAATTTCAAATTTAGTCATGGCCGCCATCCAAAACATGGAAGCTATAAAAGCACTTACAAACCCGGAAAGTATATACATGTCAAACAAAGCGCCTAACAAAAATTTAATTTTATCAAATGAACCTTCAGGCAAACTTCCAAAATTATTCAAACGCCATTTAAGAATGATTTGTCCATAAATGGTAAATAAAATGGTGCCGAAAATATAAAAATATCCTGTCATACCAGCTTGCTTAAATACTCACCATATTTACTTTTTCCATACTTTTCTGTAGCAGCTTCAATTTTATCTTTACCTATAAATTTATGTATATATGCCACCTCCTCAATACAACCAATCATTGCACTTTGCCTGTTTTGGATTACCCTGATAAATTCAGTTGCATCGTCCAAGGATTCTACTGTACCGGTATCGAACCAACTCATTCCTCGTGTCATAACCCCTACTTCCAGGTTTCCTGCATCTAGATACATCTGGTTAATAGTTGAAATTTCCTTCTCACCACGGCTGGAAGGTTTTACATTTTTAGCATACTCCACTACCTTATTGTCATAAAAATACAATCCGGGAACCGCATACTGGGATTTTGGCTTTTTTGGTTTTTCTTCAATACTAATTGCCTTTTGGTTTGAATCAAATTCTACCACCCCATAACGCTCCGGATCTTTTACCGGATAAGCGAATATTGCTGCCCCTTCTACATCTACTTTACTCCGCAGCAAAGTGCCCAGGCCATTTCCGTAAAAAATATTGTCGCCTAATACCAAGGCAATCTTATGGTTGCCAATAAATTCTTCCCCAATAGTAAATGCTTCCGCCAGTCCGTTGGGCTGTTGCTGTACCTCGTATTCAAATTTACATCCAACTTGTGAACCATCCCCCAAAAGTTTTTTAAACGAATCCTGGTCGTGAGGCGTTGTTATAAATAGAATCTCACGAATCCCGGCAAGCATTAAAACGGAAAGAGGATAATAAATCATGGGTTTGTCATAAACAGGCAATAATTGTTTGCTTACTGCTATTGTTATAGGAAATAATCTTGTCCCAGATCCTCCCGCTAATATGATTCCTTTCATGTTAAATACGGATTACGCGGATTTAAATGGATTCCGCGGATTCAATTTATAATTATTTAGTATTGATAAAGCGTTTCCAGGTTAAACTGGATTGTCCAAAATTAATCAATAAATCTAAGGGATAATTTGTAGATTTAAGATAATTTATGGTTTGAGCTTCCGTGTCTTTATGCAAAAATGAAGCGGCTTTTATTTCAACTATTATGTTATCAAAACAGATAAAGTCAGCAATAAAATATTTTTGCAAAGGTGCTTCATTATAATAGACTTGCAATTTCTTTTTACTGTCATAATTAACCTTCTGAATTTTAAATTCTTTTTCTAAAGCTTCATGATAAACAGATTCCAAAAAACCGGCCCCTAATCCTTTGTGTACGGTCATACATGCACCTATGATTTTGTATGTATTTTCCTCAAATAATAGTTTGCCCATCTCCGTGTAATCCGTTTTAATCCGTGAAATCTTTTAATTATATTGTTTATCGTAATATTCCTGATACTTACCACTTGTAACGTTCTTCAACCACTCCTCATTTTTCAAATACCAGTCAATGGTTTTTTCCAGTCCTTGTTCAAAAGTTACCGAAGGTTTCCAGCCTAATTCTTTGTTGATTTTCGTGGCATCGATGGCGTAACGTTTATCATGGCCGGGACGGTCTTTAATATAAGTAATCAGTTTTGCGGAACTGCCTTCTTCCCTGCCAAGTTTTTTATCCATGAGTTCGCAGAGCAGTTTTATCAAATCTAAATTTTGCCACTCATTGAAACCACCAATATTAAAAGTCTGCTTATTTTTTCCTTTGTGAAAAGCCAGATCAATAGCGGTTGCGTGATCAATTACATATAACCAATCCCTTGTGTATTTTCCGTCTCCATAAACCGGTAAAGATTTCCCTTCAATAATATTATGAATAAAAAGAGGGATCAGTTTTTCCGGGAATTGATTGGGGCCGTAATTATTGGAACAATTTGAAATAATATAAGACAAGCCGTAAGTTTCGCCATAAGCTCTCACAAAATGATCGGAACTGGCTTTTGATGCGGAATATGGGGAATTGGGAGCATAGGACGTGGTTTCAGTAAACAATCCTGTTTTTCCCAGGGTTCCATAGACTTCATCGGTGCTGATATGGTAGAAAAGCTTGTCTTCTAAATTGTCTTTCCATAAGGCCTTTGCAGCATTTAGCAAATTCATGGTGCCAATTACATTGGTTTTCACAAATGCCAAAGGATCTGTAATGGAACGATCTACGTGAGATTCAGCGGCTAAATGAATTACATTGTCAAATTTATACTTATTGAAAAGGGAATTTATTTCTTCAGCATTATTGATATCTGCCTTTATAAAATGATAATTTGGTTTTCCTTCAATGTCAGTTATATTTTCCAAGTTCCCGGCATAGGTTAAGGCATCCAGATTATATATCTGGTATTCCGGATATTTATTAACGAATAGCCGAACCAAGTGAGAACCTATAAAACCTGCTCCACCGGTCACCAATATTTTTTTAGAACTTAATTTTGACATTTGTTCCTTATGCATAAATCATTTTTTGAATCTAGAGACAAAGATAAGGTTTCCATTTTAAGATGGAAGATGTGTATTCGCGAATAAAACCAATATTTACATGATGTTATTCGTTCGTTTAATTTTAAAGCCCTGACGCTTTTCAAAAGTGTTTATAAAATGGAGGCTTCGAGCAGAGATGCGGGAGTTCCTGTCTCCAGCCAGGCGAAGCTCAATGAACTTCCCTGATTAATGTTGACCGTATTTAATTATTAATTCCATTGTTAAAAATACCACAGTCTCTTCACTCTTCACCATTTTCTGATTGAATAAAGAAACCAAAACGATAAAATTTGCACAGTTCTATTTCTTTGCGCGCTTTGCGTTTTT
>Ga0307487_1001545_pt1 | contig 16067 bp, 8 predicted proteins | sample CBIW12metaG_FD_203665 | JGI IMG/M metagenome (GOLD analysis project Ga0307487, IMG submission 203665) | Sea-ice brine microbial communities from Beaufort Sea near Barrow, Alaska, United States - CBIW 1.2 | ecosystem: Environmental > Aquatic > Marine > Coastal | place: USA: Alaska | collected... | reverse complement strand
GATAGTTTTGCAGGAAGGCGTTTCAATAATATTAATTAAGTGGTCAAAAATACATTATTTGCATGGTTAGCAAAAGCCAAATTAAGTTAATAACAAGTCTTGAGCAAAAAAAAAACAGGACAAAATCCGGTCTTTTTATTGTGGAAGGCAATAAAGGGATCAGGGAAATATTAAACTCTCAATTTGAATTGGAGTCACTTTTTACAACCGGGGAAAATTTTAACGCTCCTCCATCAAAAACCCATTTGATAAATGAGGCGGAATTAAAAAAAATAAGTCGGTTAAAAACCCCTCAAAACGCTCTGGCACTTTTTAAAATTCCCGAAGGAAATATTCCGGTTATTAAGAATTTGGTTTTAGCACTGGATGGGATCCGTGATCCGGGAAATTTAGGTGCCATTATCAGGTTGTGTGACTGGTTTGGAATTGAAACCTTGTTATGCTCCAATGATACGGTAGATTGTTATAATCCAAAAGTAGTGCAGGCAACCATGGGGAGTATTACCCGGGTTACAATAAGTTATGTCGATTTGGAATTGATTTTAAAGAATAATATTGACCAACCGGTAATAGGAACTTTTTTAAAAGGGGAAAATATATATACTACACAACTTCCCAAAAGCGGAATTTTAATTTTAGGAAATGAAGCCAACGGAATTTCAGCGGAAGTTGAAAAAATGGTTTCCCAAAAGCTGAATATCCCCCAGTTTGGAAAAACCCAAAGCACCGAAAGTTTGAATGTAGCCACAGCTACTTCTATTTTATTAAGCGAATTCCGGCGACAAGCAACCTATTGAAATGTAAAGTTTATAAAGATCCCTCGCGACGACATCTTCTCTACATTACCTGTATAGATACTGTTTGGGTCATTATCCCTGATCAACTCATCGTTAATTGCAAAAACGCCCCTAATTGAAGGCGAAAACTTGAAATAATAAAAATAGAGGTCTATCCCAAACCCAACTTCATAATAATAGGTGTTGGTGGTCATCCTAAATTGCATGGCACTATTATTATCTTCGGGATTTTTTTCATTGCTGGATAAATTAAGGGAAGTGGAAACTCCTCCCACCACAAAGGGCTTGAAATTATTTAGCCTGTTCGCCGAAAATTTCAGCAATAGCGGGATATGTACATACGTGGAATTAATTTCCCTAATGGTACCCGAATCAGATTTAAGCAATTGAAAATTCCTTCGGTTAAAACTCACACCCGGTTCCAGTCTCAGGTCCAGGTTGTTGGTCAGTTTTAAATTTCCAATCAAGCCAACATTAAAGCCTATGTTTCTTTCAACATTATATTGTTTATCCTGAAAAGGAAGATTTGGTTTATATTCTTTCAGGTCAAAATCGAGATCGTAGGTATTAAATCCTAAAAAGTAACCCCAGGACCATCTTTGTTTATCAAAATTTTCATTATTTAAAATGCGTTCCCCAGAGAAGAACTGGGCGTTCCCCTGAAAAAAGCACAACATCAGACCTGTCATGGCAATAAATTTTTTCATACTTTTATTTAGATCCGGTATATATGGTAGCCACACCAAAAGTTTGAGGCTTATCTTCTACATTGATAAACCCAATTTTTCGCAAAATATTGTTGAACTGATTTCCGTAAGGAAAAGATGCGGCACTTTCACTTAAATAAGAATAGGCAACTTTGTCTTTTGAGAATAGTTTACCAATAACAGGAAGAATTGTACTGGAGTAAAATTTATATCCGTGTTTATAGATAAATTTTGTAGGCACAGATGTTTCCAGGACCACAAATATTCCATTAGGTTTTAATACACGATATATTTCAGAAAGTCCTTTTTCCAGGTGTTCAAAATTCCGTACTCCAAAAGCTACGGTTATGGCATCAAAAGAATGGTCATCAAATGGTAAAGCCTCAGAATCTGCCTGGATCATTTTAATTTTTTCTGAAAGATTTTCGGCTTCAATTTTTTTTCTGCCTACCTCAAGCATCCCCTCCGAAATATCCAATCCAACAATTTCCCCGGCCCCGGTTTTGGCTAAACTGATGGCCAAATCGCCTGTTCCGGTTGCAATATCCAACACGGTTTTTGGATTGGTAGCTGCAACAAGATTAACTACTTTTTTTCGCCAGGTCACATCTATACCGAAAGAAATCACCCGGTTAAGTCCGTCATAATTTCCTGATATTTTATCGAACATTTGCTCAACCTGCTCTTTTTTGTTGAGTTTGGAATTTTTGTATGGGGTAATCTTTTTATTCATTTGCAAAATTTGTTTCAAAGGTAGGTGATATGGAATTAATGCCTTTATAAGATTTTGATTTTATTGAATATTAGCCAATATTCAATTGCATAAATATCATACCTTTGATTTTTATTACAATTTGAACGCATGATATGAAGATTATAATCGCCGGTGCAGGAGAAGTTGGCTTTCATTTGGCAAAATTACTTTCCTATGAGTCTCAGGATATTACCTTAATTGATAACAACAGGGAAAATCTGATTTATGCTGATACCCATTTGGATATCAGGACCATAAAAGGGGACGCTACTTCTATTGCTATTCTAAAAGAGGCACAGGTAAAAAATGTAGATTTATTCATAGGGGTGACTTCCAGTGAGGCGACGAACATTACCGTGTGTGTTTTGGCGAAACAATTGGGTGCAAAACGCACCATCGCACGAATTTCAAATACAGAATTTTTAGAAAATAAAAAGGAAATAGGATTTGTTAAATTTGGAATTGACGAGTTAATATCCCCAGAGTCACTTGCTGCAAAAGAAATATCACAACATTTAAATCAATCGGCATTTAGCGATAGTTACGAGTTTGAGAATGGAGCGCTGATTATGATTGGTCTCACTCTATCCAGGACCGCTATTTTTGTTGGTAAAACAGTAAAGGAAGCAGCTAAAATTTTCCCTAAATTACATTTTGTTCCAATTGCCATTCAACGATTTGGGACCCAATATACCTTAATTCCTAGGGGAGACACACAGTTTAAGGAAGGAGATCAGGTTTATTTTATCACAGTTAAAAGTGGGGTAGAAGAATTGTATAAACTTACAGGGAAAGTAAAACAGACAATTAAAAATGTAATGATCCTTGGCGGAAGCAAGATTGGAAAAAAAACAGCACGGGATTTATGCAGGAATAATTTCAACGTTAAACTCATTGAAAGCGACAGGGAAAAAGCCTTTGAACTTGCCGATGAATTGCCTGATACGCTTGTGATAAACAGTGATGGGCGGAATGTGGAGTTATTGGAGGAAGAAAATATTCACGAAATGGATGCTTTTATTTCCGTTACGGGAAATTCGGAAACCAACATTATGTCATGTTTGGTGGCCAAGTCGAAAGGTGTTAAAAAAACAATTGCTTTGGTTGAAAATATGGATTATTTTCATTTGAGCCATTCTATAGGAATAGATACTTTGATCAATAAAAAATTGCTGGCAGCAAATAATATTTTCCGATATATACGAAAAGGTGAAGTTGTGGCTATGACCAAGCTGAACAATATGAATGCTGAACTTTTAGAATTTATTGTAAATCCTTCTTCACAGGTATGTAATAAAAGAATAAAGGATCTCGATTTTCCACGATCTGCAATTATAGGTGGGATTGTGCGGGATGGAGATGGACTTATTGCTCTTGGAGACTTTGTAATAAGAGCCAGTGACCGAATTGTTGTTTGCTGCCTTTCAAGATCTATAAAAAAGGTAGAAAAACTCTTTTTATAATGCCAAAACTCAATTACAAAGTCATCTTGCATATCATGGGTTTGCTGCTCTTGTTCAATGGAGCCTTCATGTTCACCGCAGTTTTGGTAAGTTGGTATTATGATGATGGGGTTGCACTTCAAATTTCTACAGCAGCCTTTATTACCCTTTTTTTAGGGGTACTTTTAATGTATACAACCCGGAGTAACAATAAGGAACTCAAGAAGCGGGACGGTTATATTATTGTGACCTTCGGTTGGATTATTATGGCCCTAAGCGGAACCCTTCCTTATATTATAAGCGAAGCAATTCCCGATTTCACCGATGCCTTTTTTGAAACCATGTCGGGTTATACAACAACCGGGGCCACCATTTTAACCGATATTGAATCTATTCCTAAGGGCATTTTATTTTGGCGCAGTTTGACCCATTGGTTGGGTGGAATGGGGATTATTGTACTTGCAATTGCCATACTTCCGCTTTTGGGAATAGGAGGGATGCAACTTTTTGCGGCTGAAGCCCCCGGACCCAGTGCCGATAAATTAAAACCCAGGATTACTGATACTGCCAAACGCTTATGGTTGATCTATTTTTCCTACACTGTAGCTGAGACCATTTTGTTGAAAGTAGCGGGAATGAGCTTTTTTGATGCCATCAACCATTCATTTAGCACACTTTCTACAGGAGGTTTTTCTACAAAAAATGCCAGCCTGGCATATTGGAATGATCAGCCTGTCATTCAATACATCGTCTTGATCTTTATGTTTTTTGCAGGTTCCAATTTTGTTTTAAGTTATTTTGCTTTTAAAGGAAAAATTCAAAAGGTCCTACATGATGATGAGTTTAAATGGTATTTCATCTTTATTGCAACCTTTACGGCCATAGCAGCGTTAATAATTTATTATCAAGCCGATGTATCTGTATCTTCCATAAGCCATCCTATGGTTTGGGGAGAAGCTGAGAGTGCCTTTAGGCATAGCCTGTTTCAGGTTCTTTCAATTGTGACCACTACCGGATTTGTAACTGCAGATTATACATTGTGGACACCTTTTCTAACTGTTTTGTTTTTTGGATTAATGTTCCTTGGAGGATCCGCGGGTTCTACGGCTGGTGGAGTTAAGGTAATGCGGCATCTTATAATGATTAGGAACGGAATTATAGAATTTAAACGAAGTTTACATCCAAATGCAGTATTGCCGGTGCGTTATAACGGAAAATCAATTAACAAGGAAATTGTTTTTAACATCCTCGGATTTTTTATTCTGTATATGTTGGCCTTTATTATTGGAGCGTTGGTTTTCGCCTTAATGGGAATAGACTTTCAAACCGCCATTGGAGGAGCCGCTTCATCTCTTGGTAATATTGGTCCGGCCTTTGGCAGTTTGGGGCCAATTAACAATTATGATATACTTCCTCCGGCTGGAAAGTGGTGGTCTGCTTTTTTAATGCTTATAGGAAGGCTCGAATTATTTACCGTTTTGATACTTTTTACTCCGTTTTTCTGGCGGAACAGGTAACGCCAAATTCCAAATTCCAAAAAAAAGGGAAAAGTAAAAATAGCGAGGCAAGCCTCTTAGAAGTTGTTTGTAGTTAAAGATTGCTAAACCCAATCTGCGGAAATCTGCGGTTTCCATCTGCGAAAATCTGCGGGAAAAAAGGAGACCTGGAGAAAAGGAAACTTGTTAAGGAGAAAATGGAATTCAGAAGTTGTTTGTAGTTAAAGATTGCTAAACCCAATCTGCGGAAATCTGCGGTTTCAATCTGCGAAAATCTGCGGGAAAAAAGAAAATAAAACTTGTAGAGCGGAAAACGGAAGTCGGAAGTTGTTTGTTAAAAACGGAAGTACATAGACAAATTCTTCTTCTCCCTTTAGTTTGTGAAAAGACTTGTTCGCCTCATATGCTTAATTTCTCGTTTTGGGTATGTAGTGGATAAGCATATAAAAAAAATCAGTCTGGTTTGACCAAACTGATTTTTTAAATATGAATTATGATAAATTGTTTTAAAATTTATTAAGCTTCAGAAACGGCTGATTTTATACGTTTTAAAGCCTCTTCAATTTGAGCTTCACTAGCTGCATAAGAGATCCTGATACATTCCGGATTTCCAAAGGCATCACCGGTTACCGTCGCAACCAAGGCTTCTTCTAATAAAAACAAAGAGAAATCTGTGGCGTTTTTTATATGATGACCTTTAATTGTTTTTCCGAAGAAATAAGAAATATCCGGAAAAACATAAAAAGCACCTTCAGGTTCAGGGGTTTTAAATCCTTTAATTTCATTCATCAAAGAAATTATCAATTTACGACGCTCTTTAAAAGTATCTACCATAAATTGGATTTTACTCACCGGCGCTTCCAGAGCCGTAATTACTGCCCGTTGCGCGATACAATTCGCTCCACTGGTGATTTGTCCCTGTATCTTGGTACAAGCTTTTGCGATCCATTCGGGAGCGCCAATATATCCAATTCTCCAACCGGTCATGGCAAATGCTTTAGAAACACCGTTTACCGTAATCACCCTGTCATACATATCATCAAACTGAGCCATTGAAGCGTGAGCTCCCACAAAATTGATGTGCTCGTAAATTTCATCGCTTACAATGATAATATCAGGATAATTCACCAAAACGTCGGCCAGTGCACGCAGTTCCTCTTTGCTGTAAACCATTCCGCTTGGATTGCAAGGCGAACTGTACCAGATCATTCTTGTTTTTGGAGTGATCGCAGCTTCCAGTTGTTTTGGAGTGATCTTAAAATTACTTTCTACGTTAGTTGGTAATTCAACGGGTGTTCCATCCGAAAGTTTTATGAGATCGGCATAACTTACCCAATAAGGGCAAGGTAAAAGCACTTCATCTCCAGGGTTCAACATTACCATAGCAATATTGGCCAATGATTGTTTTGCCCCAGTGGAAACCACAATTTGGGAACGGGAGTAATTCAATCCATTGTCCCTTTTAAACTTTGTTGTAATGGCATCTTTCAACTCCACATATCCATCTACAGGAGTATATGAACTGTAATTGTCTTTTATTGCCTGAATTGCGGCGTCCTTTATAAAATCGGGGGTGTTAAAGTCCGGTTCTCCAAGGCTAAGACCTATAATATCTTTTCCTTCTTCCCTTAATTCACGGGTTTTGGCAGCCATTGCCAAGGTTTGTGAAGTGGCTAAATTGTTAATTCTGTCTGATAATTTTGGTTGCATGAATTTTGGTTGGTTAAGTGTAAATTTAATTTGAAATTGCTGGTTTCTCGCCCATTGCTTTTAAATGTTTGAAATGCGCGATAATTGCCTCACGGGTTGTTTTAAACTCATTGTAGGGTAAATTACATTCCCTTGCGGTTTGTTTAACGATCTCGGCAATTTTAGTATAATGAACGTGACTTATATTTGGAAAAATATGATGTTCTACCTGATGATTTAAGCCTCCGGTAAACCAATTCACAATTTTATTTTTTGGGGCAAAATTCACCGTGGTAAATAATTGATGAATAGCCCATGTATTTTTCATGGACCCGGTTTGATCCGGCAAAGGCATTTGGGTTTCATTTACCACATGGGCCAATTGAAATACGATGCTTAAAATAAGTCCGGCAGTATAGTGCATCACGAAAAATCCGATGAGGATCTTCCACCAGACAATTGAGATGATCAGCATTGGGATAACGATCCAAATGCTTAAATAGATCAATTTTGTGATGGCGAGAATGCTCCACTGTTTAGTGGGGCTGGGTAGTTTTCCGTAGGCAAGTTTACGCGATAAATATCGCTTTGTTTGCTTAAAATCTGTAGTAAGCGCCCAGTTAAAAGTTAGCAACCCATATAAAAAGACCGAATAATAGTGTTGAAATTTATGAAATTTTAACCATTTGGCATTCTTGGAAAACCGGATAATTCTCCCGGCATCCAGATCTTCATCATGACCTGGTATATTTGTATAGGTATGGTGAAGAACGTTATGTTGAACCTGCCAGTTATATACATTTCCGGCCAAAATATAAATGGTGCTGCCCATGAAGTTATTGAGCCATTTTTTTGAAGAATATGCACCGTGGTTTCCATCGTGCATAATATTCATTCCAACACCAGCCATCCCAACACCCATGACAATTGTCAATAACAGCATCCACCATTGGGAGATATCAAGGCTTAATATTAAAAAGTAAGGTGCAAGAAAAAGGCAAAACATTACAATAGTTTTGATATGTAATTTCCAATTTCCTGTTTTAGGCAAGTTATTTTCTTTAAAGTACGCATTAACACGCTTATTGAGCGTACGAAAAAACTGGGCGGAATCTATTCTGGAGAAGCGTATATTTTCATGGTTCACTGGCATTTTTTCCTTTTTTGAATTCTCAAAGGTAAAACTTTATTTTTCACTGTTTTAATTTGTGAGTGAAATTAACAATTTGATTACTTTTGTGAAAAATTAAATGATTTGGAGCTGATACATAAATATTTCCCCAATTTAACTGAAGTGCAAATTGCCCAATTTGCAGCATTGCAGGATCTTTATCAAGATTGGAACCTGAAAATTAACGTGGTTTCCAGAAAGGATATCGAAGAATTATATCTACGGCACGTGTTGCATTCCCTGGCAATCGCCAAAATTCAGGAATTTAAACCAGATGCCAGGATTTTAGATGTGGGTACTGGCGGAGGGTTTCCCGGGATACCTTTGGCTATTTTGTTTCCTGAAACTCAATTTCATTTAGTAGATTCCATAGGGAAAAAGATAAAAGTCGTTGATGAGGTAGTGGAAGGCCTAAAGCTTAAAAATGTGGTGACAACCAATGCAAGGGTTGAAGAGATTAAAGGAAATTACGATTTTATTGTGAGCAGGGCAGTAGCAGCAATGCCAACTTTTGTGCATTGGGTAAAAGGGAAAATTGCCAAAACCAGCCGCCACGAACTTAAAAATGGTATTTTATATTTGAAAGGCGGGGATTTAAACGAAGAATTGCAAGGTTATAAATCGGTAAAAATTTATAATTTGTCTGAAGATTTTTCAGAAGATTTTTATGAAACCAAAAAGCTGGTACACCTTCCTTTGAAATTCAAGGTTCAAAATTCATAGTTTGAAATTTTGAATTTTAAATTTCTTCCGTGCCTGTTATCTTATCAGGATTATGCTTTTTGAGATTTCCTTATTTCCAGAAAAAAGTTTTATGGCATATACTGCCGCGGGAAATAACCTTACCGGCAACCAGACTTCTTCCTCATTCGATACATTTTGATACTCCTGGATTATTTGTCCTAACATATCATAAATAACGATTCGTTCAATTTCATATCTGTGGGGATTCAAGACGGCAAGTTCCCGGTGGTTTCCCATATAGAAAACTTCGATATTCCCGTCTACAAATTCATCTTCCCCGGAACCTTCATCACTTCCCTGTTCCTGTTCTTCCTCCTCAGTTTCTTCGTCCGGATCTGGTTCTTCTGTAGGAATTTTCTCTTTTTGAAATACAATTTGAAAACGCTCATTATAGGTGCCCGGTTCCAACTTCATTGTAAAATTGCCTTTTCTCAAGTCGAAATAAGTGCTGTCCTCAAGGTTTTTCAGGTGAATATTCACATCTTCCGAAATGTTTTCCAGTTTGTTGATCTTGATTGAAAAAACTCCTTCTTCTTCTAATTTAATTCCCAAAGGCAAAACCTGGTCAATTTCAAAATTTGGCACTCCCTGGATCACAAATTCGTTCCCATTGATCAGCCAGAACATATCCTCAAGATTATTGTCATTTAATGGAGCATCATAACCCAGATCAAACCCATTGGTGGTATTGGGATCTGCACCTACCAGGATTTGGCGGTTATAACCCATAGGGGATTTAAAATCAAGTCTTATTTTTGCCCGAGTATCCTCTTGTTTATCTTTTTGTGAATTGTTTTCAGGTTTTAAAAACTGAGAATTCACAGGGTTTGTTTCTTTTACAAAAACACGCTGACTGTTCTGGAAAATTACATCCCCTCCATCTACCGTATAATTTCCAGAAAGATTCGGATCTAAAACGGAATTTATAAAAAATCCTTGCGCTACAGGAATAAACTGACCAGGAATTTTTATTCCAGTAGAATCATTAGCATTAATACGCTCGTCGTTTGATACTGCAGGAACGCCATCTAAAAGATTCCGGGTAGCATAACCCCCAATGTACTCTGCGAGAATATGAGTTTTACCGGCAAAATGATCCCAGAAATATACAGCGCCATTAAATATATTTTGGGTGTTCTTCCCGTCTGTAACATCCCTTAAATTGTCCTTTATAAATTTATTTATATCCAGAGCTGAGGGGTAGGGGTTGCCTAAAAGATAATTTTGATCTTTTCCTATATTCAGTTTAATAGTTCCATTGTTTGGCTTTCCTTTAAAAACGTAGTTTTGTCGATCGGAAATCTTTGCGTTGCCGGAGGTTCCTTTCATGGTATAACCTTCTCCCGCATTCAGGATTCCTGTGCTTCCTATATGTTCCCACTCGCTATAAACATTTGAAGTGCCCCTGAATTTATACAGCCAGTAATTACTGATCTTTCTTGGGCTGCTATATGAACCGTCTGCAAATTCGTGCCAGGCGCCAAAGTTTAGATTTGGATGATTGGTTGTATTGGAATTGGTTCCGTCCTTTTTTACCCCTGCAACTGTATACGCAGAATTATTGGCAGCTCCTCTTGCTGAAACCGGAGATGACCAATAGTTATAATTATAACTGTTTGCGGTGCCCTGTTGATCCCTTTCCAGGAAACCTGTGCTTGATTCATCAAGGATGCTAATTATAGATTGGCCCAGAGTTGAAATATCGGTTTGGATCAATTGAGATTCTCCCACAAGATCAATAACTCCATTTAATTTAAGGTAATGCGTAAGTGTTAGGGACTGGCCTGAATTATTTTCATTAAGGGCCTCATTGGAATTTGCAATGGTCAGTTTTTCACTATTGGAATGCAGTCCAAGCAGTTTTATATTCTTTCCTCCTGAACTTATATTATGCGAGATCCTTGCGATGTTCCAATCAATGGTAGTATTACCATCAATACCCATACTGTGTGGCGGGTCCCAAACCAGTGGCCTTAACCAGGTGGCATCTTCATGCCATTGTCCTGCCTTTGTGGAAAGATAAGGTAACGGGGCGGTACGCTGCTGCGTGGTTGTGATATTAATCATTTTTCCGGCCGGGCTTCCCGTAACCTTCCCGGGAGTTAGTCCATTTTCAGATATTTCCAACTGGTAATAGCCTAAAAGCGAGTCCCAGTCGAGGTCTCCGGGTACATCTATTGGAATTTCTAAACCCTGTACTTTTCCGCCGATATCTTGCAATTTTTGATTCATCATAAAATGCAGTTGTTCCTTTGTGATCGCGGTATTCCATATCCGGACCTCTTCAATCCATCCGTGAAAATAATTCACTGGAGTTAAAGAAGTATTTGAATCATACATTGCTCCTATCAGAAAAGGATGGGCTAAATTTGTTGGGACTAGGGGAGAATCCTCACTCACTAAAATCCCATCTACATATAATCCGGGATTAGTTCCGCCGTTTATCACGGAAATGTGATACCACCTGTCTGTACTAATAGGATATTGTGATGCCAAGGTTGAATTGTTCGATCTAAATTTTGGGATGTTATTATCAATTATAAGGTCAAAACCGGCTGATAAATCACTTGCATCCCGTTTGGATACAATGGTTTTTATACCCGCCGTTTTCCCTGGATCTTGTTTGATCCAGGCTTCAATTGTAAAGTCTCCGGTTAAATTAAAATTATCACCAAAAACTATATGATCATCTTTACCATCAAAATCGATGGTATTACAGTTACTAAAGGAGACTTTTACATCATCGCTTGCTCCGCAGGGCACATTCCATCTTAAGGTATAAGTACCCTGACTTCCGGAAAATAAAGTTATCGGGTTATTATCATCCTCAAAACTTCCACCTGCAGGACCGTTTACTATTGACCATTTTCCAAAAAGTTCTTCCTCTCCTTCAGCAAATTCATAATCAAATTGAGCCTGTAGGCTAGTAGAGGTCAGTCCACATACCAAAACCTGGTCCGGGCCGGCTACCGCCAGTAATTGTTCAGGTTGTTCAATTGTAACAGTCATCTGGGTTTCGCATCCATTTGCATCTATGACTCTCACGGTATAATCCCCGGCGATAAGGTTGGTCGCAGTGGTGGAGGTTTGGCCGTTTGACCATACATATATATATGGATCTCCGGTGGAGTTGGGGGTTCCGCCACTTGCCTGTACTGTTGCGCTTCCTTCAGCACCTCCAAAACAGGTAACATCAATTAAGGAATTTAATGATAGATCTAACGGTGTTGTAGGCTGAGTTATTTCTATTTGAACAGTTGTAAAGGAATCAGAACCATCACTAACAACTACTTTGAACTTTCCAGCAGGAAGTTCTAGAAAACTACCAGATGTTTGAGCTGTTCTAACGGTAGAATTATCCTCACTGGAAATTAATTTAAATGTATAATTTTCTGTACCTCCGGATGCTCTCGAATTAATAATACCATTATCAGCCCCATTACAAAGTAACTCATTTGGAAATGCAACAGCATATAGTGGAGAGGTTACCGTGGCTTCATTATTTGTGGAGTAACATTTTGGTTGAGGTCCTTCTCCACACTTATCATTTTTTCTATTTGAAAAAGTGAAATAAATCCCTTCAATTTTCACAATGTCGCCACATTCATAATCTATGGGTATGGTTTGTGCCACATCAGGGATATCTTTTTGTTCATAAAAACATCCAATTTCTTTGAAATTTTCAATTTCCTCTGTTTCAATATTTTTTACAGAATAGATATATTCTATATTTAAGGAATATCTTTTAGGATTAGTTGGGATATTTACATAAAGATACTTTTGCAGGGCATTAGCACAATTTGTATTGGTAATTTCATTTCCATTGCTGTCCCCTATAAAATAATCACTTGTTTGCAAATCACTCGATCCACAATCATTGGAAAAACAGCCACCAACATATTGTATTATATTTTCAGTAAAAGTGAGGCCATTGGCATCGGTTACTTTTACAGATATTGCTTTATCACCAATAACTGAATACACCACCCTATGTGTTCCAGTTCCTGATGCTGTAGATGGGGTGCTAGCATCTCCAAAATCCCATTCATAGTTATAAGGTGGTGTTCCTCCTCTGGCAGTAAGATTTTCCACCTCAAAATATGAGGTCCGGATTAAATTTTCCTCATCCTCACAAATGGAGGTTGGTAATATATCCAAATCCAGCGCATCAATTATGGTTACTTCATCTGAAGCAGTACAACCATTGGAATCTGTAGCAGTAACCGTATATGTTCCGGCAGGTAGATCTTTTGCTGATTGACCGGTTTGATTATTGCTACCGAGACCGGACCAGGAAAAGGTGTAGTTGGGAGTTCCTCCCGTAACCTGGGCAGTGGCAGTCCCTGTGGCAGTGCCAAACGATGTTGTTTCAGTAGTTAAAAATCCGGTTATCTTTAATTCGGTAGGGGCAGAAACAGTAACTGTTCTGTCTTTACTGCAACCATTTTCATCGGTGATGGTTACGGTGTGATTTCCTGGGGCCAATCCTGTGGCAAGCTGGGTTGTTTGCCCGTTGCTCCATAAATAGGTATAACTTCCTGTTCCGCCAGTTGCTTCTACAGTTGCGGTTCCATTGTTTTGCTGGTAACAACCCGTAGTTGTATAAACATTTGTAATATCAATAAAAGTATCGGGTTCAGTGATTACCACCTCAAGAGGTTCGGTTTCACATCCGTTGGTGTCGGTTACTGTTACTGCATAGGTGCCAGCTGGCAAATTGGTTTTAGTAGCTCCCTGGCCAAGCGATCCCCAGGAAAAAGTGTAGGGAGCCGTACCCCCGCTGGCAGAGGCAGTTACTTCCCCTGTGGCTTGTCCATTACATAAAACATCAGTCTTTGAAACGATGGACGATATTAATAATTCGGGTTGCGTAATTTCTACGGAAGAGGATAAAGTGATTACACATGCAGAATTATCAGCATCCCTAATATATACGGTAAAAATTCCGGGGCTAAGATTTTCGAAATTAGCCTCTTGTTGCCAGTTGCTGGAATCAAGACTAAATTCAAAGTTTCCATAACCACCTGATGGGTTTGAAATTATAATGCTTCCATCGGTTAAGCCAAAGCAGGAAATATTTACGTTTGAAATATCTCCATTAAGAGGAGAAGGTCTGGTGATTTCAAGATTTGTAACAACATTTAAAATGCATGCAGGGTTTTCTTTATCGCGGATTAAAACAGTGTAAAAACCTTCGGAAAGATTACTGAATTCAGAAGATCCCTGCCAGGAATTTCCATTGTTTTTGCTAAATTCATAGGTTCCATAACCTCCGGCAAAATTGCTAACTGTAATTGTTCCATCGTTTTGGTCATTGCAGGTAATATTTGTGAAATCTACATCTGCTGCCAGGATATCGGGTTGGGTAATCTCCAGGTTGGAATCCAGAATAATGCTACACTCTGTTTGACCCTTATCACGTAGTAGTACCTGATAATTTCCATTTGAAAGACTCGAAAAATTACCCGAATCTTTCCAGCTTGTTCCGTTGTCAATACTGTACTGATAAGTGCCAAATCCCCCAGAAGGATTTGAAATGCTTATGGAGCCATCATTGCTACCGTTACAGGTTACATTTGTTGAAGCAACCAAAGCATTGAGAATGGCGGGTTGGGTAATGGTTGTAGCTGAACTTGCGCTGCAGCCATTGGCATCGGTCACAGTTATATTATAATCTCTGGGAATAAGCCCACTAATAGATGAGGTATTTCCGCTTGCTCCCCAGTCATACGTAAATGGTGCTACACCTCCCGAAACAATAGCTTCTGCAATTCCATTTGCTGCATCAAAACATACTATGTCTTGTTTCTGGATGGAAACCGAAAGGGGATTTATTGTTATTATCTGGTTTACTGTAGAGTCATTTCCGGCCGCATCTGTAAATGTCCAGATAATTTCTCCTGAAGAATTAAATGTATTAGACCTGTTTGCTGTTCCTGTAATCTCATTATCACAATTGTCCATTGCAACAGGAACTACAACAGTATAGTTACACCCCCAGGTAATATTATTCAGGACAGGAACTATTGGGGCCTCATTGTCTTTTGCAGTTATCTTCTGTGTGACAGGTTCAGCAGCATTATTATTAGCATCTATTGCCGTCCAGGTAATCATAGTCTCCCCAGTAGGATAAGGATCTGATAGTGCTTTATTATCACTTCGGGTACCGGTAGGACTTGTGACTGAACAGTTATCACTTACTAAAGGGGCTGTAATTGTTAGGTTAGCCTTACATAGCCCTGTATCTGTGTTTGTATCGATGGCAGAAACGGCGGCAATAACAGGAATGATATTATCCTGTACAGTAACAACAGCCGTTACGGTAGCGAAATTGTCATTTTTATCGGTAACAGTAAGGTTTACTGTGTTATTGCCTACATTACTGCAATTAAAAGATGTTTTGTTTGTATTAAAAGTAAGGCCACCACAGGAATCGGTGGAATTATTGTCAACGGCGTTTTCTGCAATTGAAACATTCCCTGAGGCATCCAGGTTTATAGTGATATTTTTAGTGATTGCAACTGGTGCAACATTGTCCACAACCGTTACATTTGCTGTTGCAGTTGAAACATTTCCATTGTTATCGGTCACGGTGAGGTTAACGTTATTCGGATTGGCAGCGATATCCGCACAGGTAAATGCTGTTTTATTGAGAACTAATGAAGCTATTCCACAGGCATCGTTCGAACCATGGTCAACCAATACTGCTGTTGTAACACCATTTCCCGAAGCATCAAGAGTTACAGTCACATTTTGAGCAATTGCAACCGGGGCGACATTGTCTTCTACTGTTACTATCGCGGTTGTTGATTCACTGTTTCCATTTGTGTCGGTAACGGTTAAAGTAACGGTATTGGAACCTACATTCGCGCAGGTAAAGGTTGTATTATCAGTAGTAAAAGTCAGTCCTCCACAGGAATCGGTGGAATTATTGTCAACGGCGTTTTCTGCAATTGAAACATTCCCTGAGGCATCCAAGTTTACCGTGATATTTTTAGTGATTGCAATCGGTGCAACATTGTCTTCTACTGTTACTATCGCGGTTTTTGAATCAGTGTTTCCGTTTGTGTCCGTAACGGTTAAAGTAACTGTATTCGCACCCACATTAGCACAGGTAAAGCTTGTTTTATCGGTGTTAAAAGTAAGGCCTCCACAGGAATCGGTGGAATTATTGTCAACGGCGTTTTCTGCAATTGAAACATTCCCTGAAGAATTTAATTGAACTGTGATATTTTTAGTTATTGCAACGGGTGCAACATTGTCTTCT
>Ga0307487_1001544_pt1 | contig 16077 bp, 18 predicted proteins | sample CBIW12metaG_FD_203665 | JGI IMG/M metagenome (GOLD analysis project Ga0307487, IMG submission 203665) | Sea-ice brine microbial communities from Beaufort Sea near Barrow, Alaska, United States - CBIW 1.2 | ecosystem: Environmental > Aquatic > Marine > Coastal | place: USA: Alaska | collected... | reverse complement strand
TGTATGCGAGTAGGGGAATATCAGAAATAGGGAAGGTAGCGTAGGCCGATGGGGACCACGAACACGAGCAAACCCAATGCGCCGGTGGTCGCCCACATACGCAATTCGACGGCCCTTAGCCGTGTTTCCTGGTCGTGGGCGAGCGCTTGCGCTGCGGGCATTTGGGTTTGTAACACAGTTACACCCTTGCCTATCTCGTCCAACTTATCCAAGATTCGTTTGCTGTCCGTGGTCACTTCCATCCCTTACTTCGCCTTAGCGGTATTGGAAGCGGCTACGAAACCAAAAGCGGTTCCGAGCTTCAAGAGAACCGAACTAGCCAAGGCAACCCCAGCAACGAACCCGGGGGTGTCGCTGTCGGTGAGGATACCCGCTACGACCACGTCGGGGCCCATTGATACGAGCAACGCGAGCGCGGCGTAGGCGTAGTAAACACGCTTACGGGCTCGGGGGTGGTCGTTCAGTAGTCCGGCGAGTGGTTTGGTACTGTCGGCGGTTTCGTCGCCGCTAAGGGCCGCACCGACGTTTGTAACGATCACCGGGATTTGTTCGGCGGCGGCTTTGATTGCTTCGGCGTGGTCGGTGGTGGTTCGCTCGACTTCGGCTTCGGCTACTTCGAGCGCGACCGCCGCTTCTACAAGCGCGTCCACCATCGGCATTTTGTCGAGTTGCTCGACGGCGTCGGTGGCTTCGGCGGCGGCGTTCATGGCTTGCTGTGCGGCGGCTTGCTTCGACGCGGCGACCTTTGCGTCTTCGGCGGCGAACTTCGCTACGACGTTACTTGTGGCGAATGTTGAACCGGCGAAGTAGCGGTCGCTACCATCCCAGTAAGACGCCCCGGGGCCGGACTTGGCAAGCTGTCCGGCGGCATACTTCGAGTTCGCTAGTGCGTTGGTCCACGCTCGGGCCTGGTCGAGTGTGACGCCCTTTTCACGGGCGGCGGCGTAAATGGTTTCGCCTACTCGGATGGTGTAGACCAATCCGTCGTCTGCGTAGTTTCCCTTGTAAAGAGTGGAGACACCATCCCAGCCACCGGCGACGATTGGCGGCTTTTCGGCGGGCTCACCCCACGTCTTCCCGAGATAGTCGAGTAGGTTCACGAGTCGCCCGTGGTCGGTGAGTTGTTCGTGATAGTGCGGCCCCGACGTGTTACCGGTGCTTGGCTTGCCATACGACGCCAAGATTTTTTGTCCGGCGGCGACACGATCACCCGAGCGCAAGCCCATTTCACTGTTCAGGTTGTTATGCCCGACCATGAAGACGAAGCGACCGTCGTGGCTCACAATTTGGAAGTGGTTGCCGTAACCACCCGGCGCGACACCCTGGTCTAGACCACGAGTTACGACACCGTCGAAGGGGGCAAGACAGGCCCCGGGGGTAATAATGTCTACCCCGGCGTGTGGCTTAGTTCGGATGCTGTCAATAGCCCCAAACGGGCTACTTACTTTGAGCGTTCCGACCCAAGTTTTAGTGGAGAATTTAGTCATGGTTTCACCCTACCTCACTGCGGGAAGCGTTGGCCGTGGTTGGGCCATAGCTGTCGGTAAACGATGGATATTTGGCGAACGATGTAGTTATCGAGCGTAGCCCGCTTGGGGGCTCGTGGCGGTGGTACTCGAAGCGTGAGACCACCCAGGTAGTTCCCACGAACAACCGTGTAGGCACTAACCGGTACCCGAACGGCCCGCTGTTCGGTGGGTACCCGGGTGGTAACAATCCCTAGCGCGGCCATTATTCGACCAGTAGCGCGATGGTCGGACGGGAACCCACACTCATCGTGTTAGCCATGGGGCCCGTGAGTACATAAGTGGCGGCGTCAATCGTTACGGTGTCGCCGATGCTACCACCCCACACTAGGTAAATGTCGAGCGCGGTACCGACCAGGACTTCGCCGGTGATCGCCGAGTTTTGGAAGGGGTTGGCCCCGGCGGTTCCACCGTTCATGTAGTCCAGGTAGACGTTTGGACGCCATGCGTAGGCGTCGTAGTATTCGTCGGATAGCGCGGGAAGCTTCGAGCCATATACCCCGCTAAATGTTGCGTGGATACCCCTAAATTCGTTGTTCGAGGTCGGGACGCCGTACAACGACGACGACATAAGGAAGTTGTCAATATCCCAGCCAATGATGGGGGTGGGGTCGTAAAGCCCCGACGCGACGTAGGCGGCGTCCATGTCGAGCGTCGAGTAGACCGCGTTTTGTGCATTGACGGCGACGGTCGTAAAGATACCGACGTGGTCCAATGTCACACTCATCCAGTAAGCGAAGGCGCTCGAAGGGATTAGTGTTTGGAAGCCCGGGTAGATAGCCGACGTGGAACTATTCGCAATCTGGTATGCAACCGACCGACTAGCTGAAACGACCTTCGTTCCCATGTTGAACGTGTTTTGGAGGAAGTGACCGGTGACTGGCTGTGTGGTCCGCGTCGAACTTGTGCCCGGGTTTTCAGGGAAAGTGGACCCGAGCATCCCGGTGAGCATGTTTGTAGTGGCGTCGTATTCTTCCGCCGCCCACACTTCGACGTAGTTTTCGGTGCCGATGGTCGTCCACGACATAGCGATATACCAGTCGTACCCGCATAGGTTCGTGAGCCCGGGCGACTTGTAGACACGGTTACGAAAGTTACCGGACGGGGTGAGGGTTTCGACTGTCTCCCATCCGGCGACGGTAAAGAGACCGTCGAGTACGTTGGCGAAGTCGTTGGCGGCGTTCGCCGACGTGAGGGTAGCTTGTGCGTATGCCATGGTCTAATCCTAGTCTCTAAAGATTCGGTAATCGAAGTGAATACCGATTGCGGCGGGGGTCGTGGGGTTTGTGTTGAGTACAGACAACCACAGACCATCACCGATGTCGGTGAATTGGATACCTGGGGTTAGTGTCTTGTCCAACTCGCCCGGGATACTCACGAAGTCTAAATAGACCCCGTGGTCGTCGGCGATTGTTAGCGGCGTGTAAATGTCGCGGGCGGCGTCGGCGAGCATGTAAGCCTCACTCGCGTACACGCGAACCCAGGCCCGTGATGTTGTTGTTATCACGTAGGCCCCGACCATGTTCGGCTGTCCGACCATTACACCCTGGTAAGTGTCGCCCGGGTCGCCCTTCGGCGCTAGTGCTGCGGTCGTGTAATCGAATGCGCCTACGTCGGCGATTCCGGCGGGACCTTGTAGGGTCCCTAAGAATGTCACTGTGACATTGCTCGGGTCGGTTACTACCGTGATCGAGCCGTAAGCAACGGATGCTGAACTATCCAATACCAGGTCGCCGACTTGGGGGTCGCGGTCGGCGGCGGGGGTTATGACTACGTCGGTGTCGCCGGTGTGTGCTATGTCGGTGGCGGTGGTCCACCACCCGGTACCGGCGAAGCCACGCAAGCCCCGAAGGATTCCAAGCGGGGTTACTTCGGCGTGCGTGTCGTCTACAAGTGCGGTTACGATTCCGTAGCGAATGTCGTCGGTGGTGTCGCTGACAAGGTCGCCGAGCAGAATGGGCCGGAACTCGTCATAAGGCAGTACGACGACGGTGGTACCGGCTTCGGATATGGGGGTGTCTGTCTTCCACCACGAATGACCGTTAACGGCGTGGTCTTCGATGTACTCACCGGCGTACCCTAACCACTCATTCAGGTACGCAATAATGCGGGCCCACTGTGCGGCCCAATATTCGGTCCATGCGGTAATCCAGGGGAAGAATACCCGGCGGAACCACATACGCCACCAATCCAAAATGCGGTCGCGGTTTTCAGCGTCGGCGGGGGCCCACGGTGAACCGAAGCCAACTTCGGGCGGCGGTAGCGGGACGTTCAGCGGTGGTGCGGGCTCGGGGGCGTCGGGTTCCAGTGGTGGCTGTGGGGGTACAAATGGCGACATAGCGTGAACCTTACCAGTTCAATCGGGGCACGCCGCTAGCGGCTATGCCGTACTGTGCGCGGGGGTTTCCCTCGCCTTGGTCGAATAGACCCAAAAATAGTGTTTCGAGCCCGTCGAGTATTTCGGCGTCTACGTTCAGATACGCTGCCCGTTGTTCGTCCAGTAGTCGCATGGTGGATTGACTGCGACCGGTTCGGCGGGTGGTCTCGCCGCTTTCGGTGTTGTCGGCGGTTCGGCGGTCGGTGGCGTTGGTTGCGTAGTCGCTGTCGCCGCTTACGAGTGATTGCGGGAAGTCACTACCAATGTCGAGCCCGTGGCTAGTGGCGGCTAAGGTCCGGTCGGTGGCGTCGGTTTCGTCGCGGTCGTCCAGGGGAAGGGCTACACCGGTGGACACGTACCGGCGGTTCGGTATGGTCATGTTCAGGTTTCCCCACCGACGGAAAGCTAACCGCCATTCGCCCGGGGTGTTATAGCCAAGGCGACGTGTGCGGAATCGGTCGAGAATGTGCGACAGAATAACCGGTCGGTATTCGTCGGCGAATATGGGGAGGTTCGACAAATACAGGTCGTCGCCGAGTACCGGGGGTTCGTCCCGAGCCCAAGTGAGCTTCGACGCGGCCATAGCGGGAACGCTGATCGTTCCGCTAGCTACGGCAATGTCGAAAGCATCCACTTCGGCTACGTCGATGGTGTAACCCTCATACCGTAGGGCGTCTTCGAGTGTCATTGGTAAGGCGGTCATGGTTAGTAGCTTACGCCGGGTCGGGGTGTGTTGGCGGGGTTTGTGCCTATCTCAGACACAGCGGTCCAAATGGTTGTCCCCCGGGTGAACCGGTCGGCGATTCGCGCACGAGCGGCGGCGGGCATGGCCCCGAGTATTGTGGGGTCTTCGAGTTGCCAGTAGGTGAACCGGTCCATGGCGTCGAGCCGTGGCGGTACGAACGCCCGGTCGATCATATACCCGTAGCGTTTCCAGGTCGAAAGCGCACGGGCTACGGCGTCGGCTGTGGGGGTGACGATCATTACGTCGAGCGCACGCCCGAGCATGGCACGCCACGCCCCGGCGAGTGAGTGAGCCCCACCGCCACCACTAGCCGAGTCGAGCGATTGGGCCCACGCGTCGAAACTGTAGTAGTTAGCAATTCCGCTTAGCCCTAGTTGATAGGCGGCTATGTCGATTGAACCGTCTTGGGATATGTCGAGTAGTTCCAGTGAGTTGTTAGCGGTGATAGTCGATGTGGCTAGGTTCGCTAGTCCAGTGGCCCCGGCCTTAGCGACCCCGGCGGCACCCCCAACTAGACCACCGGCGGCACCTAGTACGACTTGGATACCTTGCACGCCGAGCGCCATTTGCACGTTTTCGCGTGCCAGTAACAGGGCTAGGTCTTGTTGTTCGCGCAAGGTGTAGCGGGACGTGGTCGCCGAGTATGCGGCGAGCCACGGGCCCATGTCTTGCTGTGCTGTGTCACCGGCGGCGGACGCCCGACCACTGAACGCTAACCCTTGGGTTCCACCGAAGGCGTAGGTTATTCCCTTTTGCTCACCGAGCGCGGTGTAGTTGTTGGGTATGGCTCGAATGCTCGGTATACCGTGGGTTGCTTCGGTGACTACACCGAATGATATGTCGGCGGACTTCCACACTTCGGGGCTAAAGTCGTGTTCGGTGTCGCCGTCGCTAACCATGATTCGCGTGAATTGTGACGTGAGTAGTTTTCTGTAGACACCGAGCCCGAGCGACCCGGCGACGGTGGTACGCCACCCGTTTAGCGCGCTTGCTGTGGTGGCCCCTGTGGTGAGTTTTCCAATGTAGTTGGGGATTGCGGCGACGGTCGCCCATTTAGGGTCTGAGGGGCTAGTAGGTGGTATTACGGGGGTGTAGACACCATCACCGGCCCCGGGTACCGACCAGGCCGGAACGATTGCGGTGGACACAATGCCATTGAGTACCCATGGGGCCCCTTGCATGATGGTAAGGAATGCGGCGTAACCGTCCATCGTGAACGTGTAGACGCCGCCGCCGACGGTAACGCCGTCAATGGTGGACACCGGCGACGGTGTGACCTTCGGAACGTACACCGTCGATTGGCCGCTACCGGGTAGCCCGGTGCCTACGATCAGGTCTAAGGGGTTATATTCCGCCATGAACGCGAGCGGGTCGATGTAGTCGCTTATTGCTTCTTCGTATATCTCGAAATGCAAATGGTTTCCGGTGCTGTCGCCGGTGGTACCGATTCCGCCGAGTACCTTAGCGGCGACCACACTTTCGCCGACGGTTACGGTCGGGGTGGCGTTCATGTGGTTATAGGTGGAACGGTAGCCGTTCGGGTGGGTTATCACGACCCGGTTTCCGTACCCGTCGGCGTTGTCGCCCGCTGTGGTTACGTAGCCGTCGCCTATTGCTCGAACGGGGGTGCCTTCGATGTTGGCAACCCCGTAGCCCATGTCCATACCCTTATGGGTTGGTCGGGCGGCTGTGCGGAAATTGTCTTCCGGTCGCCCGTTGTTCATGTTGAATGTGCTTTCTTCAAACGGCCAATAGAAAGCACCGTCGAGCGCGGCCCCGCCGAGCCACGGGTAGTTTACTGCGGGTACTTCGACCTGGACGCCGCCGCCGCTTGCTGCGGTGGCGTCGGACGCGAAGTTATGAGCCCGAACAATGTCGGCACTTGATACATGCGGGGCGAAGTATGGGGTTTCACCGTCGCCGCGTAAGTCGTTGGCGCATACGACGACGACCCGCCATGAACTTAGGGCGGCGTCGAGTATTCCGGCGTCGAGTACCGACCGGGTCGGGGGTGCGTCTACGGGTTCGGGGGCGGTCATGTACTGATCGCCGTATGTGTCCGACTGGCTAGCGGCTACGGCGACGTGTCCGCGCTTTACGGTGCTATATCCGATGGTCGGGGCGTAGGTCGTCCAGTCGTCGGATTCGGGTACGAGCGTGGTGGTGGTTAAGTTTTGATATTCGGCGCTGACATAGGCGTAAAAGCTACGACCGCCGATGGTGAAGCGACCGTAGTTATATCCGACGGCGACACCGTACCCCAGGGCCACGTCGAGCGGCGACCAAGGGGCCCACCGTTCTACTGTCGTGGTGTAGGCGCGTCCGGCGCTTACTTCGGCGGTTATGAAGGCGTCCACCGCTGCGGCGTTTATTGGGGTCGCTGTGCCTTCGGCGTCGAGTGGGGCGGTGACTAAGACGACGGCGACCGGCGTAACCGTGTCGGGGGTGCCTGGGGTCGGGCGTTGGCCGGGTAGCCCCGGGAAATCTGGAATGTCGGTTATGTTCACCACTGGTCTACCACTTCCACGATGTTAGCCCCGTCGAAGTAGCGTCGATTGATTAGCTCGGCGGCTTGCTTACGGGGTTCTAAGGTTCGGCGACGGACTGCGGCAACCGCACCCCGAATGGCCTGTACTTCGTCGTCGGTGAGTCTTTCTTCTTTCTCTTGGGCCCCCGCTTGGGTCCCGAGCGCGGTTAGTGCTTCGTTCCATAGGCGCATGGCGACGACGTGGCTACGCTCGACGGTGTCGGGGTGTACGCCGAAGTCGAGTGTCTTTAGGTTGTCGATCATGTCGGGGTCGGCGGTAAACGTCGTTAGCCCGCTCATGGCGGTTTCAATGGTCGTTTGAGCCGTGAGTAGCTTGTCTTGGGTTGTCACCGCGACAATGCCCCGGGTGGTCGCTGCCATGTTTACATCGACAATTAGCGACGCCCGGGCTAGCCGGTTAGCAAACATTCGGATTGTCGCGCCGTCGTAGTCCATGCGAAGTGAGTCGCCCCAGATAGGGACGCCCCGCCATTTGTCTAAGGTCCCGTTTGTGTTGAACGTGGTACCACCGGAACCGTTCGGTCCGTATGTGGTGTAGGCCGCTGGATTGAAAAGGTCGTCCAGGGTTGCACCCCCGTAGGTCGCCTTAGTTACCGTGAACCGCCCGTTTTTCGCTTCGTCTTTACCGTCGCCCAAGGGCGACCGGGGGCGTACATGCGTGAAGGCCGCTAACCCGCCTTGGAGAACTAACGCGTATTCGAGTCGCATGGGGTCGATGTTGTCGGGTAGCCCCTTCCACCGGTAGCGGGTGGCGGCGACCCCGGCGAGCCGAGAGTAGTAGTGGTCGTAAAGGTCTTGTGCGTCGCCGTTCAGCCATGGCGAAGCTTCGGGTTTGCGCGGCTTTTCTGGATAACGTCCCATAGAGGGGAGTGTAGCTGAATAAGGCTTTCACAGGGGTTTCTCAGGTTGGCTGTGTAACAATAACAACGTCGTCAATTTGGCGGTACACACAAAACAATACAAAGGAACTTCTAATGGGACGTTTTTCTCGCACCACACGCCTACGCACAGCCCGCTTTCCGTCTGTCGGTACGACCATCGAAGGCGTCGTAACCTCAATTGTCGATGTTGCGGTTCCCGACTTCGTAGACGGGCGTATCGTCGGGCCAAAATTCGACGTATCCGGTACCGTCCAGATGCAAGCCGACGTGACCGTAATCGACACGGACGGCGAAGAAACCGTAATCCACACCGGAACCGGAATTGCCATTGCTATCGCTGCGGCACTTAAGGCAGCGAAAGCGACCGACCTCCACCCCGGCGACACCCTTACGGTGTCCTACGTCACCGACGAAGACGCCGACGACGGATTCGCTACGAAGGTCTACGACGCCGTCGTAGTTCCCGCCAAGAGCGCCAAGAGCGCCAAGTAACACCATGAGCCGCCGAGCTAAGGCGGTGAAAGACCAGGGCCCGACACCACCACCCGTGGCGTCGGGCTCTGTACTTCCACCCCGCCATACACCCCGGTCCGCCGCTTACGCGCACGGTCCGTTTATAACACCGGAAACCGTAACCCCGACTGAATGGCAATGGCGGGGTATGCGTACCTATGTGGTCCGTGCTGCTAGCGGACACGACTACCGGTGTATCCGTGTCGCCGCCGATGGTCGATCAGTCGGATATTGGGCCGTGGAATTGCTCGGGGCTCAATTGGACATAGACGAATGAGCGACACTAAAACGACTCAATTCGAGTGGTACGACTATCGAGCTATCAAGTCGAGAAATGCGCTCATATCAATCGTCGCCGGTCCCCCTTCCATCGGTAAAACTTACGGAATCAAAGCCGACGCCGTAACCACCGCACTACGCACCGGTCGCCAAGTGATGTGGGTACGGCGAAACCTGGTCGAATTGCTTTACGCGAAGTCGGGTTTCTTCGACTCAATCGCCGAGCAGTACCCCGGGTACGAATTTCGCGTGGAAGGCAACGCGGGGCAAGTCAAAACGGACGGCGACAAATGGCGGACCATTGTACGGTTCGCCGCCCTATCGACGTCGTACCAAATGAAGGGGACCGAGTACCCCGAAGTAGACGCAATCATTTACGACGAATGCTTCGCCGCCCCGGGCTTGCGCTATATCACCGACGAAGTCGAACGGTTGCGACGACTGTGGATTACCGTGAACCGGTCACGCACCGACACTAAAGGTCGCGCTAAAACACGGGTCTATTTACTCGGAAACCCCATCCAACTCGACAACCCCTATTTCCTCGAATGGGCCTTCGACGGGGGCCGGGAATGGCAAAAAGGTAAAGGCACCGACGGCGACGTAATTTTACATTTAGTCGATGCCGCCAAGTATGAGCGACGCGTAGGCGAAACCGTTTACGGTAAGGCGCTCGGGACCGCCCAACTCGACTACGCGAAGGGCGACTATTTCTTGCCCGACGGTGGTTTCGTCGTGGAGGAACGCGAGCCCGACTCTAAGCCCTTCGCCACACTCGTAACCATGCAAGGAACCTTCGGACTGTGGGAATCCGCCGACTGGCGAAAAATGTTTGTTACCCCAGGCCCCCTAGCCGACGCCACGGCCCCCGTCGTTGCCTTCGAGCCCATGGCCGTAACCCCTGGGGTGATATTGGCCGATGCTCAAAACTTCGTGCGTAAAGTAAGTAGACGCCACTACCGGCGTGGGTCCATGTTTCTCGTGGGTCAATCCTCAATGGCAGCGCGCCAAGCGCTAGCAAGGTAAACAATGGCTAAGCCGACAGACCCCGCCAAACTCGCCGCCTATCTTGCGCGCCAAGCTAGAAACTCGGCGAACTACCGGGCCCGAACCAAAGCCATAAAACTCGGAACGTCGGTTCCCCTACAAGCGAAAAGGCAACGACCGGCGGTTTACCGTCCGCCACGTGTCTCGGGAATCGTCACGACCGCGCAAGCGTCCGCCGCACGACAACGAAAAGCCCGGGCCGATGTACTGTCTAACTTGCCCGACGTGCGAAACCCTGGGGTGCGGTTGCGAATCGGTGAGCAGACCGAGCGCCTAGCCCCGAAGCGTAAGACACGCAAGGGACAACAACGACAAGCTGCGGCCCTTCGTGAGCGTGCCGCCGCCGAGCGCATACAGGCGGTCGGTAGGGCTCGACAAGTTCAACTACGCAATGAACTACACAGCGGGGCCCAATCGGACCGACTACAGGAAACACTCACGAAGTCGCAACAACGGGACTTTCAGCGCTACTCGGAAATTATCGCGTCCGGTTCCCAGCAAGCGACCGCTATTTTATTCGACCATGCGGGCGGACAGAATGAGTATTCAGCGGCGGTGGAACGGTTGTTAGCTAGTCCCGAGTCCCGCGACGTGGAAGAAGGGCTAGGCATGTTGCAAGCCTTAGCGGAACGATCACAGCAAGCGGCGAAGCTTTATTCGCCGAGCGCTATCGGTCGAATCAATGTCTAATACAAACACACAGGACTTTCTCAGGTTCGCTAGATAGTCTCTATTCGTCGGCCCATTCAAACACCGACAGAAAATGAGAACTCAAAATGTCTACGACCATCACACCCCTAAGCAAGCCCGACATTGCCAAGCTTCACCGTCTGTCTACCACTCTCGCCACCGCCGAAATTGTGAACGAAATAGCCGAAGAATTGGTAGACGGTACTAACACGCTCGACCTTGGCACCTTCGACTATTGCCGAATCGGTGACTTGAAAAAGTCGCTCAATAAGCTAGACAAAATTGTCCAGGCCGCATGGGAAGCCGAGCTACTTGTAACCGACGATATCGAAGTGCATGTGTTGGCACTCGCCGTACATCGGGCCCGCGAACTTAGCGTGGCAATCCGCGAAGCACTCGCCGCACAGTGAACGCCGCCGAGCTTCGACAAGCAAGCATAAAAGCGCTAGCCGAGCAAACCACCGACGGCCTAACCGCCTATTCGTATACGCGTGGCTTCGGTAAATATGACGCCATGCAATTTTGGAACGACGCGAAAGCCTTGGGGCTCGTGCGTAACGGGAACAACTCACGTGGAACGGCCCGCTACAAGCTACCCACCCCCGCCAAACCGGAAACCGCCCGGTGTCCGCTGTAACGCCGCCTAGCGGCGAATCGGGCCCGTCGGACCACACCCCCGACGGCCCCGGTTCGGCTGTGAAGGCTAGCTTCACACGCAAGCGGCCCGCCAAGCGACCCCGTAAAGACGTGGAGACCATGGACTATTTAGGCGCTGCGCGGCGTTTTATCCGTGCCGCCGGTCGTCGGGTCGGTGAATGCGACGAACACGAGCTAGCCGAGCTACTAACACTACGAACCGCACTAGACGACGCCATAGCCGCCGCAGTCGAAGGCCAACGCACCTACGGGAAGTCGTGGGCCGCAATCGCACGCGGCACCGGGACCACCCGGGAAGCCGCCTTCCAACGATGGGGGAAGAAATGAACACTGCACTATTTATGATTGAGACCGCCCCGTTCGCGTGGGCCGTCGTCGTTATCGCCGTCGCTATATCAGTCGCCGTAATTCTTGGGGCGTGGGGTTTTCGCCCATGAGTTTAGACATAGACGACAAACCATTAGTGAAGTGGTACGCCGACGACTTCGAGACCACCACCGACCTAGACGGACCGCCAACCCCCTACGAGTTGAACGACGACGAAAGCGAATCACTAGACACACTCGAACCCGGGGGCAGTCGGCTGACAATCAGCACCACCGCCGAACTCGGAATATACAGTGTGACCGCTACGAAGGCCCTAGACGGAACCCTCACCGCCACGAAGCGAACCGGTCGCGTTCGTGTCTGGTCGTGGGCCATTGCCCCGCTCGGGGAGGCCCGTGTCTACACCGGGACCCGACTAGAAACATACATAGACAAAGCCGCCGAGCTTGGCGGGATTCATTGGTTTCATAACCTACGATTCGACGGTGCGTTCATTGACGCCTACCTATTCGATGTAGCCCCGGTCGGGCTCGGTATGGTCTCGGGGGAGTGGCGACCCCGCTCGGTTCCGCCCGGTGGTGTCGGTGCGCTCATATCCGACCAGGGGGCCCACTACGCCCGCTACGTCCACCTAGCCGACGGACGCCGTTTTGAAATACGCGACTCACTAAAGAAATTCCCGGGTACTTCGGTCGCCGAGCTTGCCAAAATGTACGGGTCCCCCGTCGGTAAAGGCGAAATTGATTACACAGCCGAACGGCCCGTAGGTTACATGCCGACCGCCGCCGAATGGGATTACATCGAGCGCGACGTAGACATAGTGCGAACCGCGCTTACTGTCGCCGAGTCCATCGGAAACACCGGGCTAACAATCGGCGGCGACGCCATGACCGAATATCGAGCAACCATGGCCCACGGTCGATTCCGTACCGTGTTCCCGTTACTAGACCGTGACCTAGACGAATGGATACGACGGGCGTACCGGGGTGGGTGGACCTACGTGAACCCGAAATACCAGGGGCAAATACTCGACGACGAAGGTAGCGTGTGGGACGTGAACAGCATGTACCCCGCAGTCATGCGGGAATCGTCGTTCCCAGTCGGCGACCCCGTCAAACTTGCCCCTGGTCAAACGACATTAGCGGGCTACCCCCACGTCGTCTACGGGGCCCTATTTGACGCCACCATAAAGCCCGGGCGACTGCCCATGATTCAAGTGAAGAAAGACGCCCGTTACGACCCCGTCGCCTACCAAACCGAAGTACGGGGAATCGAGTGGTATGGCACAGAAATTGATTGGGCCCTACTGTACGACCAATACGACGTGACCATACATGAATGGATAGCGGGCTTCGCGTTCAGGGGAATCCGGGGTCTATTCGACCGCTACATAGACAAGTGGATGGAAGTTAAAGTAACCACCACCGGCGGAATGAGAACCCAAGCTAAGTTCCAACTCAATAACCTATGGGGCCGCTTCGCAATCAATCCACTACGCGGCGGGCGACTACCTTCGATTGGCGACAACGGGGCCGTGAAGTACAGTCTCACCCCACAAAAATACGACGAACCCGCTTACACCCCCGTCGGTGTCTGGACTACAAGTTACGGACGGGACCGAGTCATACGAGCGGCCCAATCATTCGGTGAGCGGTTCTTAGCCGCTGACACCGACTCATGCCACGTACTCGGAACCGACCCCGGCGCGCTCGACGTACACGACACAAAGTTAGGGGCGTGGAAGCTCGAAGCCGTGTTCGACCGAGCCACCTACCTACGCGCTAAGGCTTACGCCGAAAGAATCGTCGGGGCCGACGGAACCACGCACGTAGACGCCCACGTAGCCGGACTACCCCGAAAGCTACTACAGGGGGCAAGCGTAGAAGACATAGCCGTCGGCGCTAAGTACGGGGGCAAGTTAGTACCCCGGCGCGTTCCCGGCGGAATCGTACTAGTGTCCACCGACTTCGAGATAGGCGAACGCGACCCGTGGGGACATAAGCGCTAGGATGTTTTATGCGACGCCCGGGGCCTAAGTGATGCTTACTACCACTCGGGGCCCAAAGCCCGGTACTAGCGTGATGCGGTGGAGACCCTACGCGACCGTCCCGGATACGTCCAAACAGCACCCCGCCGATAACCGGCGGGGTGCTACTATCTGCGTATGGCTATTCTGAAACGAACCCCGAAGAAACGGGCACCGAAGAAAACTACACCGACGCCGCCCGCCAAAGCGCCGGTAGTTGTCGAAGGGGACCACCCCGAGCCCGACAACGTCGAAGCCCTGGTAACGGCAACCGCCGACGCCACCGCCCCCATTGTGGATGAAGAGGACCAAGAATGGCTGTGAAGCTTTCACTCATGGATAAGTTGCGGGCGTTGCTAGACGACGACGCTACCGCCGCCGACGCCGTAGACGACACCGTAGACGACGTAGCCGACGACGTAGACGCCGACGCCACCGACGACGAAGCCGACGCCGTAGACGACGAAGCCGACGACGTAGACGACACCGTAGACGCCGTAGACGAAGACGACGAAACCCCCGGGGGTGAAGACGACGCGACCGAAGCCGACAGCGCACAAGTAGCCGAGCTACGGGCGACCATTCTCGACCAGGCCGCGCAACTCGAAACCTACCGGAACCGACTCGCCGAGCTTGGCGAAGAAGACCCCACAGACACCGACGACGCCGACGTAGACGACGAAGACGCCGACACCGAAGACGGCGACGAAGATATCGTCGCCGCGTTCGACACCGACTATGCTAAACATAAAGCTCGGCTAGCCGAGATTACCGAAGGGAAAAACTAATGGCACTCGCCGCCCGCGACAATCTCGCGCTACTCGAAGTGATGCAAACCGGCGACCCAGGCACAAAGCCCGGACCCGCCGCCCGTGCGTTTTATCACGAAACCGTAGGGGCCGCATTCCGCAACCCCGCCAAACGAAACGCATACCTGAACAACGCGTGGAACCTGTGGTCCCCACAGCTTTCCATGGCCCGCGAATGGCCGTCATACACCGATCAACTCGCCGTGCGTCGTACCGAGTTCGGGGCTACCGTGATCGTCGTAGACGCACACGGCCTACCGTCCGCAGTACAGGCAAACCCCAACGAAGCACAAAACGACTTGCGATTCCGTAAGTACCGCCCCGAGTACCGCCAAATCGGAATCGACCTCACCCGGGACGAATATATCCCGATCACGGTAGACCCCGTAAACGTCGGTCGCCTCATGGCGGAAAGCTTCGAGAGTGAAGGGGCTAGCCGATTCTTGGCTAACCAACTCACACAGGCACTCAACACCGACCGGGCCCGAGAGTTCAATGCGCTATTCGATTCGTGGGGCCGCTTCGTCGGTACCCCCAATATCTTCTACACGCACACCGAAGACTTGAACCCGTCGTCCATCACGACTGAACAGTCAATCGCCGCCGCTGTGACCATTCGTGCCGCAGTGAAAAATCTCGCCGACTTCACGAACCGCTACAGTCCCGCCAAGCAACCGCAGACGGTACCCGCCGACCAGGTTCGTCTGGTAATTTCCATTAGCGCTATGGAAGCTATCGGCGTCGGTTACGCTACGTCGTTCAACCCCGAACACGTCTTCGCCCTTCCCGCCGGACAGATTATCGAAGTCCCCGACCGTTACTTCTTGGAACGTCCCGAGTTCGCCGGTAATCAGGTCCAGTGGGCCCTAGTGGATGCAGGAAGCGACCAGGGCGACGGTGGTACCTTCGTCGTTGTCGATTCACTGTACGAGCAAGCCGCCGACCCGTTCGCTATCACGCAGACATACAACCAGGCAATCCACCACGCGAGTTTCTTGGATGTAAACCCATTCAAGACACTCATCATTGGCGGACCCGGTACCGGTTCGAGCATCGTGGAAGTTGGCCCCGTGCCCGAGACCATCACACTCGAAGTCTTCACCGACCTCGGGGTAATCCCAGCCACTACCGGAACCCTCCCCCGTGGTGTCGAGTTCAGTACCACCGTGTCTGTACTTGATTCCAGTGGTGCCCCCGCCGGTGGTTGGAAAGTCGAACTCACCGGGGCCACAAGCCCCACAGGTGGAACCGACATGCTGCGCTATAGCAATGGAAAGATTAGCAACGATGAACTTAGCGACACACTCACAGTCACGGCGACCAGTCTTATTGACTCGTCCGTTACGGTGTCGCAGACGTACATTGTCGGTGGACAGGCTCACGACCTTCTCACCGGTTCGCTGATCGTAAACCCCTTCGAGCTAGGCACGTTCGCACCGGGTACGGGTACGGGTGGAACTTACACCTACACCCCCGCAACCGGCGCGACGTACTACAAGACGCTCGACGGTGGCGCGACCTACACAGCACTCGGCGCGAGCCCCGTAGCTGTGGACACCGGCGACACGATCACAGTTCGTGCCGACGCCGCCGAAGGCTACGTGTTCGCTAACGGAACTACCCAGGTAGTAGACGGACCGTACACAGCCACC
>Ga0307487_1001541_pt1 | contig 16088 bp, 3 predicted proteins | sample CBIW12metaG_FD_203665 | JGI IMG/M metagenome (GOLD analysis project Ga0307487, IMG submission 203665) | Sea-ice brine microbial communities from Beaufort Sea near Barrow, Alaska, United States - CBIW 1.2 | ecosystem: Environmental > Aquatic > Marine > Coastal | place: USA: Alaska | collected... | reverse complement strand
AATAACATACTTAATTGGTTGTTAATCAGTAAAAAAGATACAAAAAAAGGAGTAAAAACACTACGTTTTTTACTCCTTTTCAATCCTTTTTATTTAAATTTTTGGGGGACTTTTTCAGTGCCCTCTCTGGCAAAGGAACTGATCTTTAAATGGTATAGTTTAATTGTCTTAATCCAGGCATACAAAGACATTTTAATGGTATTTTACCCAACTAATCCCGTAAACCCTAATATCTACACTAATCCTGACCCCAAGTTTAAAAAGCTTATTTTAGTCCATAATTGGCAGTAAACCGAGGTTTTTAAACAGACTGCCGTTATGGGCAAGTTAAACCAACCAAGAAGATTGCAAATGGCAGAAGCATTTGCGTTTCTTATTGATAAACAGTTGTGAGAGAGGGAGATTTAGTAAATTTTTCATAAAATAACAAAAAATTATGTTTATTCCGTAATAAATTGGGTTAAAAGGTTACATTGCTGTTTATATAGCGAGTTGTAGCCAATAAAAAAACATGAATCCAAAAAACATAACCCCACCAAAACTTTCATTGCCTAAAGGTGGTGGTGCTTCATCCGGAATAGGTGAAACTTTTCAACCAAATGCATTTTCTGGAACAGGCAGTTATTCCATTCCAATACCGCTTTCACCGGCAAGAGGTTTTGAACCGCACTTATCTCTTGATTATAACTCAGGATCAGGTAATGGAATATTCGGTATTGGATTCGGAATTTCAATTCCGAAAATATCTATTCGTACCGAAAAAGGAACTCCAAAATATGATGGTACTGATATTTTTACTGCTGCCACAGGAGAATTGGTTCCTCAAGAAGATGGATCTTATGAAAGAGATGGATTTCTAATATATCACCCACAAATCGAAGGAGCTTTTTCATTAATAAAACACTTTCTAAATAAGGATAAAACGGAATCCTATTGGGAGATTACAACTAGCACTAATGAAAAGTCTATTTTTGGTAAATCCTGCAAAACAAGAATTTGTAATCCAGATGATCACTCTCAAATATTTGAATGGCTGATAGAGGAATCTTGCGATTCTAAAGGGAATAAGATTTTATACTCTTATAAAGAGGAGGATAGCAAAGGCATAATTGAAGAAGAGCGTAAACAAGGCTTGAGAAATAATGAATGGGAAAAAGGACATTTCAATAATAATAAATACATTAAAAACATTAGGTATGGCAATTACATTGATAATAACAATATTGAACAATTTGCCTTTGAAGTCGTATTTGATTACGGTGAATACATCCTTCCGAAAAGTACTGCACCAACATTAGCAGAAAAAGCTAGTTGGGACTTTAGACCTGATCCTATTTCTTCATTTAAAAGTGGCTTCGAGGTCCGTACTAATCGATTGTGTAAAAACGTTTTAGTTTTTCATAATTTTAAAGATGAATTGGGGGATCCTTCACTTATAAAGTCTGTAGCACTTAAATATGCGCCTCATGAGCATTATGGAGAAATAAAAACATTCGGCCCATCAATAGTAGAATCCGTTACACTCACTGGTTTCAAAAGAAAAATAAATAACGCTAAGGACGACTATGAGATTAAAAGCATGCCTGCTCTTCAGTTTGGATTTTCGAAGTTTAGTCCTCCTCAAAAACTTGAATTTAAAAAGCTTGAAATTGGTGCCAACGGCATTCCCGGATACTTAGAAAATTCAAACTTTATGCCAGTTGATTTACTTGGTGAGGGCATCTCAGGATTCTTATGTAATGACGGTAATGCTTTAATGTATTTAGAACCTAAAGGCGATGGCAAATATTCTTCTCCAACGACACCCAAGCTTTTTCCGATAAATAGGAACATAAAAGTTGGTTCGGCTTCTCTAGTTGATATTGAGGGAAATGGAGAATTACAATTGGTCATTAAAAATAAAACCCAATTAGGTTATTATCAAAGAAAAGATGGGGATTCTTGGGAGGGTTTTCAACCTTTTAAATCATATCCGACCGATTTTGCTAACAAGGATATAGAGATGGTTGGTTTAAGCAGCAATGGAAAAACCGACTTATTGTTAAGTGACGAAAAGGAACTTATTACATATTCGTCCCTTGGTAAACAGGGATATACAGTTTCTGACCGAACAGATAAAGAATTAGGGTTTCCATCCATTAAGAAAGGTTACAAAAAAGAACATGTAGGTTTTGGAAATATTCTGGGAGATGGTCTCTCTCACAGAATTAAGATTACCAGCAGCAGTGTTGAATGTTGGCCGAATCTTGGATATGGAAAATTTGGTACAAAAATTAGCCTGGGCAATGCACCAATCTTTGACGAATATTTTGACTCTTCGAGATTACACCTTGCAGACATCAATGGCTCAGGAACCTTAGATCTCATCTATATATATTCAGACAGACTTGAGCTGTTTCTCAACGAGAGTGGTAATCGTTTTACAGATGCAATTAAGGTTGACTTACCATCAGAAGGATATAGCAATATTGACAGAATTAGTTTCTCAGATATTTTGGGCAACGGTACCACCTGCCTTGTTTTTACGAAGATGGCACCTGTTCCAACACATTATTATTATGACTTTACGGGGGAAATTACAATCGATAAAATATCTCACAAAAGCTTTAAGCCCTACTTACTTTATGAAATAGATAATAATAGAGGTGCTGTAACCCAAATCCAGTATTGTAGTTCTACAAAATTTTATCTGGAAGATAAAGAAGCGGGTACACCCTGGATTACAAAACTTCCCTTCCCGGTGCAATTGGTAGAAAAAACAATTAGCATCGATAAAATTACGGGCAGTCGATTTACGCATCGTTTTAAATACCACGATGGGTTTTACGACCATAAGGAAAGAGAATTTCGTGGCTTTGGATATGTGGAAACCTGGGACACTGAAAATTACACGGATTACCTACAGGGTATCAAAAATTTGGGTGTTGAAAATCAAGAAATCGATATAGATCATTTTGTCCCACCTGTTTATACCAGAACATGGCACCATACGGGCGCACCACAGGCAGAAGGTGTTGTAGATCAACACTATAAAGATCAATACTTTAAAGGTGATGATAAGGCATATAAATTCCCAGATTCCGTAATTGATATTAAAACAATGAAGGGAGAGAAAAAAGACCTCGACTCTGAAACTAAAAGGCTGGCTTTCGTGGCTTTACACGGGCATGTGATGCGGACTGAAATTTACGCATTGGATAATGAAGACGAAGTAGGAACCCCCTATACGGTTAGTGAATCTAATGTAACCGTAAGTTCGTATCAAGGGGAAAAAAACCACAAGTTTGCCGTTTTTATGGTCAACAACAGAGAAAGTATTTCATATCACTATGAGCGAAATACCAAAGATCCCAGAATTGAGCAGGATTTTACACTTGAAATAGATAAGTATGGCAATATATTACAGTCATGTAAAATATTTCTCCCAAGGCGCGAGAGTAATGGATCAAAAAGCCCTATTTATCCTGAGCAACAAAGCACTAAATCAGTTTTTACATTATCCACCTACGTCAATCCTATTAAATCAAACTTATATTGTCATGTTTCTTGTGAAGAGCAGCATTTTGAATTATCTGGTCTTGATTTAAATGGTAAAGGTTATTTTTCATTTGCTGAGATAAAAAAGCAGGTGGACCAAATTGGATTGCCTGGGCGGAAAAACATCATTCCTCACGATGAGAATTTTATGAATGGTACCCAGGTTCGTCAGTTATCGTGGATTCGACATTACTTCTGGAATAAAGCTCAAACTAAACCTGAGTTGCTAAAATCAATTTCTAAAAATGCTTTGTTGCATCATTCTGAAACAGCAGTGTTCTCAGAAACACAATTAAAATCGGTATTTGAGAAGAAGCTCACCGATGAGATTCACCTTAACCAAATTGAAGAAAATGAAAAACAAATTGGTGCTGGCTATCAATTTAAAGATGGCTATTGGTGGAACCCCGGTTTAATCCAAGTTTACCAGCGTGAAGATGGTTTTTATTTGCCTTCAATAACTATTGATGCTTACAAAAACCAAACCTATACCACATACGACAAGTATCACCTTATTCCAGCTAAAGTTGTGGATACCCTTCAAAATACCACAGAAGCATTTATCGATTATCACAGCCTTCACCCCAAGAAAATCACAGATATTAATGGCAACCTATCTGAGGTGGTGACCGACCCTTTGGGGATGATAATAGCAACGTCTTTATATGAAAAAAATGGTGATGTTTTAAAAGGTGATAAGCCACTCAAGCATTACAAAACAATTGATAATGTAAATGTTGATTATGTTTTGAAAAACGCACCTGAAATGCTCCAGCTCGCCACAACCTGCTTTTTCTACCAACTTAGCTACGTAAATAATCAACCACCACATTCGGTTCATCTGATACGGGAGACCCACGTATCTGATCTAAAGAAAGACGAAAAAACAAAAATTCAGGTACACATTGATTACTTTGACGGCTTCGCAAGAACACTACAGTCCAAAATCAAAGCTGGGCCAGGCATGGCTTTTGTATTGAATGCGGAACAAAAAGTGACTGAGGCTAAAGCCGATGTGCGATGGCTAACTTCTGGCCGAGCGGTGTACAACAACAAGGGCAAAGAGATTAAAAAGTACGAACCTTTCTATAGCCCTGTTGTTGGATATGAATCCGAGCGCCAACTCACAGACTTTGGTACCACCCATATTTATGATTACGATCCCCTTTTACGTGTTGTGAAGGTGACGAATCCAGACATGTCCTTTACCAGTGTAACCTTTACACCTTGGGAGGAAAAACATTACGACGAAAATGACAATAATAAGGACTCACCATTTTATGATACACCAGAAAAACGCTGTATTGATAGTCAAGGACGTGCTTTTCAAGTTATTCAAGAATTAGAAAAAAATGGGGATCCACTCATCACCCATCACGAATTAGATATTCAAGGGCACGAGCGCTCAAATATAGATCCTAGTGGAGTTCGATGTTTTGAGCACACGTACGACATGAGCGGTAAAGTTCTGCAAACGAAGAGTGCTGATGCAGATAGACATTGGACTTTAAACAATGTAATGGGCCATCCAATTCACAGTTGGGACAGCCGCGGGTTTCACACCTCGACAACCTACGACGAACTACATCGCCCTGTAAAGGTGCATGTAAAGGGTGTAGATGAGAAAAAAGTATTAGACAATACCGTAGAGCTTATGGTTTATGGTGAAGGACAAGATAATGGTCAGTTACGCAATATGCGAGGCAAACTCTTTCAGCATTACGACCAAGCTGGTGTGGTTGAATTTAGTAGTTACGATAGCAAAGGAGCATTGCTAAAAAGCACTAGACGTTTAAGAACACTGTATCGTGATGAACCAAATTGGATAGAAGGTAAAGAGGAAAACTTACTAGAACAAAAGCAAGAGGGGCATCAGACAGTATTCATCACTCAATGGAAACATGATGCTTTGGGCCGCGTTATCAAAGAAGTCCATCCCGATGGTAGCATCTCTAAAACTCAGTACTATCCCGAAGGTTGGTTGAAGCAACTCAATGGCAACCATAGAAACTCAACTAAAAAAGAACAACCATTTATAAAAAATATTAGCTATAACGCCAAAGGTCAACGGACGAGTATTCGCTATATAAATGGCGTGACGACGCGCTATACCTATGACCCCAAAACTCTTCGCTTAAAAAACTTAAAAAGCACTAAAAAAGGAGATAAACCAGCGGGCTGTCTTACAGCATTGGTGCCACGGTTTGTCCGACGAAGCTTTATCAATAAAGACCAAGATATTTCTCAACTCCAGGACCTGCATTACAGCTATGACCTTGTTGGGAACATTACAGAGATCCGTGATGAGGCGCAACAAACCAACTTTTTTAAAGGTCAAGTCGTTGCACCGATCAACACCTATACATACGACGCGCTTTATAGGTTAAAATCGGCTAACGGTCGCGAACACATTGGGCAGGCTAAAACATCCAGACACGGCGGTGATCATAAGTTTGTAGCACAAACACCACTACCAACCGACGGACAGGCAATGAGAGCATATACTGAGAACTACGACTACGATGCTTCGGGAAATATCGAAAAGATTCGTCATAAAGCAGTAGATGGTGACTGGACGAAAACCTTTATTTATAATGAAGCTAGTAAAATTAACCCCGATGAAAAAAGCAACAGGTTAAGCGCTTGTAAAGTTGGAAAAGCTAAGCACCAAACTGCAGCATATACCTATGATGATCATGGTAATATGGCAAGCATGTCCCATTTATCTTTAATGAAATGGGACCATCGCAACCAGCTGCGCGCTACAGCAAGGCAGAGCGTTAATGAAGGGACACGAGAAACAACTTGGTACGTGTACGATGCCGCTGGTCAACGCGTTAGGCAGGTAACAGATAGGTCTGCTAGCAAAGGAGAAGCCCTTATTCGAAAAAAAGAACGTCTTTACCTAGGAGGCTTTGAAATCTATCGCGAATATAAAAACGATGGTGAAGTGGAATTAGAACGAGAGACCCTGCACATCATGGACGATAAACAGCGCATTGCCATAGTAGAGACACGTACAAAAGGGACGGATAAAACACCCGCAATTTTGACCCGCTACCAACTGGGTAATCACCTCAACTCAGCAAGCCTGGAGTTAGACGAGAATGCAAATATTATTTCCTACGAAGAGTACACTCCCTTTGGTAGTTCGTCATACCAAGCCGTGCGAAACCAAACCGAAACATCGAAGCGTTATCGCTACTCTGGAAAAGAGCGAGATGATGCAACCGGCTTATATTATTATGGTTTCCGTTACTATGCAACATGGTTATGCAGGTGGATGAGTCCAGACCCTGCAGGAACGGTGGATGGATTGAATTTATATGCTTTTGTAGGTTGCAGCCCGATATCGTTTAAGGACGATGAGGGGAAAATGCTAAAGCGAGCCATCATAGGCACTACAGGAATTATTCGGCGAGCAGGCACCCGATCTAATATCTTTCGAGACATTCAAAGATCTGGCAGGCTAAACTCTCTGCAATTTGCGCCGTTTTCCAATCAATCCTCTGATCGACTTGGGAAAATGCAGGATGGTTTCATCGAACACCACAAATCGCAAGGGGGTTTTACAAACTCGCCACTACGTAAAACATACGAGTACAAGGTTGATAATTTAAAAACCGAAGCGATGCTCACGAACGAATATTTTGAGAATCAACCGCCTGACCACGTGACCCAGATGTTTATCGAAAAGCGTACCGAAATACAAAATTGGACGCGGATACGTACGCCGGAAATGCAGCTTGAATTCATCAAAGATCGACAAAAAAGAATGTACGGCGAAGGAATAAAATCAAGTGCACAAGCAAGAAACAAGAAACCGAAATCTAACAGAGAAAAAGTAGAAAGCTCAGCTCGTCACTCACCCAACAGCGAAAAACTGGATTTAGAGTTTGAACAATATGTGCGCAACCTACCTCTATCGCAGGTCAACAAAGTTATCAGTGAACAGCATAAGGTTGCACTTATAATGAATGCCAAGCGCAATCAGACCACAAAGTCATATAGGAAAGAGTGAAAAGTAAGTCTTACAAGAGGAAACCGCAGGGTTTCCATTAAAAAAACTAACATCGAATACAACATCATTATAAAACCCAAAAATAGAATATGAGCAACGATAAAACTACCTCCACCCTCGAACTTATAATCTCTTCTAATAAACATAGCATTAGTTCTAATTCCTATCGATTCTGTAATCTTAAAGAATCTGGAGAAGATAAGCAGCCTGTTGAGCACCATAACTCCATATTAAGTCCAGAAGCTTATTTTGTAGATCTTATCCGGCTTATTAAGAAAAAAACTGCTTTGCCATATTTTATTTTAAGATTGTCTATCTAATAAATGATCTTATCTCAAATACACCTAATCACATTAAAAATATAAAAACAAAGCATTATGAGCGATACAAAAGACAAAGAATTAACCATAAAACTTCTTAAGGATACCAACGAAGACAGTATTCGATCTAATTCTTATAGATTTTGTAACCTTGAAGATATCCGAAAAAATTTGGGAGGCGAAGACAATCAATTTGTTGATCACAATAGCTCTATACTAAGCCCCGCAGCTTACTTTGTAGACCTTATGATGCTTATTAAAAATAAAGTTTTGTTAGACAAGTTAGATCCCCAAAGCCTTTGGACACGCCGAAAAGATCTCTGGGAAATTGAACTCGATACAAAAAACACCATTGCCGAGGTACCCTATCTTGAGATTGTGAATAATGTGATGAAGAAGCACTTAAAATCTCAAGATACAAGTGCGTTGCAACAACTCTCAGAAGCGCAATTTTCATTTAACCTCCCATACAATGCTCCTATAGAAAGTATTCGCACCTATTTGGAACACTTAGACGTAAAACTGACTGATATTTATGAGACGCTTGGTCTCGCTAAAAATTCTGAAGCTTGGATAGCAGAAACACTCAACCTCTATCCGAAAGAGTTCAATGACTCAATCAAAACCCCGATGATTTCGTCAAGCCAAGGCTGTATATTATATCTGGACACCTGTGGCTTGCTTTCTTTGGCGCAAACTGATAAGAATAACCCTTATGGATACATCCCGGATGAGCTTAAAGGTATCTCTATAAAGCTGATTGGGGCTTCAAACAATTTTTCGGTTGCAGTGAAAGAGAATGGTACTGTGGCTATTTGGGGATCGGATTTTATTGTTCGCTTACTCCAAGTACCAATGGCATTAGAAGGTGTTTCTGTAAAGGCTATTGCCGCTGGAGATGAACATATACTGGTTTTGAAGTCGGATAATACGCTGTTTACCTGGCGGAGTTCGCCAAGCAGTGAAAAAACAGCTATCCCCCCTAGTTACAAAACCATGCACTTTAAAGCAATAGCCGCTGGGTATGACCATTCTGTTGCCTTAACGTTTGATGGTACAGTGGTCTCATGGGGAAGAGATAGCGAGGGTGAAACCAAGGTGCCTGAAGGCTTGAAAGATGTTGTAGCAATTGCAGCAGGAGCATCACATACGGTTGCTTTGACTTCACATGGCAAGGTAGTTTCCTGGGGAAGTGACTACAATGGTCTAAATACAACACCTAATGAACTCAAAGATGAGGTTGTCACAGCCATTGCAGCTGGTGCATCTTCAACAATCGCATTAAAATCAGACGGTACAGTAATTGTTTGGGGGACCGCAGGAATACGAAGCACAGTTCCGGCGGGCCTAAAAAATGTTACGAGCATTTCATGTAGTTGTATTAATATCCTCCTTGCTTTAAAATGTAATGGCGAGATTATTAGATGGGGATGGGGAAAAAGCCATGATACCATACATATGCCAGTTCCCGAACTAAGTCAAATGAGAATTCTAAAAAACAGAGGGAAGTTGGCTCAAGTAAAGAACTTTAGTAAGAAGTATGAGTTACCAGTAGATGTGGTTTGTAGTTTAGTGGTTGATATGAGTGAAGAACCTGGCTTGGCATCGGGAAATCAGCCTGCTTTAAAATCTCTTTTCGATAGGGTCTTTAATACTCCGGAGCCCACTAACCCATGGAAAAACACTGAAACAAATCCCTGGGATAGTACCTCAAGGGACCAAAAGAATTTAGGCATACGCAATAGTCTGCTTGGAGCCCTCAATGTAAATAATGATGAACTTCAAGCCATTCTTGATCATATTTGCGATATAAAGTACTTCCCAAATACAGATTTACGTGAAAACCCAAAGTCTGTTAAGTTAAATGTCTCCGTATTAACACGTCTCTTTAGATTCTCCAAGGTGGCAAAAGTTCTTGGTATGAAAGTGCAGGTGTATCTTGTTTTTCTCAAAAGTTTAAACACACCCGAGATTAAAAGTTTTAAGGATTTAAACACCTTAGATTATTGGTCTAAATGGTTTATGAGTGCAGGATTAAGTCCTTATCACCTGCATTACATCGTAAATTGGAATGACCAATCAATAAAATTCTTCTATCCAGCATTGAAAGATAATAGCTTCTTCAGCGTTCAGAAAACACTTTACGACACACTCGATCCCCGCCTCATTAGAATTAAATCATTTAAAAGTACCAGTATCGATTCGAAAACAGCGGAGAAGGTGTTCAATGCATTGTGTGCAAATGGACTTCTGGTAGATATTCCAAATTTAAAAGGACCTGAGCCTAACAGCGAAATGGGCAAGCTTGTTTATTGTCCAATGGAAGAGGCGGAGAAATCAACTGACGAACTCTTAAATATTAGCATTACACAAGTAAAAAAGGCTTTGTCTAATGTCTTTATTAACTCCAAAGAATTTGAAAAACAAACGAAAGAAATTGAGACCATCAGAGAACTTCTAAATAATGAACTAGATTTTCAGATGCAGACCACGATTAAGCAATTGAGCACAACGTTTGCTCAAAACTGGTCATACATAGCCAACGCAGTTGATTTTATATCCTTAAAAGTGGGTAGTGACTCCATTGCCAAATTTAGAAGCGCTCAATTTATAATGCATGAAGATGGGCTGAAAACATTGGCCCAATTACTTTCTCTACCCAAAGCACTCAAACTTTCGGATACTTGTTTTAGAACTGTTCTGAATAACAAATCACTATTTAACCTCAATAAATTTTCATTTCAGACAGTACACAGAGTCCAGTCTTTCTCAAGCCTAGTCCAAGCATTTGAGAAGCAAGGAAACCAAGACGAAAACACCGCTAAAGAGTTTGTTAAAATTATTAAACCACGGTTAGACAGCAACAATAGTCCAAAAGAAAATGCTGCGATTTTAGAGAAGAACTTCGAGGATTATAAAGCATTACAAAATATTACTGGCTGGGACAGTAAGGCATCAAAGGCATTACTAGAACATTTTACAACTAAGCAAAACAATGAGAAGTCTAAAAATTCTTTAAACGCAGCAATTGCCTTAATAGAAGACATGAAAAATGCTTTTGACTTGGCAAAGAAACTTGGTGTTGATATAAACCTGTTAATCGAGATTAGTAAGATTGATAAGGATACAAAATTTGATGCATTAGATGACCTTTCACACGGTTTAAAAGCCATCGTTAAATCTAAGTATTCAGAAGACAAATGGGAGAAAATATATGAACCCATACGTAATCGCCTAAACGAGCGAGAACGAGATGCCTTGGTTAGCTTGTTAATGTATCAACTTGGCAATAATGAAGATAGCAAGAACTACTTTAATAATATGGACTCCCCTCAAGACCTTTCAGACTTTCTTCTTATTGATGTTGAGATGAGTGGAGTGGCTAAGATTTCTAAAGTTAAGCAGGGCATCAATACGTTGCAGAGATATATCCAACGCTGTCACATGGGACTAGAAAAAGGAGGTGAAATTACCTGCACTGTCAACGACGCAGAATGGCAATGGCGCTCACATTATCGTTTGTGGGAAGCGAATAGAAAGGTATTTCTCTACCCAGAAAATTATATTGATCCCGGTCTTAGAAAGATAAAGACGCCTTTATTTAAAAAGCTGGAGGAGGAATTACTACAAGGTGATGTTACGAACGAAACCGTTACTAATGCCTATTTAAATTACTTCGATAAGCTGGAGGAGTTAGCCAACCTTCAAACCGTTGATTCGTGCGGGGAAAAAGTAATCACCCCCAGTGCACCTGATGGTGTAGAAACTCATTTTTTTATAGGTAAAACTAGTGGTGATACACCAAAATATTTCTATCGCAGTGCGTCAATCATTGATAAACAACCTGCTACTTGGAGCCCCTGGCAAGAAATTCATCTATCTATTACGGGTGAAAACGTAATATGTCATTTTTCCAATGATAGGCTTTACCTTTATTGGACAGAAAAAAATAAAATTACTGAACGAGACGAAGATACTCGAAAAGCACTCCCCTCTACAACCGTAACAATTAAATATTCTTATCTAAATGTGAGTGGCTCTTGGCTTGCTCCTCTAGTTCTTGAAAAGAAATTACTGGATCCTGAAGTGACTAAAACTTCACATATATGTTGGTTTGAATTGACAAAAAACAGTTTGAATGAGAAAAATATTCAAGATGGATTAATTTTAAAATGGAACAAGGACTACGATTTAGAGTTATATACAGCGAGAAAGTTTTGCAATTTTGAAGACCTACGTGTATCAATTATTTTTATTAAGACCGCAAATATCTTCTGTGAATACATGTCAGGTCAATTAGAAGAGTATAAGAGTTTAAATGAATTCAAGCATGGTTACATGAGAATTACCCGTGGATTTTATAATAATTCTTCAAATTACGAAATTAACCCTGACAATTTAGATAAAATTCTTTTAGCCCAATCGACTTATCAAGCGTTTAATCCGGACTTTGAGGAAAAGAACAAGTATGATGCTAAAAAAGGTTTTTTCTCACAATTCACATCACAAATTGTACAAAAAGGTGTAGATGGTTTTTTAATGGACAAACATTTACAAGCATTACTTTTAGCACTTCCCGGACAAGACCTTCCCGAAGAAAATAAAGATTTTGTTGATTCGTACAGCGTTTATTTTAAAGAGATATTTTTCCATATCCCATTTTTAGTTGCAGACACATTGAATCATAACCAGCAATTTAAGGATTCTCAAAAATGGTACCACTATATCTTCAATCCTATTGCTCATGAAGACAGTACTAAAATGAGTAAAAATTCTGTTTGGAATTACCACCCATTCAAGAATCACAGTATAGAAACCTTTGATGCTATGCTCAAGAATAATGACGAATTAGCCATTTATAAAAATGACCCTTTCGACCCACATGCAATTGCTGGGGTAAGGCTAGGAGCCTATGAAAAAGCAATTGTTATGAAATATATAGATAATCTTCTAGATTGGGGAGATCAACTCTATGCACAAGACAATTGGGAATCAATAGTACAGGCGATGCTGCTTTACGTGCTTGCCCAAGACCTATTGGGTAAGAGACCAAGGCAAGCAAAACAGAATTACATACAAGAACCGGTACAAACCTTTCCTCCAAAGGGAAAAGGTGATGCCGAGGTATCCCATAGTCTAACGCTAACATTTAATTCTTCAGACGCCAAATATTTCCCAATCGCAGCGAATATGAGTTTTGCTGCTTATTGGGACAGAGCAGACGACCGACTCTTTAAAATAAGGCACTCCATGAATATCAAGGGAATTGTTAGGCAAATGGCATTATTCCAACCCGCCATAGACCCAAGTCAATTGATGCGGGCACTTGCATCAGGTGGTGATATTGCGAGTATCACAAATCAGCTCTCGGCAGCTGTGCCTCATTACCGCTTTAGCATAATGATTCAGCATGCAAAAAGCCTCACTTCAACTTTGTCGCAACTGGGTTCTGCCCTTCTGAGTGCATTCGAGAAAAAAGATGCAGAACAATTAAACCTGTTGAGATTGACTCAAGAAAAAGCTACCTTAAACCTCACTACAAAAATTAAAGAAAAGCAAATTGAAGATGCAGGTAAAAGCCTTGATTCACTCAATGCGAGCCTTGGGAGTGCCACTAGCCGTAAAAAGCACTATGAAGCTACTATATCTAAGGGGCTAATTACGCAAGAGGAAACGAGTCTATCCCTTACTGAAAGTGCATTGAAGCTGCATACAGCAGCACACCAGATTAGAGGAGCAGCCGTTGCTGCGCATCTTATACCAACAGTATTTGGTTTTGCTGATGGATCATTCCAACCAGGAGCCAGCGTCAGCGAGGCTGCCACTCTACTTGATGCCATTGCTGGTATCGATAGCGAACGGGCAGGTTTGGCAAGTATTCAAGGACAGAATAAAAGACGGGTGGAAGATTGGGCCTTGCAACTGGCGCTTGCTACCTATGATGTTACACAAATTGAAGCTCAAATCGAAGGTGCACAGATCAAACTAGAGATTTCACAGAAAGATCTTGATATGCATCAGCAAAGCATAGCTCAAGCCAAGGAAAGGGAAGAAATGATTCGAGGAAAATTTAGCAACCAAGATTTATATCAATGGATGGTTGGACAGATATCATCTGTCTACTTTCAAACCTATAAAATGGCTTTTGATATGGCAAAATCTGCAGAAAAGGCTTATCAATACGAGCGAAATACCGAAGATACAATTATTACCTCCAGTTACTGGAACAGTCTAAAACATGGGTTAATGGCTGGAGAAGGTTTAATGTTAGGTATTAATCAGCTTGAAAAAACCTATTTGGACGAGGATGAACGAGCACTGGAAATCGAAAAAACGATTTCTTTGTTAAACCTCTATACGGAGCAGGAGAAAAACCACCTTCTTTTAAAGTACGGTTTAACTGATAAGGGTTCAAAACAAGTTCTTGATAAATTGATAGTGAAGGATTTTCAGAAAAAATTAAAAGAAGGCAAATACACATTCCCTCTAACTGAGCAACTTTTTAATGAGGACTTCCCAGGTCATTATTGCCGCAAGATCAAATCCATTGCTATCACCATTCCAGCCGTGGTTGGTCCTTATCAAAACTTGCCAGCCACACTCACACAGATGAACAATAGGGTATTGTTAGAGCCTGATATCAATGGTGTTAAATTCCTTAATAAACGAGCTGAAGTGGATTCTGATAAACTAGCTGAAGGGGATTCTGATAAAGTAAGATCTGATTGGCGTAAACAACAAAAGATTGCTATTTCAAAGGCCGTCAACGACAGCGGACTGTTTGAACTCAATTTTCATGACGAGCGCTACTTGCCTTTCGAAGGTACAGGTGCAGTCTCAGACTGGGAGCTTGAAATGTGCGGAAGTAATAAAACAGTTCTTGATACCGTCTCTGATGTAATTATTCATATAAAATATACCGCACTGGATGGTGGTGAAACATTTAAATCTGACGTTCTTAGTCTACATAAGTCTACATAAGTCTAAAATGTAAGTCTGGATATGGTAAAAATGAGGTTACGGACAGGATAAAACAATAGTAAATTGCTATTTGATGAGCTTTAAATGGCAGTGGCTTATTAGAGTTGAACTTTTACGATGAACGTAACCTCTTTTTAAGGGGATAATTGTAGCTTCTCTTTTGGATACTTGATGATCCTGGCACGTATAATGACCAGCGTGATACTATTGATATTATCTCTGGTGTGATTATTCGCCTTAAAGATGCTACCATGGTTAATTAAAATTGGAATAGTGGCGTTTGTTATGCTGCATAGAATAGGAAATTATATATTATGATTGAACCTATAGATTTGTCAGAAGTACTTTTAAACCGGATACATAAATTTTGCATACAATTGTAAGATCGCTGGTACCCATCAAAAGTTGAGAAGTAAACATAACTGTCTTCCTGTTTCTGTTTTTTTTGAATTTTTTCAAATTGTTCCATGAAAAGACTATAGTAGAAAAACGGATCATTCCCAATTCAGGGAATTGAAAAACATAGAATTGTTCCTGTACAGGCTTACAAATCCATATTAAAGGCATCATACCTATCTATTCGCATAAACCCTAATTTCTTCCCAACTCTTAAACCCGGATTTAAAAAAAGCTTATTTTAGATAATAATTGACATTAAATTTAGAATTTTTGGACAAACTAACGTTATGCACTAGCGAAATATGACAAATTCTGAGTGGATAATGGAATTATTAACTTTAACCAATGTTAATAATAAGCTATAAATGGAAGAGCAACTTCGAAAGTTTTTATTTAATCCAACAGTTGGAAAAATCGCAACTGTTTTTTTGGGAATTATAATTATTTGGTTGGTAATAAAAGCTATTCAAAGAAATTTATTATCCAAAATTAAGGATAATGAAAATAGATATAGAGCAAAGAAGTTTGGTAGTTTTATTGGTTATTTTTTAAGTATTGTATTATTCACAGTTATTTTTAGCGACAAACTTGGTGGTTTAACTGTTGCCCTTGGAGTTGCAGGTGCAGGTATTGCATTTGCCTTGCAGGAAGTTATTGCATCGTTTGCCGGTTGGCTGGCTATAATGTTTGGAGGATTCTATAAGACAGGTGACAGGGTTCAATTAGGAGGGATTAAGGGGGATGTTATGGACATTGGTGTTCTTAGGACAACTATTATGGAAACAGGGGAGTGGGTTGATGGAGATTTATATAATGGCAGGATCGTTTTA
>Ga0307487_1001539_pt1 | contig 16092 bp, 14 predicted proteins | sample CBIW12metaG_FD_203665 | JGI IMG/M metagenome (GOLD analysis project Ga0307487, IMG submission 203665) | Sea-ice brine microbial communities from Beaufort Sea near Barrow, Alaska, United States - CBIW 1.2 | ecosystem: Environmental > Aquatic > Marine > Coastal | place: USA: Alaska | collected... | reverse complement strand
ATGGTGTAATCGCGGTATTCTCGGGACATGATGAATTGTTTGAAAGAAGTTTTGTGGATGAGGATAGCGATGGCAAAGGCATCATGTATTATGATGTGGGCGTCGCTGGAGATGGTCTTAGAGGTGAGAAGAGAGATTGGTTCGGAAACCCGTTTAGCACGCTAGACTATAATCATTATCGTAAATGGTCTGCAGATCAGAGTTCAATAGAGGAATGGAATACCTCTGGAGCCAATCCAGTATTGACAGATGGAGGAAAACATTACGGGCATTTGGAAGTGAATTTGGAGAAAATAGTAGAAGGTGATCAGGAATATGCGTTGATCAATTTCACCCCTGTTTATTCCTTTCCTGTGATGGATCAAGATTACAATCTCCAGAAAGTGGAGCGAAGGGTATATAAAGATGTGGTCAATTTGAAAATTCCATTACGGAAAACTTCTGCATCTCCTGTATTCAAAGATGGGCTTACGCTCAATCTCGATGAAAATGGAGTAGTGTCTACAGTAGCTTCAAACTATTTTGCTTCCGGATATTCGGCTGAATATGAATATCAGTTTTCCAGAGAGCTAGTGTATAGCTGTGCTGATTTGGGGTTAAAAGAAGTAGAAGTCAAGGTTTCTACATCCGGTGAAGTTAAGTGGAGTGGAGTCGTTAAAGTGACAGTTTTAGATAAAATATCTCCAAAGCTGCAAGTGAAAAATTTTACCGCCGTGATTGATCTAGTAAATAGCAAACAATTCGAACTTAAACCTGAATTATTTATTCAAAGCCTGAGCGATAACTGTGGTGATGAGTTAGAGGTAGTCGTGACTCCCAAGACGCTTGGCTGCGATGATTTAAATACCAAAATTCCAATTAAAGTTAATCTCCTGGTAAAAGACAAATCCGGAAATTCTTCAGAAGCAGTTGCCTATCTGAAGATAGAGACTAATGAAAGTAAGAAGGTTTCAATAAGCGGCCCAACAAAAGGAGTGAATGGAAGTTTAGTGAAATTGACATTAGGCTCAGAGTTCGCTTACACTGTAGAGGCCTGGTACAAGGGAGATGAGCAACTTTCAGCTAGTACTACGAAAGAGTTTAGCGTGAGCGTGGCGGGTGTTTATAGAGCGAAAATAAAGCCTGTAAATGGCTGTTCTGTTTTTTCAAATGCACATGAAGTCATCTTTGAAGATGTTGCAGAGAGGCCTGTGGTAAAGGATAAAGTGGAACTGGAACTTGGCGATGACGGCAAGGCGGTTTTAAAACCTGAGCAAGTTTTCACCAATTGGCCGATTAGTTCGGAGTACACCGTGGTGTTAAGCAATTCGACGTTTACCTGCGAAAATCTTACTTCAAATACGGTTGTTGTCAAGATTTCTGATTCAAAAGATGTAGTTCAGGAAAAGTCAATTGAAGTGATTGTCAGAGATAATGTAAATCCAGTCCTTGTCCTCAAAAATGTGGAGGTGATTGTTGACTTGGCTATAGGCATCTTGGAATTGAATTCAGAAGATTTGATAGCCTCTCTCACTGATAACTGCGGGATCAAAGAGGTGACACTTAATAGACAATCAGTAGGCTGTGAGGAAATAGGAAAAGAAATCACGATAGAAGTTAGAGTAGTAGATAAAGCAGGAAATGTAAGCGAGAAGCTGGAGAAAGTCCTGGTGAAATCCAGTAATTCAAAGCCAGTGACGATTAATGGATCCAGCTCTTTCTGTGCAGGAGAAAAACAAACACTTTCTTTGATGTCTGAGGCCGCATTTGAAGTCGTAGGATGGAGGAGAAATGGAACTGAGATTAACGGAGCAAAAGAAAAAACGATAGAAATAGAAGCCGGTGGAAGCTACCAAGCTATTATTCGTTATGCTGGAGGTTGTCTAGTTGAAACAGCCAAATTCGAAGTGGAAACTAGTGCCTTGCCTACTGGAGAAATCGTGGAGGATGGAAATATTCTTAAAGCTCCTGAAGGTGCTTACAGATACCAATGGTTTAGAAATGACGATATAATAGTCGGAGCTACGCTACAAACTCTGACCGTAAACCAAATGGGAGAATTCACTGTGGAATTGATCAATGAAGCCGGGTGTGTAGGCAGATTGGATGCTGTCACGATGACAATTTCGGGGATTTTCAATCCTAGCATCTTGATATCGGAGGAACTGAAAATCTATCCAAATCCAGCTTCATCAGAGGTGAAAATCCAGGCGTTGGGAGATTTGAAATTTGCCGAGAACTCCATGAGAATTTATAATACGGATGGCAAAGAAGTTAGCTCAAGTGTAGAAGTGATCCGCCAGAGTCCAAATTCGATCACCCTCGCAATACCTAGACTTTCAGCAGGAACTTATATGATTATGGTGGAAAGTCGAGATAATAAAGTGTTTGTAGGTAAGTTGGTGAAGCGGTAGGATTTCGGATGATCATGAGTAACAAGCCTCGTAAAATAATTTTACGAGGCTTGTTTCTGAAGTTTGGCTAATTTCTAGCATGAAACAACGCTGCCAGGGTAGGATTATCTGATTTTTTAAGGCTTTGTAATTTTTTCTGGATATTTACGAAGTCGGAGAAATTGATTTTTGAGTTGTATGCCCAGTTTATAGCTCTGAATTGATTAAGGATATCTCCTGTGGTCACCCGTACCGATTTTTGAATTTTGTACCAGTTGGGTCTTGGTAGGACTTGACTTTTGGCAGTTTGCGAAGCCAGCATAAGCAATGAATAGGTCGCAGCTACAAAGGCTGGAGCTTTGGTGCATGCTTCTTTTGTCCTCACTTGAGCCTGACCACATCCCATAATAGTTTTTTCATCTTTGAAATTGACTTCTATTTCCCATCTCCAGAGATATGCCTGCAGCAGAGTAGCCAGGTCCATTTCTGGATCGGTGCAGATGAGGTAGGCAGGATCTCTGTAGAGCAGTCGGGAGTTTTTTGTCTTCCTATAAGCTACCGGACGGATGATGACCAGTTTGAGATCTTTTTTTCCAGCTTTTCTCCATCTCACTCTTGGAATTACTTTAAGCTGAAAATCGTGGACTTTTCCTGCTGCCCATGCCTGCACAGTTTGCCAGGAATACTCCTCGGACTGACGGATCTGCTCAGGAGTAGGGAGTGCGTCTCCATAGACTTTTTTACGTCCCTTTCCTTCAGGACTTGGCACGGGTAGTAAGTTTAAACTGGCATCTTTGCGTATTCTTCCGATCAGTGTAGTGTTTGCAGGGAGCTTTTTGAGTACCGCTTCGTTGGTATAGCTCCCGTCCACACTGACGACCAACTTTTTGTCTGATGAGCCATCCTGATCAAGGTTTTCTCTCAGTAGGCAGATCCGTTCGGCTCCAATTACACTGAGTTTGCTTTTTTTCTGAGTCTCTTTATACAGCTCCCAATCCTTCAGTTCGCCTCCTTTACCGGGCTTTCGAACCGTAGGACAATGATGCAGGTCAATGGGTATGGCTCGGGCTTGCACTGCACCAGTCTTGGTGAAGCAGGAAAGTGAGAGCTGTATAAAACGCTGTCCCCAGATCAGGTTAGTCTGGAATGGAGGGCCCAAAGGATCACGCATCCACCTGGCTCCGAACACTTTTTTCCCTTTTTTGCGAAACAGCGTATCATCCATATGGGCAAACACATAACGCTCACCAGGATCGATGAGTCCGACAATCTTCCTTCGAATCACCCCAAAAATCCCGTCAATATCCATCCGGTCTCCTTTGAACAGACGGTAGGCAGAGCTCCAGTCCTTAAACTGATCTCCACTTGCCGTGAGCCAACCCGTGATCGTATGACGTCCCATGCAGGTAAGTATTCCGTGCATCAGCTGACTGGCTTTTTGCCATGTCCGCAATTGCTTGAAACAGGACTGGCATTCTAAAAAGAGTCCATCCAAAACTTCTTTCAGGTTTTCTCCGGCAGTTTTTTTTTAAGATCAGCCACGGACTGATCGCTACGCTGAAGTACCAGCCGCTGGTGGTCATCAATAATCCATTCTACCACTTCTCCCTGTTGAAACTCAATGGCTTGTGCAACAGCAGCAGGAAAATTAACATACCATTGTTCACTTTTGGCTCTTTTGATCAGTTGTACTTTAGTAGGATATCCCATATCTAGTCAATTAACTAGATACAATATGCGCAAAAAAAGGTCATAACTCCAAATTATGACCACTTTATTTTTATTGTCTAGTAAAAAGCCAAACGTGAGTAACAAGCCTCGTAAAATAATTTTACGAGGCTTGTTTAATGGGCAACATATGATATCCGCAAATACTGTTATCTCTTAATTATTACATCTGTTCATCCGATTAAATCTCCCACTCGTGCACTCCGAGAAAACTGGTGGATCTTCGCGGAAAATTTTTACTCAAAAGCCGCTATCCCTGTGATCTCCTGACCTAATATTAACAAATGAATATCGTGTGTTCCTTCATAGGTGATCACCGATTCCAAGTTCATCATGTGGCGCATGATCGGATATTCACCGGTAATTCCCATTCCACCGTGGATTTGTCGAGCTTCACGTGCTATGTGTAATGCCATATCCACATTGTTACGTTTTGCCATAGAAATATGAACTGTCTTGGCTTTCCCTTCATTCATCATCTTGCCAACTTTCCAAGCCAGTAATTGTGCTTTGGTGATTTCAGTGAGCATTTCTGATAGCTTTTTTTGAACCAACTGAAAACTTGCGATCGGTTTGCCGAATTGGATACGCTCAGCAGCATATCTTCTTGCAGACTCGTAACAATCCATGGCAGCTCCAATGGCGCCCCAGGCAATTCCAAATCGCGCTGAATCCAAGCACATCAACGGAGCACCAAGTCCTGATTTGCCAGGAAGGAGATTTTCTTTTGGAACCTTCAGATTGTCAAAAACTAATTCCCCAGTGCATGAAGCTCGAAGTGACCACTTTCCGTGGGTTTCTGGCGTACTGAATCCTTCCATTCCCCGCTCCACAATCAATCCGTGAATTCTTCCTTCTTCATTTTTTGCCCATACTACCGCAATATCAGCTTGTGGAGAATTGGAAATCCACATTTTGGCACCGTTTAGCAAATAGTGATCACCCATATCTTTAAAGTTGGTAACCATGCCACTTGGGTTAGAACCATGATCCGGCTCAGTCAACCCAAAGCATCCCAGCATTTCTCCTGAAGCAAGTTTTGGTAGGAATTTGTTTCGCTGCTCCTCGGATCCAAATTTATAAATGGGATACATCACCAGCGAACCTTGCACAGATGCAGTAGATCTCATTCCAGAATCACCTCGCTCGATCTCCTGCATGATTAGACCATAAGAAATGTAATCCAATCCACCTCCGCCATATTGCTCCGGAATCTGTGGTCCAAATGCTCCAACATCTCCAAATTTCTTTACAATTTCTGTTGGAAAATGTGCCTTCTGACTCCACTCTTCTATATAAGGAGATATTTCTCTTTTTACAAAATCCCGAATTGAACTTCTGATTAACTTGTGTTCTTCAGAGAGCAGGTCATCCAAGTCCAGAAAATCTACTCCTTCAAATGTATCTTTCTTTTGAGATTTTTTGATTTCAATTGACTCCATATATTCTTTGGTTTTGATGGGTGAAACGGTGATTTTTGTTGCGGAGATATAAAAGCTCTTATAAAGACTAAATAAATAGAAATGATAGTGAAAAACTATCTTTTATTGAAAAATACAACATGGACGAATCCCAATTTGATTCCAAAATTCTAGAAAAAATTGCACTTCTTGAAAAAAAATATCAAGCTTCTGGTCAAGATATGCTCTCTTATTTGGAAGGTTTGCAGTATGCTAATTATCTCACCTACTGGGACTATATGAATTTAGATGTATTGCTGTCGTTGCAGCAGCCTAAGACCTCTTACAAGGATGAGAAAATATTTATTATTTACCATCAAATCACTGAGCTCTATTTTAAGCTGATTGTTTCTGAAATGGAACAAATAGGAGAGCAACAAAATATCGTTGACGATTTTTTCATCCATAGACTCGAGCGCATTAATATGTATTATGATCAGTTGATCAGCTCGTTTGCGATGATGTGGAAAGGAATGGACCAAGAACAATTTCTTAAATTCAGAATGTCATTACTCCCTTCTAGTGGATTCCAAAGTGCTCAGTACCGTGAAATAGAACTCATGGCTACCGATGGATCCAACTTGGTTGCATTGGAGAAAAGAGCTGAAATTAGAACTGACGATCCAACAGATATAATCTTTGAAAATCTTTACTGGCAACGAGGAGCGATTGAACTATCATCAGGTGAAAAAACCCTTACGCTAAAGAACTTTGAGTCTAAGTATCGCAAAAAGCTGATGGACCTTGTTGATGAATACAGATATAAAAACATTTGGCAACAGTTCAAATCGGTTGTTAATCCTTCTGAAGCGTTAGTTGAGCAAATGAAACAATTAGACTTAAAGGCAAATGTATTCTGGCCATTGGCCCATTACAAATCTACTGTGAAGTTTTTGCATCGCGATACAATAGACATCGCTGCCACTGGAGGCACCAACTGGCAGAAATATTTACCTCCTCGCTTTCAAAAAGTAATTTTCTTTCCTGAACTATGGTCAGAAAGTGAGAAGAGCGATTGGGGTAAAGGATGGGTCACCAAAGAAATATTCGATCATTGACAAAAAGGAAGTTGTCCCATAGGGAAATTCAACTGCCTGAAATTTGGCTGTACCGAAATTCAATCAGTTGCCTACCCGAAAATAGAAGAGGCTGTCTCACCATTTAAGACAGCCTCTTCTATTTATTATCTACCCTTTTTTCCAATGAAAAAAATAATTCCCCAACAGAATTTATTTCCATTTATTGAAAGTTTGCAAATCGGTTGTCTTCTATCCTTATTCTTCCAATAATAAATGAGAATAAGGCAATTGGCACACTTCCATCAACTTCATAATCTTATCTATTTACCTGAAATTACGGCCACTGAATCCTGACACGTCATATAAAGTGAATCAGCAGAGGCGTTCCATTGGGCTATTTTAACTTCTTTTAGATCAACTTCCAATCTCAATTTTTCATATTGAGCCTGATCTTCGTCCGTCCATTTGCCGATTCCAATTTGATTTGTGAGTCGATCAACTTGCTGAGAAGACTCCTGCCATTCTGTAATAAGTCCAGAAACATTTGATTTCATAGATTCATAGTTTTTGTCCAACCCGGGACAAGGACGTTCTCTTACAGTTAAATTGGTCGTGTCCGATTCTCTACCGTTTAATTCATCCTGAAAATTTCCGATCTTTTCGGAAAGCTTCATAGCCTCATCGGAGGTGTTTTTCCATTTGGCAGCCAAATCTCCCACACCTTTGTGTTGCTCTTCAGTAGGACCCGAACAAGCGAAAATTAACAGAGTTGATGCTATTCCTAAAATATACTTTTTCATAATGTGATGGTTTAGATTGCTGAAAATTCAAAAGTTTACGTTCCTTAATTGGGCAAATACCTCCCCTGATATTGAAAATATCTCATAAAATCTTGGTTTTAACAGACATTAATTAAGATGGCAAATTATTATTTGCTTTACTTTGAAGCTGATAACCCGTTTTACGCAGTAATCTCCAATTTTATTACAGTATTGTAATCCAAAATCATTCCAATGGTTTCACTATTGAGAAGGATAAAGAAGTGATTGTGTGAAGGATGTTTTGATACTTAAATCAATATAATGGCAACTGGAATAATAGCATTGTTAGATGACATCGCTACGTTGATGGATGATGTAGCAATGATGAGTAAAGTAGCAGCAAAGAAAACTGCAGGGATTTTAGGAGATGACTTGGCTGTAAATGCAGAAAAAGCCTCTGGATTTATATCAGACCGTGAAATTCCGGTTCTCTGGGCGATCACCAAAGGATCACTTTTGAATAAGGTAATTATACTTCCATTTGCGTTTTTACTCAGCGCATTCATCCCTATCGCGGTAACCATAATATTGGTATTTGGCGGAGTGTATCTGGCCTATGAAGGAGCTGAGAAAATATACGAATATATTTTTCCTCACCCAGATTATCAAAAAGCGGAGCGAATGGCAAGCCTCAACAAAGAGGATATTTTGGCATTGGAAAAAGAGAAAATTAAATCCGCAATTACCACTGACTTTATACTCTCTGTAGAGATTGTAATTATTGCGTTAGGTACAGTAGTAGCAGAGCCATTGATGGAGCAAATCATCGTGGTTACAATTATTGCAATTTTGGCGACGGTAGGAGTTTATGGGATCGTAGCAGTAATAGTACGAATGGATGAGTTCGGGTACAAATTGATTGCAATGAACGAACGTGACGATAGCTTTTCGGACCTGGTTGGAAAAATTCTTGTCAAAGCTCTGCCTGTAATTATTAAAGGAATGGGAGTTATTGGAACAATTGCTTTAATTTTGGTGGCAGGAGGAATTTTTATTCATAACGTGGATTTCTTTCACCACCTATTTGAAGGTTGGCCTTTCATTGTTAAAGAGATTGTCTTTGGTTTGCTGATAGGTTTTGTAGCTTTAGGGGCAGTCAATCTTTTCAAAAAGCTCACTAAAAAGTCCCCGACGCATTAACTAGTTGTGGTTTAACTGAACGTTATACTGATATGGAAAAGAAACTAAAGAAAATGGAAGCTTGCGAAAACGAGTTAATATTGACACCTCAAGTTTGCTTAAAGAAAAATACATCTCCAGTTTGCTATCTTGAAAGTGAAGATATCCAAGACAGTTATAAGCTTGAAGAGCCAAAAGCAAAAAAGCCCTAATTTTCACCCTACCACATTTAAGTTTAGACAATGAATAACAATGACGTCCTAAGAAGTTTACGCTATACCTTTGAATTTAACGATTCAAAAATGATTGAAATTTTTCAATTAGGCGGTATCCAGACCACTAGAGAAGAAATCTCTAACTGGCTAAATCGTGATGATGACAAGGAGTTTGTTGCCATTTATGATAAGGATTTAGCAGGATTTTTAAATGGATTTATTATTGAAAAAAGAGGTAAAAAAGAAGGAGCAGAGCCCGTTTTGGAAAAAAGCTTGAGTAATAATCAAGTTCTCAGAAAGTTGAAAATAGGGCTGAATCTGCAAGATCAGAATGTATTGGATATGCTGGAAAAAGCTCAGTTTAGACTTGGAAAGCATGAATTGAGCGCTTTTTTTAGAAAGCCTACCCAAGCCCAATACAGAGACTGCAAGGATCAAGTTTTAAGAAATTTTCTAAAGGGAATGCAATTAACGTATAGGCCTTAGTTTATTTAGTCTGCTTAATTACCTCTTCTGTTATTTTGTCATAACTGACACCTAAACCTTCTTGCTGATAAGTGAGAACTCCATTTTTATCAAATACACTAATAATATTGGTGTGTGAGAAATCGATCGGGGAGATCTTCTTGTATTTCATAGAGAGAACATTTGAAAACTCTCTAACGTCATCAACTGTTCCCTGCAGCATCACCCATTGATCACCAGAAAGTTGCTGCTCCTTGGCATATTCTCTGAATCGCTCTGGAGTATCTTTTAGTGGATCGATTGAAACCAGCACATACTTCACATCGGAGTCATTCACGTTCGTTTTAATGTTTTTCATATCTGCTACCAGCCTTGGGCACGCAGCTTCGCACGAGGTATAAAGCATTACCACCACCAACACATCACCTTTGAGGTCTGCAAGATGGATTGGATTGTCATTCTGTGTAGTCCAGATAGAAGTTAAATTAAAGATGGATTCATCCGGGACATCTCCTTCTGCCAGCACTGGACTTTCTATATTTGAAACCTTCATTAGATCCATTTTGCAGACAGGACAAGTGCCAGGATGGTCGTAAGTCTTAACTCCTTCGCATTCCATCGGACACGCATAAAGTTCACCATTAATTTCCTTGCCTTGACACGCTAGCAGAACGAAGAATGAGAAAAAATAAAGTAGATATACTGCTTTTCTGAAATACATGATTTTTGTTATTTAGCACACCTAAACCCTAGAGTTTGGATCGAATAATTCGCTTTTATACTGCCCCGAAATGCATATCTCATGAATGAAGCATAATCTCGAAGATTGTTTGCACTTATAGCAGCTCCAGCGCAGAATAGATTTCTATCAGCAGATCCGTCATTTCGTGATTCGCCTGAGATGAGTACGCTGTTGAAGTCACTTGTCCACTCCCATACTAGTCCATGCATGTCATACACCCCCCAATAGTTTTTGTAGGTAGAACCGATCGTATTAAGATACGTGTTTGGAAGTTCATAACTTTCTACGATGCGCTGATTGAATAGGCTATCATTTATCGCATTTTCCTTAGTTTCACTTGCCAGAGCGGCATATTCCCACTCATCCATAGAAGGCAATCTTTTATCTTCAAAGGCACAATATGACTTTGCTGCAAACCAAGAAACGTTAGTCACTGGTGAATTAGGTTTCATAGCACTAGCCAAAGTAACATCGCCTGTCCATTGTTTGAGGTAACTTTCGTCAGCAAATAATGATTTTACTTTTGAACGCTGCCATTCTGGATTTTTTTTCACGAAAGCCAAAAACTGAGCATTGGTGACCGCGAATTCATCGAGTTGAAAATCATCTACCCAAACTTTTGCTGAATCTAACCCATAAAGGGGGGCTACATACCCCCCTTTTATAGGTTTCAAGTCTGTCTTATCTTGACTTTTACCCATGAGGGCACAAGAAAGAAAAATCAGAACCGTTAAAATAAATTTCATTTTGTGCATTAATGACTGCTTCTCACTTTTGTAACCATAGTTGGAGTGACTTCAGAACCATTGTTACCCCAACTGTTATATACATAAGTTAGAACGTTGGCAACTTCCTCATCATTCAATGTCTGGGCTGTCATCACAGAATTGTATTTAGTTCCGTTTACCGTAATTTCTCCAGACATTCCGTGAAGTACGATTCCGATTGCACGTTCTACATCAGCATTTAAGTAATCAGATTTGGCAAGAGGTGGAAACGCATTTGCAATACCCTGACCTTCAGGCTGGTGACAAGCTATACATGTCTGAGAAAAGATCTGTTTACCCAGTACAATTCTCTCATCTTTACTAGATGCGATTGTTTCAGCTGGCGCAGAACCTTTGCCTGGCATGGTTTGAATAGCGCCACCTTCCGGTAAGTAAATTCCTTCTTGAATGGTACCAGAATAGACACTCTCGTTTTCTTCACCAGTTACCTTCAGCATTCCTAAAGCCCCTTTATTAAATGCTCTGAATATCGCGTGATCGACGATTACAAAAGAACCTGGAGATTCCAATTTCATCTCGATGATGGCAGCCCCTCCGGGAGGAATCATCGTTGTTTGTACGTTTTCATTTAGTAAGGAACCTCCTTCAACGTGAACTCTATCGAAAATCTCTCCTATCACGTGAAAGGCGGAAGATAAAGATGGTCCACCATTTCCTACATACAGTCTAATAGTCTCCCCAACGTTTGCAGTAAGTGCATTGTCGCCAATTAATGAGTTTGTCTTGCCATTGAATACCACATAATCGGCTTCCTCATCGATTGCTTTTTGCATATCAAATGGCTGAAGACCTGGATCACCATTCTTTCCTTTGGTGTAGAAGTCTCCCTGCATGATGTAATATTCCTTATCCACAACTGGATATCCTCCTGCGGGCTCTACTAATATCAAACCGTACATTCCGTTAGCAATGTGCATACCTACCGGTGCTGTAGCGCAGTGATATACATAAAGACCTGGATTCAACGTTTTAAATGAGAATGTGATTGAGTGTCCTGGAGCTACAAATGAAGAGGATGCTCCTCCTCCAGGACCCGTCACAGCGTGCATGTCAATGTTGTGTGGTAATTTGTTATTTGGGTGATTATTTAGCGTAAACTCTACTTCATCTCCCAATCGAGTTCGTATGAAACTACCTGGAACGGATCCTCCAAATGTCCAATAAATATAGGACACTCCATTTGCCATTTCACCTTCCTCTTCTAAAATCTCCATGTCCACAATTAGCTTTTTGGCAGGTCTACTTCCAACAGGATGTGGTACATTTGGGGGACTGGTAAGTTCGGCTTGCATAGAGCCCGATACCTTAATATCCATACTATCACCTCCTTTTTCTTGTGTTCCACCACATGAAAAAAGAATAAGTACACATGCTGTCAAAATCAGATGATTAAGACTTAATTTTAAAGTGTTTTTCATAATTCATTAGTTAATGGACAATCTTTAAACAGATAACTTATAAAATCAGTAGTTACCTAAGCCTTGGGAGTAATATTTTAAAGCTAATTTCATCCAAATAGGCATTAATACTAGTACTAGAGCGTTTTTTTTAATAAAATTATCCTCTCTATCCAGCTGTAAAAATAATACGATCTGTTTCAATATCGCTTCATATATTCCTGATTAAAATCAGTATAAGGAATGATTTAACCTCTTAAATTTCAGAACTATTTTGTCCTAAGAATATAAATTTGAAAGATATAATGCAAAGATTCTTCGAATTATGTCGGACTTTGGATTTTAGTAAATTATAATCAAAATGCATCTTGGTTTAAAACTATTTAGAAAGTTATAAATCTGTACCTTTAATATTTTTCAAAAACATACACTTTCCTCCCAGTAAAGTAATATAGGAGAAGCAAATCTCTAAAATTTGGTTTGCTTCAATCTTGCCTCAGCACATCATTTTGGTACTCGTTCTCTTCAAAAAGCTAAAAAAATATGGCTACTGATTTAAGTACGAATTATCATATCATCTATTTTTCCTCAAGGTTATAGATTTTTAGCTCTGTTAAATTAGTTGAAAATTCAACATTTTTCCAAGGGGAAGTTGGAAAGACAATAGTAGTCATAGCCAATTCTCCTTCATTAATAAACAACTCAATTGAATGTGAATCCACAAAGATTCTGAATGAATTTGCATTCCAACTAAATGGCGCGGAATAAATGCCCGCAAAGTCCGAATTAAAATCAGAAATACCCGCATATCTACGATCGATGGAGATTAAGTACTCACCCTTTGAAATACTTAATTTTTCACCTAATTCATTTGAAAAAGTGATACTAAAATTTTCTTCATTGGTTATTGCTCCAGAAATTTCGAATGCTGGAGAGGGTAATAGGGAATGAAAATCATTAATCGTATAGGTTTCTTTTCGAAGTGACGTCAATTCTTTTGCTGGTGATGATTTCAATAATAATGTTTCATCAACCTCAAATAAACTTAACTCGCGAGGCAAAGTCATAGCTGATCTCCAGAGTTGAGTAGGAACCGATTGGCCATATAGCCAATTGCTCATCCACCCGATAAATAACACTCGATCCTGTTTAGTAGGGAGGTTGGACCAGGTCACGCCTGCATAATTATCTGGGCCATAATCTAGCCATCTGATCAAGGTATCATCGGGAGTGAATACTCCATTTTCAAATTCGCCGATGAAATATTGTGTTGCCGATCCTTTTTGAGGTCCGCCAGGATTAATGCTAACCAATAACACCCACTTTTCTTCTCCCGATGGACTTTTCATAGGAATCAGATCCGGACATTCCCAAACTCCACCATGAGCACCAACATTTTGCCCAAATTCACTTAAGAGTGTCCAATCTTTTAAATTTGGTGAGCTGTAAAAATTAATGTGATGTGCAACCGCCAAGGTCATCAGCCAACTTTTAGTCCCATCAGGATTTGTAATACTAGTTACTTTTGGGTCTCTAAAATCCTTAATTCCAGGATTTGAAAGCACCGGATTATTTTCATATTTCTTCCAACTTTTTCCCTTGTCAATAGAAAAAGCCAACGCTTGACTCTGATAATCATTCCTTCCGCTTTTCTCAGCATCCATATTGTGATAGGTATATATGGCCACTAGAGGAGGATTTTCTGAGGAGCCAAGTGATGAACTATTATCTTGATCATATACCGCGCTCCCAGAAAAAATATACCCAAGACTATCCGGATAGAGTGCAATTGGAAGTTTTTCCCAATTGACCAAATCTTTTGAGCTGGCATGACCCCAGTGCATCGGCCCCCAAACTGTGCTATCTGGATAATACTGGTAAAATAGATGATATTCTCCGTTGAGATATACCAATCCATTAGGATCATTCATCCAGCCTTTATCTGGCGTGAAATGATACAGTGGACGATATTGATCTAATTCAGAATTTTTAAATATGATTTCAGTTTGCTTGGAACAAGCTGCTAAAATTGAAGTGAACAGAAGAAGGGTGACAATAAATTTAATTCGCATATTCAATTAATTACTGATAAATAGTTCTTTGTGGAGCTGAATGGTAATAGTGAGTTTGGGTTGTTTGATTTGAAATAAAGCTCATAAAACTTGATTACATATAACGAACATACGAGTTCTTTTGGGCTTAGCATGCATCACTTATCAAAGATAGAAAGTGAGTTTCAATTGCTATGAGCTATCGTAGTTTACAAAAAATGTTAATCTAAAAGATCTTAGCCTTATTTTTGATTCAGTTTATTGCAAATTTATTTTTGAATTTAACCTTAATGATGAAATGAAAGGAATTATTTTGGCCGGAGGATCCGGTACTCGTTTATATCCATTAACGATCTCAGTGAGTAAGCAACTTATGCCTGTTTATGACAAGCCGATGATATATTATCCGCTATCAGTATTGATGATGGCTGGAATTAAGGATATTTTGATCATCACCACTCCCGAAGATAGGGATGCTTTTAAGAAGCTTCTTGGAGACGGATCTCAGGTTGGTTGCAATTTTCAATATGCCGTACAGCCAAGTCCAGATGGATTGGCTCAGGCTTTTATTATCGGAGAGGAATTTATCGGTACGGACAAAGTTGCATTGATCTTAGGAGATAATATTTTTTATGGATCAGGTCTGCACAAAACCCTTCAGGAGAATACTGATCCTGAGGGAGGAGTAGTGTTTGCCTATCATGTCAATGATCCGGAGCGATATGGGGTAGTTACTTTTGATGAAAACCAGAAGGCAATAAGCATTGAAGAAAAACCGAGCTCGCCAAAATCTAACTTTGCGGTTCCAGGTCTTTATTTTTATGACAATAGGGTAGTGGAGATTGCAAAAAATATTGAACCTAGCCCACGGGGAGAACTAGAAATTACAGACATAAATAATGTGTATCTGAAGATGGGAGCTTTGCAGGTGGCAATTTTAAATAGAGGTACCGCATGGTTGGATACTGGCACCCATCAATCTCTTTTACAAGCTGCTCAGTTTGTGGAAGTTATCGAAGAAAGACAAGGGCTTAAGATTGGCTGTATAGAAGAGGTAGCCTACAGAAATGGATTTATCGGAAAAGAACAACTATTAAAGGCTGCAGATAAATTGGGTAAAAGTGGATACGGGGGGTATTTGAGAAGACTCATGTAATCGGGATCTCAAAAAAAGGCCTGTTTGGATAATTCCAAACAGGCCTTTTGTTTTAAAAAAATAAATTCATCATTGATTCTCTTTAGTGTTTAAGGTTTCATCCCCTTTGAAAAAATCAGATAATTTACCAAATGAGTTGTCGAAATATCCTTCAAGCATTTTTTTCACAATGAAGGTTCTATACTCATCCTTTGACACTACAGGAAAGTACTCATGACTTTTGCCGTATCCTTTATGGCCTACAAATCCTTTTCTCTCAAGGATTCTTACAATGGTAGAGACTGTGTTGTAGGCAGGCTTGGGTTCAGTCATCGGAGTCAAGATGTCTTTTACAAATCCTCTTTCAATTTGCCAAAGAATTTGCATGATCTCTTCTTCTGCTCTGGTTAATGGTTTCATAAATAAGTTGTTAAGTTTTAAATCGCTGAAAAATTATACCTTTAGTTTCTTAAATGCAAAAAAAATACTAAATAGTTTCAAATTTTATAAAAAAAAATTGATTTGGAATATTTAAGAAAATTCGGTTTGAAGAGCAAAAAAGCTTTTATGAAACACTTTTTAGCCAGTTGATTTAGCTGGCTCGAAGTTTTATAATTCCGCTGTAATGAAGGAGTTTTACTATGGGATAGGTAGGATCAAACTCGTACCATTTTACCGCAAAATTAGGTCTATTCGGCAATCTATGATGGTTGTTTTGAAACAACTCTCCAAGCATCAACACATCCATCAAAAGACTGTTTTTAGATTTATCATTGTTGT
>Ga0307487_1001534_pt1 | contig 16127 bp, 13 predicted proteins | sample CBIW12metaG_FD_203665 | JGI IMG/M metagenome (GOLD analysis project Ga0307487, IMG submission 203665) | Sea-ice brine microbial communities from Beaufort Sea near Barrow, Alaska, United States - CBIW 1.2 | ecosystem: Environmental > Aquatic > Marine > Coastal | place: USA: Alaska | collected... | reverse complement strand
CGTCGATGATCGCTTCTGTGATTTCCCTGGACTTGGCCAATAATCTAATATCGGTGGGATAGGCGATGTTTTGGGGGCAGGGCTGTGGCATCATAGATCACTTCGCCTTTGTTGGGACAGTCTACTTTAGATCCATTCGCACCGGTAGCGATCTTATCTTTTTTTTTACAGTTTTGGCTTGCGAAAATTCATGGATCTTATCGTTGGTCTCGGCAATCAATTCATCGCCGAGCCGTTTTCTGATATCCACAAAAAGGGAAGCATCAAAGGGAGGCCGTTTGATATAGGAACTGTACCCTAGAAAATATTGAAGATACATGTTTTCGGTAATCTGGGCTACGGTCTCCCGGTCATCCAGGTTAAGCATATGCTTGATGATCACTGCCTCGATCAACACTCTGGGGTTCAGGGCAGGCCTTCAGGTGGATTTAGCTGGGTTACGTTTATTGAACAGACCTACCAGCTGGTCCCAGGGAATCTGCGAACTTAAGTACAACCCATCGGTTACAAGGATCCAAACCGTTATAGAAGGGAGTTTCAAATCCGGCGAAAGAAAGTTGAGTTTGGCTGGTGTATTCGCTGCGTGGTGCACGCCTTTTGGAAGTCTTTTGCATAGTCTCTTGCACTTGTCTTCCCTTAAATTCCAAAAATAACTCCTTAATTGTATCAATAGTCCCCTTTTTTATTTTCTAAGCAGACCCTATGTAGACAAAGTAGGGTCTGCTGAAAAACTCAGGTTCTACAAGTTATAAAACCCAGTCCAGAATCACATTTGGGCTGGGTTTTTGATTTTATGTAGTCAGAGATTGCGTTTATGCCAATTAAACACAGGTAGTTGACCCTCTTCCATGCTGAAAAACCCAGACACACCAGTGCCATCCCGGCCAGTTTGACCAGTTTCAGCACTAGGATGATGGAGGCGATCCACGATTGGCTGGTGTTTTTTTAGTCTTGCCCTGATGCGGTTCATCCCGTATGCATTTTTGGGCTGTCCAAACTTCCCCTCAATCGGGTTCCTCTCTCCGGGTCTTACGTGGTATGCCACTGCCTTTGCGGATGGACGGCCTAAGAGTTTGGCCGCCAACTGAATATTTTTGTCCTTCAGCCATTTCCTGTTTTCTCTGGTGCAGTAGATTTGGTCTGCCAGTACTTTTGCAGGATAAAAGCCGAAACGCTTTTTGTAATTTTCCACCTAGCCATCTCATATGGCTGCCCTGGTTGAACGCATCCCAAGAGATGGTATCCAAAAAGGAAAATCCGTCCACCAGACTCAGATGGATCTTGGCTCCGAACTCGGTCTTGGCCCGGGCCTTCCCTCGGACGATGGGACCTGCATGGGGCTGATCGACGCTCACTATCCTGCTCCACCTGATGGCTTCCTGCTTCAAACATCGCCAGTTGCTGCATATACACGGTCTGAATGATCCAGTACTTCTGCTGCATTCGGTGGGTGAGCGGAAAAACGGCAAAGGAATCCAGTTGTTTTTCAATCGTCTTGAAGTTCCTTTTTACATACTGAAGTTGGAATTTGATGCCTTTTCGGATGACTTTTCGAGAGGGATTTTTGTTTTGGGCAACCTTGAGATAGCGCTTTCTGGCCACTTGTCGGTAGGTTCTGGGCTTCTTTCCCTGCGGGTTTGTCGCATGGGGTTCATCGATGATCGCTTCTGTGATTTCCCTGGACTTAGCCAATAATCTAATATCGGTGGGATAGGCGATGTCTTGGGGGCAAGGCCGTGGCATCATAGATCACTTCGCCTTTGTTGGGACAGTCTACTTTAGATCCATTCGCACCGGTAGCGATCTTATCTTTTTTTTACAGTTTTGGCTTGCGAAAATTCATGGATCTTATCGTTGGTCTCGGCAATCAATTCATCGCCGAGCCGTTTTCTGATATCCACAAAAAGGGAAGCATCAAAGAAAGGCCGTTTGATATAGGAACTGTACCCCAGAAAATATTGAAGATACATGTTTTCGGTAATCTGGGCTACGGTCTCCCGGTCATCCAGGTTAAGCATATGCTTGATGATCACTGCCTCGATCAACACTCTGGGGTTCAGGGCAGGCCTTCAGGTGGATTTAGCTGGGTTACGTCTATTGAACAGACCTACCAGCTGGTCCCAGGGAATCTGCGAACTTAAGTACAACCCATCGGTTACAAGGATCCAAACCGTTATAGAAGGGAGTTTCAAATCCGGCGAAAGAAAGTTGAGTTTGGCTGGTGTATTCGCTGCGTGGTGCACGCCTTTTGGAAGTCTTTTGCATAGTCTCTTGCACTTGTCTTCCCTTGAATTCCAAAAATAACTCCTTAATTGTATCAATAGTCCCCTTTTTTATTTTCTAAGCAGACCCTAAGTATATGTCGAAAATCTAATATGAAACTAAACGAAGACCTCGTATGTTTCGATTGATTCTTACTGGTGTGATTGCGGATAATCATATATTTTAAAAAGTAAAGGCCTGTTTAAAATAATTTATTTTCAATATCCTCCAATGACTGCCCCTTTGTTTCGGAGACAGTTAGGTAAATAAACAAGAAGCATACAGCACAACTAAAAGCAAAAACAAAGAACACCTTCTCTTTAAGCACTGATAGCATAACAGGAAAGAATTGTGCCACCAAGAAATTACCGCCCCATAAAAATATTACCGATATCGTCATGGCCCTTCCCCGTAACCGGTTCGGGAAAATTTCGGAAACCACAACCCAAAAAATGCCTCCCATACCGACTGAAAAAAAGGACACATAGCTTAATGTATAGAAAAGCAGCAAAGTAGCCCCATCTTCTGCATTTGGAAAAGCCATACCAAGTAATACCAAGGAAACTCCCATCCCACAAGAGGCTATCAACAATAAGGGCCTTCTCCCTATCCTATCGACCAAAAACAAAGAAACCAAGGTAAAAACAAACATTACCAAACCAATAATTATCGAGTGCCCATAAGCATCCCCTATCCCTATTCCTGCGGTTAAGAAAATTCTAGGAGCATAATACATAACGACATTTATACCCGTAATTGCCTGAAAAAGTGCAAGTATCATGGCCATAATAGTAATTCGTCTTGTTTTGGGGAGAAACAATTCTCCTAATTGTCCTTCCTCTTCCTTTAAGTTCTTTAGAATTGCAGAATAGGTTTGTTCTACTAGTTCGGGTCGTGCGATTTTTTGGAGCACCAACTTTGCATTTACAAACTGTTGATTTTTTGCAAGCCATCTTGGACTTTCTACAATAAAATAGATCAACAATAGGTATATAATGGCCGGAACAGTTTCCGTTGCAAACATCCACCTCCATCCCCAATTGGTCATCCAAACTTCATCTCCTTGGCCTATTATAAATCGATTTGCAGAATAGGCCAGTACCATTCCAAATATAATAGCAACTTGATTGATGGAAACCAATGTGCCGCGAATGGACGGAGGTGCTATTTCAGCGATATAGATCGGTGTCGCCATAGAGGCCACTCCTACCCCGATTCCTCCGACCAATCGAGCCACTATTAGAAACTCCATACTTATCGGAAAAGCACAACTTATCGCCGAGATAGTAAATAGAAATCCGGCAAAGGACATCCCCTTTTTACGCCCAAAGGTATCTATGATCCATCCGGCAACGGTAACACCGAAGATACATCCGATCAATGCGCTTGATACGATCCACCCCAAGGTGGTATCGTCCAAGTCGAAGTATGATTGCAAAGCTTCTGTAGTACCAGAGATTACAGCGGTATCGTATCCAAAAAGGATACCTCCAATGGCAGCAATAGTACTAATTGCGTATACGTACCTGGTTTTTGATATACTTTGCATTATTGTGTTTCAGGCCCGAGGACCTTGGGGAGCTTAACATCCAATTGTTTGCTCCAATCCATGATTTGATCCAAGAGAGCAGGCTCTATCGGGATACCATTTTTTCTTCTTTCCTTTTCATTCCTATAATGGTCATCTCCAGGTGCTTCAACAGGTATTTCAATGTTCTTCACCGGTTGTTTTCGAGCCGCATTTGCCATCTCTGAAACGATTGTCGAAAAATTACTATGTCCAAAAAACCGGGAGGGGTCAATCGCAATTACCAAAGATCCCAAATGTCTTTTCTCTGTTAGATCTCCATACATTTCTGGTATATTTATTCCCCATGGCATCCCATTAAGTGGACCACAAAGCAGGTCTATCATAAATGCCATTGCATAACCCTTATGCTCAGCCATAGGCTTTAAGCATTCCACTAAATCTGGATCTTCAGTAGGGTTTCCATGAATATCGTAAGCAACATCTTCAGGGATTTTGTCATTTTCATTTCTGGCATTCATGACCTTATTCCATGCAATTTTGCTCGTAGCCATATCAAGACATAGAGGTCTACCATCTGAATTTGGAACGCTTATACATATAGGGTTGGTGCCAATGAATTTGCGAAATCCACCATGCGGTGCAACAAAGGCATCCGAATGCGTGAAAACTATTCCTATAAGTCCAGATTCAGCAATTAATCTTCCATATATTCCTATAGCTCCACAATGCGAAGAATCTCTTACTCCTACTATTCCTATTCCATTTTTCTTTGCAAGTAAAATGGTTTCCCGAGTTGCTGCATCAACTACCACTATGCCTAGTCCATGATCACCATCTAGATTTGCAGAACAAGGTCCCGAATTTTCTATCTTCAGTTGGGGTTTAGGGTTTATAGACCCTGCTTTGATTCGGTCTAAATAATGTGGAAGCCTAGCAATCCCATGTGAATCAATTCCCCATAAACTTGTCTGAACCAAACAATTCATAATAACTGAGGCATCTTCATCGGAAACCCCCATTTTTATTAGGCAAGCTCTTCCCCATACAGAAAAAGAGTCAGAATTTATATATTTCATGCTCTTCATATAGGAATTAATTCAATGTACGCAATAATGGTCTGCACCATCCGCCATCAACATTGATAAGATTTATTGGTGCCGCAAGCAACTCGTATTTGGATGGTGTAACATTCCGCAAACATATATTTTCCAATATTACAGTCTCATTTCCCAACAGAATTAAATGAGATGGGAACGTTGGTTCTGATGGTGGATCTATCGTAAGATAATCTAAACCAACTAAAATAATTCCATTAGAAACACACCATTCGGCTGCAGATTTTTCAATATAAATGAAACTTGGATCCCAAGGTTTTGTCCAGTAATCGACATTACTATTTTTAGTTTTGAATAATAGCCGTTTTGCATCGCTAGGAATAATACATTTCTCAAGAGAATTGGCATCGATGCACCGTTCTAAATGGGTAAAGTCCAAAACATACGCAGGACCAACCCAGTAATTTAATGGAATTTCATGCAAGCGCTTACCATTAGGTACAAAATGCCATGGTGCATCTACATGTGAACCATGATGAAGACCTCCATTATAGAATCCAACGTTTGCAGGGTCTCCCTTTTCGTGGCTCCAAAAAGGCCATGTGAATTGGGGACTTGGATCTCCTGGAAAAACGGTTACCGAATGTGAAGACGGAATACTAATATCTATATATCTCTCCATATTTAATCGATCCAATATTGCGCTCCAGGTAAAGAACCATTCATTAAGTACCCTCCATCAATGGTTATATCCTGACCTGTCATATAACCCGAATCGTCACTAGCTAAAAAAAGAGCCGCCTGAGCCACAGAGTCTGCGTCAGCTATTTTTCGTAGAGGAATTCTTTCAAACAAAGACCTCTTCACTGAATCGGTGTACATTGAAGCTGTCAATTCTGTAAAAGTTGCACCGGGACGAATAAAATTGGCTGTAATTTTATAAGGAGCCGCTTCTGACGCTACAGTTCTTATAAAAGATTCAATTCCTCCTTTTGAAGCAGTATAATGACTGCATGAAGGCTCGCTTAATTGTGAATGTATACTTGATATTGCAATAATTCTCCCACCTTTATTTGCTGGAATCATTTCTTTCAATGCTCTCTTGGTACACAAAAACACGCTTTTAAGATTGGTTCTGATAATAGAATCCCATTCTTCCTCCAACATGTCCACTACTAATGATTGGCGAATAATCCCAGCATTGTTAACCAGAACATCTAGCCCACCCATTTTACTAATTGCTTCAGTAAACGCATTATCCACTTGATAAGAATCCCCAACATCACATTGTATTGAATAAGCAATACCCCCATCATTTACAATTTCATCCACAACTAATGAGGCATTTGCTTGATCAACATCAAAAATTGAAATTATAGCGCCTTCCTTCGCAAATCGCTTTGCTATTGCCTTGCCTATACCTTTTGCAGCACCAGTTATAACTACCTTACTATCAGTTAATCTCATATTTTATTATAATAACTGTTTTAACTATTTATCAAATAATAAATTTATTCAATGGTTGAAAATGGAACTAAATGCAATTAAGGGGGTACTTACTGTTGTCATATATAAAGGATTTTGTATGTTGCCAGAAGGATGAAAGCATTCATAGGGAGCACCAAATTCAGGTCCTTTTCTAAAGTCATTCTGGCGTAAATCATTAATATATTCCTTTGCAAGTTTTTGTGCCAATTTAATATTGGTTTTAGAGATGGCGATACATACCCAGCCAGTTGGAGTACCCCAATATGCCCCATTCTGATATGAATTTTTAGATGCCATGCTAAATTCCCACGCCGTAGAATCGTCGAAGTCATCGGTAGTCAGAATATGCCTAATGTTTCCGTTATAAGACAAGTGTCCATTTTCATATGCACTGGCCAAAAATCGACTAGTTTTCTCACTATCTTCTTTACTTAAAATATTGTTATAGATGGCCAGAGATGTTGACCAAACGTCCGCTTGACTCCCTTTACCATTGGAAGCTTTTAACATACCTCTTTCATCCATGAACAAAACAGGTATTGCATCCTTTATTTTTTGCGCAATATTCCTATACTTATTGGCTTTTATTTGGTTATTTAATTTTTCAAATATTTCTGCCAGTTCCAGAGATGCCCTGTATTTTAATATAGATGGATAGCATAGGTCGCCAGTTATGGTTATGGCATCCCGAAAACCAAAATCGATACCTCTAAAATCATCTGTAGTAGTAACTATATGATTATCTAACCTGGAGGGAGGAACATTATAGGCAATTTCCAATCTGTCAATGAGTGAGTTATTGTTAATTACCTGGTTTAAAATCGAAATTTCACCTGTTGTTTTCAAATAATAAAAGGCCATATGAATAAAGAAAAACTGATCTCCATAAGGCGGGGTCTTCCCAAAATATGATGTTCCCTGTTCCTGATAGCTATAGGTCCCCGGGAAATAAATTGGCAAACTATCGTCCATACGGATATGATCTGCTATTGCTCCATAAGGAACCATAGACCCGTTCTGTGTAATCCATGTTTGATCTGCCTGTGTCGAAGCAGTCAAAAGCAACATATGTTTTTGTTCATCTTTATTCACCAATCCGGTTTCCAACGACATGGCATAGTCACGTATCCAAAAGGCAGGATAACTCCCCCTACCACCTGGTTTTATAAGAACTCCACCTGTATTATTAAGCCCTTTTTTATTAGCCACCTCCTGACCAGGATAAATTCGCGAACTATCCATTATAACTTCGGTGAGGGTTTTCAAAAATTGAAAATCATCACCGCTTAAAATATCTCCTTCTAATGTTTTCAAAGATTGCGCGTTCACAACCGTCATTATACTAAGAAAGAACATAACCATAACTGATATTTTCATATATTTATTATTTAGTAGTATATAAGTAAAGATGTATTTTAAACATCTTCTATATATTTAATCGTTAATAAAATTAAAAGCGCTCTTATCAAATGATTTATATTTTACACTATTATATTTTAAAAAAATAATTTAGTGAGCGCACAATTATAGATTTATATTTCAAATTCTTTAAGGGCAGGTCATTAAGGGCCTGCCCTAGTGTCTCTAATAACTGAATTACAATAATGGGTCAAATGTTCCAGCGGGCCAACCCTTAGTTTGTTCTAGGTTAGGGTTTTGATCTAAATGTCTTTTGGGAATGGCGAAAAAATAGTATTCAGGTCTAACATTAAAGGCTTGAGTACCGACCTCTACTTTTTCCACATTGAAGTTGTTTATATAATCATCAATATCCACCAGTCCGGAAGGCCCAGCAGCTCCTTCTTTCTGACTTATTTTTAAGCCGTGTTTTTGTAGTCCGTTAAGAACGACATCCCATTTTCTTAATCTTCTAAGTTGATCAAACCTTTTATTTTCCAAAGCAAACTCAATAAGATTTTCATTTTCAAATGCCAAACGTATCTCATCCTTTGTGTTTGCAGTAATACCAAACCTATTATTATTTCCTGGGAGTATTCCCGCTCTTTCCCGGATTTTATAAAGTACCTGTAAAGCTTCCTCTGTGTTATCCAATTCATTGGCAGTTTCGCCATAGGTCATCAAAACTTCTGCAAACCTAATTTCTGGCCAATCCATCCCGGCACTATAAACCCCATCCAAATTAACGTCTCTATCCATCGCTTTTACCCTATAAAAACTAGTACTTGTAGGAAGAGGTCCATCCATAGCGCCTTTTGAAATTGTTTTATAGGTCCATAGGTTAGAATTTTGCTCAAACATATCTTTTAAATATGGCGCAGCGCCATTATAGCCAATTGTGGCATAAAATCTTTTGGATCTATGGCGATGCAGAGTATCATGCGACATTATTGAGTTATCCCACGGAGATCCATCAACTAGCGGAAATTTATCTACCAATTCCAATGTAGGTTGGTCATGCCCAGTGCAATTAAAGGAATATAGTAAAGGTCTTGGACAGCCTATATAATAAGTACTTCCAGGGAAATTAAATCGATTTACCATAATTACCTCCTCATTCAATTCCTCATTCCATATGCCTCCAAAATCAGCGTACAATTTTTTCCCTTGACCCTCACAAAACTCTTTGGCAAGTTTTGCAGCTCTGTAGGCATTCGCCCACCGTGAATTGATATTTTCAGGATTAAATTGTGGACTCGCATAAAATAATAATACCCTAGCCTTAAAAGAAATGGCAACAGATTTATCTATTCTACCCGCATTTGCATTCGCCCAAGATTCTGGCAACATATCAAAAGCGGTATCTAAATCTTTTACAATCAGTTCTATGCATTCGGATGTAGGGCTTCTCTTTAGTTGAATTGCCTCAGCATTTTCATAGCCTTGAACATCAGTTATTATAGGAACGCCACCATATGCTTTAACCATTCTAAAATAAGCCCAAGCTCTCCAGAAGTAACCTTGCCCATTTAATTGATTTTTCTCGGCTTCTGACAAACTTCCCGACTCAATTTGTTGGAGCATAAGATTAATGGATCTTATCGTACCATATTGCCAGTCGTCATAATCATTGATACCCGCGGTTCCATATCCATAGGGGTTTGCAAACAATCCAGCGTAATTGAGTCCTGAAGCCTCGTCAGTATAATTTCCTGATCCAGTTGGCATACCAGGCATTAAATCAGCATAAAACCCATTAACATATGCTTCGGCCAATGGAAAATCATTCCATACGTCTGACGCTTTTATAGCGGTAAGATTTTCTTTATCCAATACATCAACGCAGCCTAGTGTAAAAAGGCATATAATACCTATTACTATACTATTAAATTTGATTTTCATGATTTTTATTTCTAAAAAGTTAGATTAATACCTAAATTCAATGTCCTCATATTAGGGTAGCTTGCCTGAGATCCGATTTCTGGATCATACCATTTAAAGGATGAGAGATAGAAAACATTTGTACCATTTATGTAAATAGTAGCTTTTTTCATATTTACCTCAGATACCCATTTGATTGGCAAATCGTAGCCCACAGATAGATTTTTAAGACGGAGAAAACCCCCATTTTCATACCAAAAACTTGATGCCATAGCGCTTGGAGGCTCCCCTGGACCCGAAATAACTGGATAGGTTGCGTTTGGTGTTTCAGCAGACCAAGAATCGCCCCAATGCGAATAAACTCTCGCGTCTAGAGGAAATCCTCGACCCCAATGATCTGTATATAACTTTTGATAGCCAAATAGCGATTGAAAAAACGTATTTAATGTAATACCTTTCCATCTAAAGTTAAGATTTAGTCCAGCGGAATATGGTGCCGTAGATTGATTAAAATCTGATATGATCTGTCTGTCGAATCCGTCTATTCTATTGTCTGGAACGCCTTCGGGGCCTGAAAAATCTTCGTAATTCAAATGTCCCAAAGTTGGCGGTGCACCCATAATTGTATACCCTTCAGGTAATGCGTCAATTTCTTCCTGGCTCCGTATAATTCCTGTTGAAACATAGGTGGCAGTATATCCTAAAGGTTTTCCATTTGGATTATCAACATCTTGTACATTAGCTGCCACATCCGCACGTATAATCTTGGTTGTTGCATAAGAAAAGTTCGCTTGTGCATCAAAGTTTAGTTGACCAAAGTTCGTATTATAACTTAATCCTATTTCCAAGCCTTGGGAGTCCATTATTCCGTAATTTTCATCTGGCAAAGTGCCTCCGAAGGTGGTTGGAAGATTGAGAATCCTTCTACCTAAAATATCATAGCTATGTCTTTTCCAATAATCAAGGTTTACTCCTATATTTTGCTTTGTAAGTATATCAATTCCGATGTTAAGTGAGCGAGATTTTTCCCATGTAAGATTGCTATTTACAATCCCCCCATATCTTATAATATTTTGATTTGAATTCCCCAAATAATACTGTCCTCCGCCATAATAGGCTTCCTGCCATTGCCAACCACCAACAGCGTCATTACCCGTAAAACCATATGAAGCTCTAAGCTTTAGCAGTGAAACTTGAGAGAATTTATTTTTGAAAAATGGCTCTCTAGATATTATCCATCCAACAGATGCAGATGGGAAATACCCCCATCGCTTATCAGGAGCAAATAACATAGAACCATCTGCCCTAAAACTGCCTGAAATAATATATTTATTATCAAATTCATAATTCAAACGCCCTAGAAACGATTTACGCCCATTATAGCTTTCACTTCCATTTCCTTCAGAATCCTCAACATTATTGCTAGTTGCAAAATATTGGTCTTTTACAATAAGAGGAAAATCGAGCCTTGTCAGTCGAAAATCTACATTTCCTTCATCGAACTCCTCGTAAATAGCAATTGCATCTAAATTATGTCTTTCAAATCTCCGCGAATAGGAAACTTGAGCGTTGAACTGATATGAATCGGATTTTTTAAAATTATTGCTTAGGTATTCTCTTGCAGGAACTGCAGAATATGTTTCACCTATTAGATTTTCAGTATAAAAATGACCCGTAGAGCCAGTTCTCTCATATTTATATAGTTTGTGCTTTTTATTGAAATTTTTACCAAAATCGCTTACATAATTCTTACTATATGTAATTTTAGTTGATAATCCATCCACAAATGGGACATTGTATGAAACATCTATCAACGCATCTATTCCCATTGATTCATTTTCTTGGTATCCCCCATCCCTAATCATCCCAGGAATGCTCATTTGCCACTCGGGATCTACCAAATTCCCATCTATCTCAATTGGAATATAAAAGAAGTGAGTTTCCAATCTTCCATACCAATCACTTAAATCTGTCCTGCCAGAATTAAATCTTGTACTTTTCCCTCCATTGGTATTCAAGTTTAAGCCAATAAATAGATTATCGGTAATCTTTGTATCAACCTTTGCTCTAAGATTATACTTGCTATAATTTACATTTGGAAGGTAAGCATCATCATCAAAATAGGTGCCTCCTATATAAAATTTTACATTCTCGTTTCCTCCAGAAGCACTTATAGAGGTATTTTTGGTTGTAGGCGCTTGATACAGGTAATCCAAATAGTTAAAGCTATACCCTTTCTCTTTAAACATCTCTATTTCATCTTCCCCAAACCAGTTAACCCCAGCTTGCTTTTGCCAAAAAATATTGTTTGAAAGATAGCTGTCATGATCACTTAAATATTTAGGTCGAGAAGTAGGCTCGTCAATGCTATAATTCATAGAAACATTGACAGACGTTTTTCCTGCTACACCACTTTTGGTAGTAACAAGGATGACTCCGTTAGATGATCTCGAACCGTAAATAGCAGCCGTTGCAGCATCTTTTAAAACTGAGATATCATCAATTTCATTTACATCAAGTCTATCAAAACTCGATTTATCCCTAATTACACCGTCAATTACAAATAAAGGAGGGCTAGAATTCCATGAAGATTGAGATCTTATTCGTATACTTGATGAGCTTCCAGGAACTCCTGTAGACTTGCCTACGTATACGCCGCTCATTCTACCTGCTAAAAGGTTTGAAAGGTTTGACTCAGGAATCTGTGTAAGATTTTCTAAATCTGCAGATACAACCGACCCAGTTAACTTTTCCTTGATCTGTGTTCCATATCCGACAACAACTACCTCATCCAAGGCCTGTGTATCCTCTCCCAGCGTAACATTAATCTCAGATTTTCCATTTACATATACTTCTTTGTTTTCAAATCCGACATAGGTAAACATTAAAACATCATCGTCTAACACATCATTCAAAGTGTAGTTCCCTCCAAGATCAGTAATTGTTACATTAGAGGTTCCTTTAACTGTCACACCTGCACCTGGAAGTGGATTTCCATATTCATCTTTCACAATACCTTTTACAGATATTTCTGAAATATAGGTTTTCACTTTTATTAATTCCACACTATCTAGTGTAGCAGCTTGCACCGAAATATGTGCATATAGGAAAATTAATAAAATCGACGTCAATAAGGCTTTGAGATGCCTGCTGTAGGACACCTCCCTTAGTATCAGAATTTTTTCTCTCTTTTGTGTCATTTTGTCTCGTTTTATTTTATTGAAATATGTGTATCCTCATGATTGCACGTAAGGATAAATTGAGGCAAGAACTAATCTATCAAATAGCCTATCACCAAAATATCTTCTGTTGAGCTTGTAGACGAACTCATTGAGGTAGTTCTGGAGATACTTGTAAGTGATCATATGGTTAATCCCTAACAGTTTTCTTTTCAGATTGCTGATTGCCTTGTGTACCCATCTCAGGGTGTCGTTGGTTGCTTCTTTTCCCGATACTACTGTGAAATGGGTAGCCACAATATCCTTTATATCAACGTAGGCTGTGTTTTTATCAGTAAAAAGCGCAATATCCCCTTCGGTGTTTTTCTTAATAAAACGGTTGACATAATGTCTGTCCACCTTCCCCAGTACTTCCATTTTGAAGTAGCCGCAGACTTTCCTGGATTTCCCGGTCTCTGGGTTTTCAACCGGAACGGATTCTGCAGCCACTGCCACTGATGCTTTGCGCTGGCTTCCTTTACCTCTTTTCAGCTTACCGATCTCTGCCCTTTTGGTAGCCACGGTAACAAAGCAATCATCGTATTCAACCATATCGGAAAGTGTATAAAGTGCTTCACGCTTACCCATATATACTCTAATCTTATGCATCAATCTAAAAGCAGTAGCATACCTACCCAAACCCAGCTGACGCTGAAACTCTAGACAGGAAAAACCCTTTTTGGTAGCCGAAACAAGCAAAAAAGCCAAAAGCCAGATCTGAAGTGGCAATTTACTATGCTCCATTACAGTCCCGCTTTTGAGTGAGCTTCTACGCCTGCACTTACTGCATTCGAAGAAGTTTCCGCCGCTGAACCAATAATGTTTGGTCACCGCTTGGCTATTTTTACCCAAGTAACATCCACTAATCTGACCCAGCAACTTAATGTCACAACCTGTCATTATTTGGCTACGTGCAGCTATGAGGATACACATATATTGAAACTATTTAATCCAATATTTATATGCCTTATGTTTTTAGTAAAAATGAAGGATTTTTTAGTTTTACTATCAATTCATTCCGCCTTAGGTTCCTTTGTTTGCATCTTTTAATCATTGTAGTTTGATTAAATATAGTATCTTTGTAAGTGCATACACTTTTGTGTGGTGACGCAATATACAAGTATATTTTAAATAAGTGCATACACTTATTAGATTTTATGGGGGATAAAATAAAACGTACAGGAGACACATCTGATTTGATACTCCAAAAGCTATTGCAAGCGATTGTCGATCGGTCACTGACCGCTGGACAACCTATTCGTGAGACTCAGCTTGCTAAAGAATGGGGGGTAAGCCGTACCCCAGTCCGGGAAGCTATTCGAAGTGCTGCAACTATGGGGTTAATTGAAATCAGGCATAACCAACGACCTTTGGTTAAGAATTTCGGCCAAAAAGACCTTGTAAAATTGACAGATGTGCGAGTGGTCATAGAATTATTGGCCTTTGATCATTCGATTAATAGCCTAATGGGATCAAAAAAAGTCAAAAATTTATTGGTTAAAGCTATGGAACTTGAAAACCCTCATGAAAGTAGTCTATTTACGAAAAAAGCACTTCAACTTGATACCAGTTTTCATAGATTATGGGTAGATACTTGTGATAACCAATTTATAGTCTTAGCCTTTGAATCATTATGGACGTTTATACGCATGCTGCAACGCACCGCTGCTAACGATCTAAATAGGGCCGTTACAGCACTGTCAGAACATAATGCAATACTTCGGGCGATTGATGAAGGAGATAAAAACATCGCACGTAGGCTCTTGGAAGAACATTTAAGGTCCTCTACTCCAATACTGGAGCGTCTTTTAAAGAAACAAAATGAAGAAAATGACTAAATCTTAGGTTCTCTGATTATCAAATGGATGAAAATTACAGTTAGAAAATGTAATGGCAAATCATTAATCAAAATGCATTAGCTAATTGTTAAACCAAACAACCTTAAAAAATACTTTTCTTCTTGACCTATCAAAATTATATAAAGTCTAATAATTTATTTCACAAACACGTTTCATTTCCTGGTTTGGCTTTTGAAAGTGAGAGAACATTTTCCAGAATGCCACTATCCTTTCCTCCATGGTATGAATGTATCTATTAGGGGTGATTTTTTTTCTCATATACCACCAGGCTCTCTCGATGGGATTGAGCTCGGGAGAATATGGCGGCAAATAACCTAGTTCCAAAGTGGGTTTTGTCAAAAGCCATTTCTTTAGAAGCTTTGCATGGTGGTACCTCACATTGTCAACCACCACAATGATCTTCGAATGTTTCCTGTAGATGTAAAGCACTTTTTTCAGATGCTTTTTAAAACTTTTGTAGTTGCCTTTTTGATGGAAGGAGACCGTTATTTGGCCGGTATCGAAGTTATAGCTGCCCATCGCGGTCTTCCGTTCACGTCTCCTCTGTTTGGCATAATCTTCGGCTGGCAGCCAACCTTGCCCCATTTGTAGCCCACGGTGGCTGTATTTGACAGTGAGAACTCATCTTCATACAACAAAACTATATCAGACGGACTTTCCAGAAGTTTTTTTTAAACTGTCTTTGAATTCCTCCTGTGCTTCTTTGTCCGCCTCAGGATAAAACCCTTTTGCTTTTTGGTGGCTGAACCCAAGCCGATTGACTATATTATAAATCTGGGCCTTTTTGAATTCAACCCCAAACCTTTTACCGACCCAGTCAATCAGGATGGGACCGGTCCAGGTTTCTGTATTGTACCCGTAACCAACCGGTGACTCATTCAATAGTAGATCTGACAGCTCCCCCAGCTGTTCACTGGAGAGGGAAGATTTTCTGCCCCTTCCCGGTTTATCCTTCAATCCATCTATCCCTTCCTGCTCGAAGCGGTGCACCCAGTTGGTTATCTGTTTGAAGCTGGTTTGGTACAGCTCCTCCAGTTTTCTGCTGGGCTGTCCCAGAGCCACCTGGTACACCGCGTATAGCCTCAGGCCAATCGTGTAGCGTTCATCTTTTTTGATCAGGGCTTTTATTTCCTCTGGAGAATACCCCTTGATTTTTAGCACTGGTCTTCCCATAAGTATTTTTTTTAGGGAAGATAGTATTTATTTGTATAATTATAATATAGACTTTATATAGTAGCGTTAGACGTTTATTTCATCGCACTAAAAACAATTTTTTTTTTTAATTTTTTGTAACTACTCAGTTGGTTTTAATTTAGCAATCAGAGTCAAGATTTCCAAGATGTTTTGTGATCGTTTGATAAGGGTGTCCACGACAGACCTGATTACACAGAAGTCATCGGCCCCTTTTTCAGATTTGAACTGTCCAGATATTTTC
>Ga0307487_1001532_pt1 | contig 16132 bp, 26 predicted proteins | sample CBIW12metaG_FD_203665 | JGI IMG/M metagenome (GOLD analysis project Ga0307487, IMG submission 203665) | Sea-ice brine microbial communities from Beaufort Sea near Barrow, Alaska, United States - CBIW 1.2 | ecosystem: Environmental > Aquatic > Marine > Coastal | place: USA: Alaska | collected... | reverse complement strand
TCGGCGTGGGTAACCACATCCACTGATGAGCTCTTGAGGTCGGCAACAGCAACACCTTCGCGTCGCCGGCGAGCGACCAGCTCCGCGGCTTGGGTCGCGACGCTCGTGGCAAGGTCCAGAAGTTCTGAGTGAGGCATACCTTAAGCTTAGGGCTCTGGGGAGGCGCGAACCCAACACGGTACCGGGCCTCGATCACAAGCACAGGATGAGCTCAGCGGGCACAGCCAAGAGGTCTCCCCTGCGCGGCAATCGCCCGCCAGAGCGACAGTCACCATTCAGAAGAGAGCCCAATGAGAAAGTACTTCGGCATTCTCATTGTGCTTTGCGTTCTTGCCGGATGCACTCAACCGGGACTAAACACAAACCAACCCCTAATGGGGAACGCGGATCACACCCTCGCCGAATACAAAGACTCCGTCGAAACATGGCCGCAGCCCCTCCCCGAAGAAGATTCGTATCCGGTCACCCCCACCGGGTTGTCCCAAGATGAGTATTACGACGAGGGGTTCGGTACATCCTTCGTTGCTTTCTACTGGAGATGTGCCTGGATGGGCAGCTATCTAGACTCGTTCGATTCAGGTGACTCTTCAGGCCAACGCGATTCACTTATGCGTCTAGAACAATGGCAGAGCATTTCATGGGTCCAAGAACATGTCGTCGATGACCCCGATGCCGGCTGGGAACAAGCGATCCTTCAGCCAGCTCGACTTGGCGACCCGTCAACTATGCGAACGTTTCATCAGTCCTGCTAGCTCGCAGTAGTGTGCTCAGCCGCGTGTTCACTGGGGCATGAAAATGCCCCGGTGAGCGACTCGTTGTCGAGTGCTCCCGGGGCATTTTCCCTGTGCTTACTATGTGGTGGCGAGTGGGGGATTCGAACCCTCGAATGCGATGCAGTCTGATTTACAGTTCGATGCCGCTCGTCTCGTCCAGTTCATTCCGTGCGCTCAGGTGCGGAATCTCAGGGGTGAGGGCAGAAGTCAGGCACGCTTCAACTGCCTCCGTTCACTCCATGATCTGCAGTCTGCACACACATCTGCACACACCTCGTTGACTCATGAAACATTGTGATCTATTGTGAACTTATGAAACCTTTTGAATTGTTTGAACCGACGAGGTCGAGCGCAAGTGGCCGCGGCACACCCGTCGTCCGAGTCCTCAGCGGTGGGCGACTGTCGCTGAATGCCGCCGCGACACGGTTCCTCGACGGAGCAACGTTCGTGCAGCTGTTATGGGATGAGGCGAACCGCACTGCGGGGATCCTTCCCACCCACGAGAACGACACCGCCGCGTTCCGAGTGACCCACGCTCCAAGCCAAGCGGTGATCACTTCGAAGTCGTTTGTCGAAACGAACTCGTTGCCACTCTCGCAGCGAATGACCATCGCGTTCGACGGCTCGATGCTGACGTTCGCGGTCCCGGAAACGGGATCACTCACGTAGCAACCAGAAGAGCCCTCAGAACTGGCCGACCGTGCCAAGGGCGAGTCCGCACCATCAACAGGAAAGCTAGCGCGATTAATGACGAACACTATCCCCACTACCGACCCGGACGAGAAGACCACCGTGGAGTGCGACGCGGCCCACCGTGTCCATTTCAAGACGGGACACGACATCTACACGATCATGGCGCACGCCCCCGGCATCACTCACGAGCGCGTTGTCGCCCTGGACTCAGGTGCCACGGTGAGCGGTGCAGAGTTAGCCGCCGCGGTGCTCGCGTGCAATGGCACCGTCAATCTCCACGACCTGTTCGAGATCGTACAGACCTCACCCTGATCGGCGACGTCCAGGCCTACGAATGTCGGCCGGGAGGTTCGCACCGCAGTGATTGACGGTGAACCGTGGTTCGCAGCGAACGATGTTGCCGCCGCCCTCGACCTTGGCAACCCGCGCTCATCACTCGCCCTGCTCGATGATGACGAGAGGGCCGTCCACAGTATGGACACCCCTGGCGGCACCCAGTCCGTGACTGTTATCTCAGAGTCAGGTCTGTTCTCGATGATTCTGGGCTCGCGTAAGGCTGAGGCTGTCGAGTTCAAACGCTGGGTGACCCGTGAGGTTCTGCCGACGATTCGCAGAACGGGAAGTTACAGCCGTTCCGAGGTCAAGGCGCTGCTGCAGTCGTACGGTAGAGCCCTCCCACATGGTCGCGTCGAAGTCTTCAGCCATGGCTAGAAGGTAGACGGCCGCGTTCAGCCCCCGTAGCTCCGCCCCGCCAGATACGCGCGGAGTGTGGATGCAGCGATCCGCTGCTTCGCCTTCGAGTCGCCTAGTTCGACAACACGGAGCTCACCCGACGCGATGCGTGAATACACCCATGAAGTCGACACTTCGAGCAGTTCAGCAACTGTCGCAATCGAGTAGTGCCGGTCGGGGTGGTCATCCCACGGCAGCGGCGCGGCCGGCTTCGGGAGAGCAGCGATGGCCCGCTCGACCTCCTCGCGAATGGTCTTGCGGATCTGCGCGTCTATGGAGTCCATGCGTCATTCTGGCACGTCGGTGTCGAATACCAGACGTACGCCTCCGTTGGATGCCGAGCCGCCGCTGCCAGACCGCCCCAAACTGGGGCCGAAGCATCCAAGCGCACGTCGCTAGGCTCTAGCTAATATGAATAAAACTCTGCTGACTCCTCTGTCCCTAGCCGCGCTGTTGCTAACCGGGTGCGCTGCCGAATCGCCTGCACCCGAAGAGACAGAGCCGGTCCCTGTAGTCGAGTCCGCCACCGAGAACCAGGTGTCGTCTGTGCTCGCCGAGTACGAGCCGGAGTGGCGCGAGCGGATCGAAGAAGCCGGCGACTGCAGGTTCACATGGACACTCGGCGGCAGCACAATTGCTGAAGAGATCGGCGCAGACGCCTGCTTCATCGCGGAGAAGACGATGGGCATCACCTCGCAACTTGTTATTCGCGATTGGGACGCGCTGGTGATTCCGCAGTCGATGGTCGCCATCGTCGACGACACGTCCAAAGTGATTGCGGCAATATCCGAGGTGGATCTCAAGCTGCTCTGCGGAGACGAAGCTCGTCCTGCTGACACTCAGGCGTGCACCGACGCCCTCGGTAGCCGCAACTTCCTGTACAACCAGCTTGAGTCCGAGCTCGACAAGTGGGCGCCTTACCTTTAGGCGTCTGCCTCGAACATTTCACCCGGTCTTGCCCCGCGTGTGACGGGTGTGAAGTTCAATCCACCCGGCGCGTCCAAGTAGACCTCTGAATCCGCACGAGTGCACATGATGCTCCCGTAGTGCAGACCGACGAGGGTATGGATTGAATCCACCCCTGTTGCGTGCATCGTGGGCTAGTGCGGAGCGGCCGATGGTTCGGGAAGGTCGCGGACCCGTGGAACCCTGCTTTGCGAGAGAGCTGCTAGATTCTGGGCATGATGACACGCAAGGACCAAGAGCGTTGGATGGAACTGAGCGCTCTCAACGAGACCGTAGCCGACGCCACTACAGCCGGCGAACTACCTTTCGCTCAGGAGCAGTGGAAAGACTGGCCTGACTGGTACGTGCATGCTCTGAGTCAACTTCGGCTCTACGTGACTGCTGATGGAATCGTGTTCTTGTCGAGCAGCCTGACTGGCGATGAGAGCCAAGGCGGCGAAGTGTTCGCTCTAACCGAAACGCACGCGATTCTGCTGACAGTCACGCCTGCGTCGTCGACTTCGAAGGTAGAGCGATGGGACCGCTCAATGCTCAATCAAATGTCCGTCAACAAGGTGCCACCGTACGCTCTGCCACCGTCACCGACGAACTCTTATGAGGGTTGGCCCAAGGGTCTCGCCGTAACTCTGCGGTACGAAGGCCGCGACCCGCTCTCAGTGCCATACGACAACGCGAGCCCATACTGCAGCGCTCAACTGGCCGCACAGCATGAGTCTCTGAAGGAAGATCTCCCCCACCGTAGACGAAGTAGCTAGCTGCCGATGAGCGTGACGTCCACAGCATGGACACGAACGCTGGCACCCGCTTGGTGGCGCCCACCATCGACGAGATCACGCTCCCCTGACGCTCGGCCGCTTGCGGTGAGACAATTGTCTTCAACGTCATGGAGGCATCATGCCCAAGACTCAACCCATAAGCGCGGAGCTCCGCGTGCAGATCGGCGATGACATCTCCGTCGGCTTCGGCCGGAACGAACTCGCCAAACGCTACGGAGTCTCCCCCGGTCTAGTCTCCAAAATCGCCCGCGAACGAGGACTCGGATTCAGGAACACGTGGATGGTCGGAGACGCCGTCAACGCCCGACAGATCGACATGTGGGCCGCTCGAGTCAAACGCGAAGACGAGCTACTCAACCAGTACCTGGCCCTCACCACAACCATGAGACCCGACGGCACACCAACACGAGCCGAGAAACGCCTGTCCTACGCCCTCTACAACGTCCAGAGACACCACAACGGGAACTACAACTAGCGGATCAGTCACGCCTACGCGCGCGTGCGCGTTGCGTGTGCGCGTGTACGTCAAAGCACGGGACTAAACCGTCGCGAGATCGAGCGCCTTCTCAAGCTCTGCGCCATAGCGATCGCCGATCTTCTTGCCGCTGACCTCACCCCGGTACCAAGCGTGTAGGACCACTCGCAGGGCATCGGTGGCCGCTACCCCAGCCGCATACTTCTGCGTCGACACCAGGCTCAGTGCGTAGTTGAGCGCCTGCTCGATGTCGAGTTCGCGAGGCCCGAGGAGGACGGCGAGTCGAGTGGTTGCAGTGACGGCTTCGGCGTGGACGAACACTTGGTCTGCGGCGCCCACCCGGCGTACCGCCAGAAGATTCATGAAGGCATGAAGGACGTTGGCGATCTCGACCCGAGTGTCTTGCCGATGCTGACGTCGAGAGGCAGTTCGCGCCGCGATGCTAGGACCCGCGATCGCAGCTGCGAATGTGGTGAGCGAGCCCACGGCCGTTCCGATGAGCGCGGCAGTGATGTTGTCCATGATCGGATTCTAACGACAGCGACTCAGTCGAGCGTTGCTGGGTCCTCGTCGCTCCCCGAGGGAAGGGTGGTTTCACTTAGGGTGTTGTGGGTCGCGCTCTCGAACCACTCAAGACTGATCTTTCCGAGCCTCCAGTCGGCCATCACATTGGCGAAGCGAGCGCCTCGCCAGACGATCTTCTCCATCAGGACGGGGAGGCCAAGGTGGTCGGTATCTTCCAGGCCACCTGCGGTGATACTGAGTTCTTCAGCAATCCAGTCCCAGACGGCTTGATTCTCCAACCCCACGTACACCCGTATGGCGTCGAGGTGTCTCGCTGCTTCGATTCGCAACTGGGCTGCCTGTCGGAAGTCGTCTGTGTATGCTGCTTGCACGAACGCGTTCATTGCGTCGAGAGCGCGTTCGATCCCCTCGCCGACTCGAAGCAGGCGACGCTCCCGAGCTGCGGCAGTCCTCTCGGAACGGGCGAGCCAGATCGCGATCCCGGAAGGAACCAAGATCGCGGCTGTCGGAATAGCGATGTCTTTGACGAGTTCCCAGTCCATGACCGCAGCCTACTGACGGGGACTGTCATCCCTCGCTCCACCTCCGGTAGAACCGCTTCACGTCACGTCGCACCAGCGAGGCTGAGCGCGGCTTGAACCCGTATCGGTAGCGGAGGTTCGTCTGATTCAACTTTCGCACCCTCAGACGTACATTGAGCGCCGCCATGCGTGCCGCGACGAAAGCGGCGTACGGCAACTCCCGCCGGAGGAGCACGCGCATCTGATCCTCCCACGCGGTATTCTCAGTCTCGTCGGCCATCAGGCATTCAGTCTGGAACGCCCACGTTGCCAGCTGAAGCCACGCCGCTTCCTCACCCTGCGCAGGCCACCGCCCTCGTTCCGCCGCATCGAGGAGTTCGACCAGGCCATCCATCAGCGCTGCTTGTTCGCCCGTTCGGCCTCGATCTCGGCGCGCATCTCGCGTTCCAGCGTCTTCGGAAGACTGTTGTCCCGCTTTGCCTTGGCGAGCGCCCGGTTGGAGCGCTTCCCGAACTCCATCATGAGTTCGCGAGTGGCCACCTTACGCGCAATGTCTCCAAGTTCGGGGTCCTCGTCGATCTTCGCCTTCTCGGCCTTCCACCAAGAGCCCAGCTCATGTGCGGCGCTAATCTCGGCTGTTTCCCGCCCGGCGCGTGCTCGCTTCTTCAGTGTGAGTGGATCCTGCATCTGGTGCTCCTCTGGTAAGTGATGAGCCGACCGGGATGTCACGACTCATCCCGGCCGACGGGTGGAACTGCGATGATCGATGACGTCTGTCTACCAGACGCCACCGACTACCGCAGCGGTCTATGCGACTGTCGTGTCCGGGACTGACTGGGCGCCGACGTCGAAGGTGGCTCGCTTCACCGACAGGGTGGCGCTGATGAGGTCGTTCGGTCCGTCGACACTCAAAAGGGTGCGCATGTTCGCGGTTGCTGTCTCGGCGAACTTGGAGACTTCCCTCGCCTCACGGAGTGCGGCCCGTCCTTCCTCGCTGGGCACCGCATCGGCGAGACGGGATTCGATCATGCGCTGCACGCCGGCGAGCACGCTCGGGACTTCGTTCTGGTCGAAGCGTGTGCGTTTGCCCGCCTCGTGGGTGGGGGCGAACCGCTGCACTGCAAGGAGTGCGTCCACGTCGAGGGTCGGGATGATGTCATCCCAATTCTTTCCCGCCTCCAACTGTGGCCGGATCGAGTTGTTCCACGCCTGGTCGGTGCGGGTCAGCTGTGCGACGCTCTCCGCGTCAAGAACCGGGCGGTACGGCGCAGCGGCAGCTTCGGCAGCGCGCACGGCGTCGTCAAGGTGAGTGGTGAGGTGTTCGACACGCTCACGCACAGCCGACTTCAGTGCAAGTTGCAGGCCGGCACGAGCCTCGGCGAGTCCCTCGTCCGACAGGTTCGGGTCTGCGAACTTCTCGATCGTAGGGATTGCGCGTGACAGTCCGACTGAGGTCTCGTACAGACCCGTGACGACTGCGCTCGCGCGGCCTGAGGCTGTGTTGGAGACTGAAGTTGGGTTGCTCGTAAAGGACCCGAGGGATTGGTGGGCAGGGATGTAGTCGTGTGTTAGTCCGGGCATGGTGACTCCTAGTTGAAGGTGGTGACGAGGGCGACGGCGTCGGCGTGATCGCCGATGTCGCGGATGGAGGTGACGAGCGTCTTCACCGCGGTTCGGGCAGTGATCTCAGGCCCGCTCAGGCCATCACGCATCCCCACCCAGTTGAGAGCCTCGCTCGCGTAATTCTTGTACTCGCTGAGCTTTTCCCGTGCGATGGCCGCGTTCACCCCGCTGCCCTGCGTCCGCGTGCCCGGCTCCATGAGACGCTGCACGTCTCCGAAGTTGGGGTTGCCGGGAACCATGTTCCGTTCGATCTTGCCGAGGTCGGCCTCGAGGTCGCGGGTGTAATTCTGCAACGCGAGCAGCACTGCTGCCGCTTTGTCTTCGTACTGGGTCATGTCGTTCTCCTGTTGTCGTGCGCCGCGGTGTCGCGACTTCCGGCAGCCCGCCGGCAGGGTGAACTGGGATATTGCTTTCCTGAGGGATCGGCGTTTAACTGCCGGGCATGAAGGTCACGAAGAAGGCGCTCATCTCCTCCGGCGCTGGAATGCTCGCAGCGATCGCCCTGGTGGGCGGAAGTGTCACTGCCGCGACCGGCACGTTCACCCCGGTGCCCGAGCCCACCGTCGTGCCGGATCCCGCACATCCCGAGTGCGACTACTCGTTTAAGCCGTAGGGCGCCCATCACGCGCTCGCCTCGCTCTGACCGTCCATCGCCGATACCCGGGCCGCCAAATCGCTCAGGCGGCGCTCCTGCTGTTGCGCGACAGGCAGCAGGGCCATAGCGAGCAGCTCATAGTGCACGCCGAACGGGGTCGGTTCGCCCTCCCCGTCGAGCACGAGCGCACCGTCGGCGTCGCGCTCGTAGAACACGAACTGCCAAAGGCCGGCGTCGTGGAGTTCCTCGGCGATCATTCCGACTTCGGTGGCGACGTGGTGCTCGGGGTCGTGGAGCGGGTTCTCCTGGTTATCTCGCTTGTCGATCTCCGCGAGGTACTGGTAGTGCTTCACCTCGACACCGAGGACGGCTGCAGGGTCAATTGCTGCCCCCCGGATATTTGTCTTGAACCTCCGCGACGAGGCCGTGCCGACGAGCCCGCCGGCGTTCAGGAGCCAGGCAGCCACGCGGGGCCCGGTGTGGAAGGTGGTCGGGCCGTTTACCGTGGACAGGTTGTCACCAGAAACGGAACCCCCCGCGCTCACGTTCCCGGTCGCGTTCACGTTCCCGGTGTTGACCACGATCGCGAGTGCCGCATCGATCTCGCCGGGAAGGTCGTTCACAAGCTGGGTGAGCGTCTCGACAGCCCGGTTCATCTGGGTAGCGTCAAAGGTGGAGATCCGGTCGATGCGATCGTCCAGCTGACGCCGCATCTCGTGCAGGCGATCGAAGAAGTCCCTTGCGGGTGGTGTCGGATTGGCCATGGTTGTCTCCTAGTAGGACGAGTTCAGGAAGCCGCGGAGGACGCCTTCGATCCCGTTGCCGAGGTCGAGAGTTCCTTCGATACGCATCGGCCTGTCGGAACGGTTCGCCATCCGCATCGCGGTGGATCCGGGCCGGGTGCCGCCGTCCTCGAAGGACTCGGCACCGCCAGGGATGTAGACGCCGCCGAGCGCCGCGGCGGTCTCGGCCATAACCTCGTTCGAGCGTGCACGCTTGCTCTTCGCGAGCGGGATGTACGCCTCGCCGCCGGTCTCCGGTTCGGCCCACACTCGCATCGTGCCTGCGCGTGCGAACTGGGCGATGTGGTTTTCGTGCATCCCCCCATTGGCGAACTGCACAATCCCGCCATCTGCTTGCGTGATTCCACCGCTGCCACCTGTTGCAATGTGCAGTGTCGAGGTGTTGCCGATGCCGTCGATCAGGTCTTGGATCTTCTGCAACCGCTTGACACCATCGGAGTCATCCAGAATGAATTTCCACTCGGTCTCATCCGGCAGCGCCGCGATATGTTCTGAGATGAACTTGATTTGTTCATCGTTCGCGCCCAACGCGACCGCCCGGTCAAGGACGGCCTGTTGCCCGTCTTTCAGATTCTTGTGGTAATTATCGGTGTCCTGGTCAAGGTCGAATTGTGCTTTCGCTGCCGATTGGTAATCACCCGCGAGACCGGCAAGCATTTCCATGTTCGCGGAACCGGCCTCAGTTGACTGATCCAGCCCGAAGGCATAGCCCTCTACCTTGTTGGTGGCGTTCTCGATGTACTCGTCTACGTCAGCGAGCGATGCCCGGTATGAAGCGTTCTGTGAGACCGCATCCTGCCCAACGCCGTTCGCCTCATTGATCGTGTCGATGAGGGTGTCAAGGTTGGATTGCAGGGCACCAACTTCATCGGCGGCATCAAGGTACGCGTCAGCCGCTTCGGTGGACGACTTCGCCCCGGTGCCCTGTGCGAGTTCGAGCAGTGCCGTGTTCGCGGCAGCCTCATCAGTAGCCGAAACGTTGATGCCGAGCGCCGTAGCCTGCTCGATCAGAGCTTCCCGGTACTCGGGCATCTGGTTCAGCAACTGCAATTGTTGTTCGTCGGAGAGTTCCATCTCCTTCGTGAGGAGCGCGAAAGATTTCTGCGCTCCTGGGAGATCGGTTTGCGCCGTGATCGCGAGCTCGCCACCGAGATCTTTGAGGGATTTTTGCAGCTGCTGCGCAGGAAGGCTCAACCCGGTGAGGAAAGCGTTCGTGGCGATCTTGTTGAGTGTCGACTGGAATGTCTCAGCGGACTCGGTTGCTTCGTCCAGCCGGGAAATGAGCCGACCTTCGTCGGAGACTTTGAACAGATCATCAGCGCTCTTCGCGTTAGCAATAACGTTCTGATATTCAGCGGACGACGCTTTGAGAGAGTCAAGGTATTCGGTGAGCAGCATGACGCCCAGCGCGGCTGCGGCAAGTGCAACACCCCACGGGCCAGCAAGGAACGAAGAGGTGCCACGGAGTGCGGCAGTGGTCTTCGGCATCTGAGTTGCCAGGAGAGCGGTCGCGACACGGAACTCAGCAATCTTCGGGATCGCCAGCAGGGCCACACCGCCACTGAGAACAATCGCCCCTGCAAGCAGCGTAAGAACACCGATGCCACCTTGCGCAGGCTCGGGTAGCCCGCCGAGGAACGACGTGAACGTGGAAAGACCTTCCGAGGCGTCCGAAATTGCGGGGAGGAACACCTGCCCAAAACCAATCGCCGCATCCATGACGTTGTTCTTCGTGATCGCGAGCTTCGAAGCGACAGTGTCGTACCTTTTCGCCGCCTCAGTAGTGAGCGCGATGTTCTCGTCGAATGCTTCGTTTCCAGAATTCATCGCGGCCGTGAATTTGTCGGATGCTGCCGCAGATTTCAACAGTGCATCCCGCATACGAGTTTCGGTGATGCCCAACTCTTCGAGGACGCCAAATGTGGACTTACCCTGTGATTCAGCGTTCGCCAAGCCCTCCACGAACAGGGCTAGAGCCGCGCCAGGGTCGGTCTTCCACTTCTTCGAGAACTCGTCAGCGGAGACGCCCGAAATTTCGGCGAACTTCTCAACCCGTTCGCCACCCTTGTCCACAGATGATGCAATGTCGATCATTACTTTTGACAGGGCTGTGCCGCCAGCTTCAGCCTCAACACCTACCTCCGACAGCGCCGCAGCAAGACCAAGGGTTTCGCCCTCAGTTAGGCCGACCTGATGCGCCGCCCCAGATAGCCGTGTAGCCATCGAAACAATGTCAGCTTCGGTGGTGGCGTAGTTGTTGCCGAGCTCAACCACGGAGGAACCAAGGTTCGAGACCTTATCCTGCGAGGTGCCCATGACGTTCATGAACTTTGCGAGAGCCATCGCCGCATCATTCGCAGCCAGGTTCGTGGTCTCGCCCAAGTCGATCATCGTCTTCGTGAACGAGACAACGTTCTTTGTCTGCACCCCCAGCTGACCTGCAGCCTCTGCTACTGCTGCGATCTCCGTGTGTGAAGCCGGAAGTACCTTGGTGAGGTCGCGGAGGCCGTCCTCGACCGCGCCAAGCTCCTCAGGGGTGCCTTCCACGGTTTTAGTGACGCCAGCCCACGCCGACTCCCAGTCGATCGCAACCTTCGCCGTAATGGCGACCATTGCGAGCACGGATGCGCCGATACCAACAGCAGCGGTTCCGATCTGGGTTTGGGCGCGCTTCACATCCTCGCCGAGTTGCTTCGCAGCCCGAGCAGCTTCCGCTTGCTCTTTCGCGAGGCGGTTCGCTGACTGGGCGGCAGTCTCCTGCTTCTTCCCCAGCTCCTCGGTGGACTTCGCAGTCTCCTTCGAGGCGGTGCCGACCTTCTTAGCGGTCTGCTCCGCTCCGGCCATCTCGGTCTGAAAGACCTGCCCGCCGGCCACTTGAATGTTGAATACGATCGCGCCTGCATCGAACATCAGGCCTCGCTCTCTGGCAACGAGTCGCCGGTGTCGTCGGCCTGAGCGGCCCTGGTGTTGCCGGACCGCAGCTGCAGTTGGGCGATGAAGTCGGTATCGAGATGCTCAACCTGAAGAATCGTGAGGAGAGGACCGAACAGTTCGAGGATGAGCTCCTGCAGCACGAGCGAGGCAAACCCGGCTCTAAGCGGCAGAGGGAGGTCAGCAGGGCGCACCTCTTCCGAGAGGATCCGTGCCACCTCATCGGCGTCCGATGAAGCGATCGCAAGTCGACCCGCTACCTTCAATGCGCGCGCCGTCAGCAGGGCGATGTCCGCCGATCCCTCGGGCATACCGTCGGGTCCGAGCAATGTGAAATCGTCGTCGTTCACTTTGTACTTCCACAGCGATCGCAAGGCAGCGGCCAGCCGCGATGCACGGAACATTCCGAGTTCGGCAGGTACCGGCCGAAGCGGACGGGCGCCGTAGCCTGGTCACGTTCGAGCGCCGCTGCTGTGCAATCGGCACAACGCGGAGGGAAAACCTCACCAACATGCTTGTCACAGCGGATACCGTGGTCGAGTTCGCTGAACATCAGATCGCACGCTCCCATCGGCGAGCGGCATTGCCTGCCGCGGACACACCGATCGCGGCGGCCTGCCGGATCTGGGGCTTGCCTTCCTTCGGGTGGACGAGCTCCTCACGCGCAGTGCGGACCCGCTGAGCCGTCCTGCGACCGCCCGCAGCGTGGTAGCGCGCATAGATTTCATCGTCGGTGAGCGGGCCGGCAGTGACCAGCGCAGCAAGGATGAAGTCGCGAACAGACTTAGCAGCGCCCGAGTCGATAGCGGCCGCACGCCACGACGACTCAGGATCACGTGATCGAACACGACGCTCCAAGTCCGGAGTGTCGATGAAGAGGAGATCGTTAGTGCTCATCGGAGGGTTCCTTCCCGCCAGGTCGAGACGAAGGCGGTGAGGGCGCCCTGATGGTTGCGGAGGTCGTCTTGCAGCGAAACGTTGAGGCTGTCGTAGTCGCCGATGTAGGTGAGCGTGCCGTCGGCCCACTCGACGTCGATGCCGTGGGCGTGAAGTTCGGCCAGAAGAGTAATCGGGATCATGCTGCTGCCTCCGTTTGAGTTTCCACAGGCTGCACGTGAGTGAAGGCTGGGTCAGTGGTTTCTCGTGGGGTAATTCCTTGTGGTTCCTGAGTGGTTCCTTGGGGGTACGGAATCCGACCCGCTGAGGGGTACGTTTTCCGTACCGGCGAGGGGGTTGGAATCCGTACCCCTGCTTCCTGATCCATCCACAGCTCCGAAGGTCAGTGCATACTCAGCTCGCTGGCCTTCACGACCACGGCGAAGGCTCCGAATCGCGCCGGCGCGGACCAGCCCCTGCGTGGCCGTCTTGACCCGCTGGAAGGCGGCTGCGCGCTCCGCTTCCATCTGGGCGGCACGTGCGTCATCGGGTGCTGGACGCTCGGGCACCATGCGGCCAAGAGCGAGTGCCGACTGCTCCCGAGATGCGAAGTATCTCGGCGGGACATCGGCGTCGAGCGCGGTGTGGGCCATGTAGAGCAGAAGCAGGGATTCGTTCGGCTTGAGGGGTCGTCGCGCGGCGAAGGCGAATGCTTGGCCGACGAGTCGGGCGCCCACGCTACTCAGCATCCGTCGACTCGTCACGTCGCGCTCGAGCTCGGTACCGGGCGTTCTCGGCACGCAGACTCGTGATGTAGCGCCGGAGCAGCACGGCAACGTCGGGCTGGGTCAATGTCAGCGCGTCGAGGGCTTCGGCGGCTTGCAGCGCGATGCGCTTGTGTGTCGTGCTGGTGGTCATCGTGGCTCCCGGCCTCGGTGGAGTGGTTAAGCGGCGGATGCCTGGGCGGAGAGTTCGATACCGACGAGATGGAGGAGGGGCTGCACGGGGACACGGACGCATCGCCCTAGCGAGAGGCCCGGAAGAGTTCCGGCCTTGACGCCCGCGTAGTAGTGGCCCTTCGAGACGCCGATGAACGCGGCGGCAACGTCAACGCCAACAGTGGCGAAGCGGAGAAGGTGCTCGACGGTGGGCGGATTGTCGATGGTGAAGGTCATGGTGGTATTCCTCTGGTCGGGGGTGTCTCCAGAAGACATGCGGCGACTCTCGGTACCAGTAGTTTCAGACGTGGCTGATTCCGTTGTGTCGGCGACATTGTTCCGCCGAGTGTGAGATTCGTCGGTGACCATCACGCCACATCCTTGAGCTCGTTCAGCACTTTGATGTAGTCGAGCAGCAGTCGCCCGCGAGGCTGACGCTTGCCTGCCTCCCACCTTCCGACGGTCATCCGCGTCACACCGATCTCGGTTGCAAGGCGCTCTTGAGTGATTCCGGCGCTGATCCGAATCGACCGCGCAAGCTCGGGCGCGGGAAGGGATCTGCGTGTCTGCACTTCCTCAGTGAGGGTCATCAGTTCGTTCCTTTTTCAGGGGATCTTTCGTAGTGGTTCCCCCAGATAAGCACGATCGGTTCGTCGTTTGATAGACCGATGTGTCCCCACTCGGCGCATGCTGACACATGTATGCGCAACTGTTGCACCAATGGTTACAAGGTGGTACTTTCTCCCCATGACGGACACGCCACTTAGAGCAACGCTAGGAATCGAACCCAACTGGGAAGACCTCAGCGAAGAGACTTGGACGCGTGTCGAGGGCGGCCCCCTCGACGCCCCGGTCTACGTCCGACTGGGCCGCACTTCGGACGGTCGAGGCATCGTGAGTGGTCTCGTGATGGGAGCCGGTTGGCCGAGAGACGAGATCACAGCCAACGCGCTTCGTCAGATTCGAATCGGCGAGATACTTCGCAGCGTTTTCGATGGTTGGAGCCTCACGGACCCTGAGGACCTTGAAGAGCTCGCCGACCAAGTGACGTCAGGCATCTTGCAAGAGACGCTCGCGAGGCGCGCTCAGCCGATCCCTGCCATCAGCCGCATTGGGAGCCGCAGTGTCCCGGATGCCGAGCTTGAGGAATTCGCCCGAATCTACAAGGCGATGCTCGTGCTATATCCGTCGCGAGCCATGACAGAGACAGCCAAGACACTCGGACACATGAGTCGCTCCACGGCCAATAGATGGGCCGAGAAGTGTCGACGGCGAGGATTGCTGCCGCCGAGAAAAGCGACCTGAATGAAAGACGCCCCCGAGTCTGCGCTAACAGCTCGGGGGCGGTGCTCGAAGCCAATCCACTACGAAAGGAACGAACGATGAACCACATTACCCGCGGCACCGGCACGGCAGGGAGGTTCTGCAGAGTATGCAGACCCCTTACTCTTCGGTTCGCCGCATGTCTCCCTACGACGGCGTCAGCCGAACAAGGGAAATCGATATGAGCAACGATGTGTTCCGCCGATGCGGATGCCGCGACACCGACGGCAAGCAGCTCGGCAAGAGCTGCCCAGAACTCAAGGATGACCCGAAGCACGGCACATGGTCGTACTCAAGCTCCGCGGGCAGCAACTCACGGACCGGCAAGCGCCAGCAACTCCGCAAGAGCGGCTTCACCACCAAGCGCGATGCCCAGGCTGCACTCAACACAGCCCGCACCAACGCCGCGAAAGGTCTCGGCTCCGGTGACGCGAACATAACCATCGCCAAGTTCCTCACCGGCTGGCTCGAGCGCAAGGAGCAGGACGGCCTCCGGACGTCAACGCTCACCATGTACCGCTCCTACGTCGACAACGAGATAATCCCAGCACTCGGGAGAATGAAGCTCGCCGACCTGCGCCGCCACCACGTCGACGAATTCGTGCGTAGCCTCGGCAGCGACGAGCGCGGACCGACGACGGTTCGAAGGATGCACGCCACCCTGCGGTCGGCAATGAGCACCGCCGTGCAGCTCAGCCTCATCGACAGCAACCCGGCATCGAACGTCAAGATGCCGGCCGCGAAGAAGTTCCGTGCCAGCATGTGGGAACCGGAAGAGGCCGCGAGGTTCCTCGCGATCGCAGCACCGTTCCGCCTCGGCCCGCTCTTCGAGACAGCCGTGCACACCGGACTGCGACGCGGCGAACTCTGTGGGCTGCGTTGGGCCGACGTCAGCTTCGCCGACAGGGAGCTTGTCGTCCGCGTCCAGCTCTCCGCCGTGAACGGCAAGACCGTCGAGGGCGACATCAAGACAAACTCCGGCCAGGACCGTCGCGTGTCTCTCGACGACAGCCTCCTGAATACACTCAGCGCATGGAAGCTGACGCAGGACGTCGAACGTGAGAAGTGGAGCAGCGCGTACGAAGACTCTGGCCGAGTGTTCACCTACGAGAACGGGCGCCAGCTCCGGCCCCAGTGGGTGAGCCAGGTCTTCGACCGTGTCGTTCGCGAGGCCGACCTCACGAAGATTCGACTGCACGACCTGCGCCACCTTCACGCCTCGCTGCTCATCGCTGGCGGCGTCCCGCTCGCGATCGTCAGCAAGCGACTCGGGCACTCGACGATCGCGATCACCGCCGACCTCTACGGCCATCTGTTGCGCGATGCGAACCGCGAAGCAGCCGAAGCTGCAGCCGGAATGCTGCTTCCCAAGACGACTCCTGCCCACACACTGCCCACACAGAGCCTGTGAGAACGACAAAGGCCTCCAGCTTTTCGGCGGGAGGCCTTTGTTTATAAGTGGTGGCGAGTGGGGGATTCGAACCCTCGAATGCGATGCAGTCTGATTTACAGTCAGATCCCTTTGGCCACTTGGGTAACTCGCCGAGACGCCTTCGGCCACATGTATTCACCTGACCGAACG
>Ga0307487_1001530_pt1 | contig 16142 bp, 10 predicted proteins | sample CBIW12metaG_FD_203665 | JGI IMG/M metagenome (GOLD analysis project Ga0307487, IMG submission 203665) | Sea-ice brine microbial communities from Beaufort Sea near Barrow, Alaska, United States - CBIW 1.2 | ecosystem: Environmental > Aquatic > Marine > Coastal | place: USA: Alaska | collected... | reverse complement strand
TCCTTTGTGATTGTTATAGGTTGATTACCACAAGCAAAAAAAGCAATTGATAATATTGTAAATAATATAGATTTCATAAACTTAAAATTTTATTGTCCACGTCTCATTTCTTCTGCTGTTCTTATAATTGTAGCTCTTACATTTCCTTGGCTTCTTGAATAACTGGAATAGTTGTTATCTTTCATAATTGATATTCTTGCAATGTCCTGTGGCTTGTCAGGGCTAAATCCAAAACTTTTAAGAGCATTAGATTTCCATTGCTTATAATTAGATAACATTCCAATAAAAATATTTTGCCCACCTAATGCAGCAGTCATCTCTCCTGAAGTTCCACTTCTAAACGGTTGTTCGACTCCAAGTGAACTTGCAGAAAAATTACCTAATAATGCTCTATTAACTTTTCCAACCATTATATTGTCAGCACCTAAAGTTCTTGTATCTTCTACAAAACCAAACCTGTCTTGAACTTGCTGTGCATTAGCATAATTCATATCGTGTTCTTTAGCAATAGCATCAGCAATATCGACTGGTTGAAAAGAGAAGTCGTAATCTCCTGCCGCATCAGTTATTAAACCTGCTCCAGAGTACAAACCGTGTCTTGTGCTATCATCTCTAAAATCCCATCTTGTTCCAGTTTCATTACCATCAGCATCAACATAAGTATGTTTTACACCTTTACCTTCTGGACCATAAGAAGCTGCATTAGATGAACTTTGATATGTCCCTCCAGCTGCATTGATTTCATCTTCGGACATTTGATAATAATTGGTGTCGGTTGTAGTCCAATCGCCATTACCATCAATTACGTGTCGTCTTGAAACATATTCCAATCCTTCAAGCTCAATGCCATCAATAACCCTGTTTTCAGAGAAATTGTATGTTCCGTTATGATAAAAGCTTTCAGCTAATGGGTCAGTACTTGCGAACCTTCCAATCGCTGGGTCATAAAATCTATATTTAAACTCGTGCATATTTAAACCAAGGTCTTCGGTAAACTCCTGGTCTTGAAAAGTTTTGTAGTTGTTCTCAACGCCGTTCACGACATTATTGTAACCCTTGTGTTCAAGTCCAAAGGGATAATAGTTGTTTTCTTCAACAATTTCAGAAGTTGCAATAATTCCGTTATTATTTGCATCAGAATAACTCAATCTAATATTACCTAAGTGGTCTTTATATTGATAGACATAGTTGAAAGCACTACCATTTGGCTCAATATAGCCTTCTGATTGGTTAAATAATTTTAACACATCGGCACCTATACCTATCTTCTCATAGATATAATTCCCTGCATAATCCTTTATGCGATTTTTTTCTTCGGACTGCCTTTTTTCAGGGTGTATTGTCCCTAAAAAATTAAAATCCTGATATGTGAGTTTGGTGCATCCCATTTGAGTCCATAAATATAACATTATTTCCCACTCGGAAGAAGCCCTCGCAGGGCAAGCCCAGATTATTGCCCAAAAGCAACAAGTCCCTGTCCTTGCCCTGCTCCCTTGCAGCCGCACAATGCTTTAGCCCCAATGTTCCCGGCAACACTTTTTTGATGTTTAATGATTGCTTTTTTTTGGGTAAAAAAGAGTTGCAAAACGGGAACGGGGCAAAAGCATTTTCCCCAAGCTATGTTACATAATTGGGCATTATGGATACATTCCCTTGATTCCTGTGCCATAATACAACTATGTAAAATAGCCGACACAGCCTTTGCGCTCCCCACTCTTGCGGGACGTTCAATCGCCACTGGGGCTAGTACTCCAAAAGCGGAACAGCCCAAACGCTGCTGCCATTCGCTATTCCCCTTTTGAAGTATGGAACTGATTTTTACCATACCTTCAATAAGTCTACAAAAGCTTTATTTATAGCCTTCATTTTCCTGACAGGCATTATCCAGTAAAAAGGCAATAAGATTACAATTGCCAGCAATTTGCTAATTCGTAACAGTAGATTAAGTAAGATCATAATTATGTGTTTTGACACAATTCAACTATCCAAAGATTTTTGAGCGTTCAACTTTTTAAAAAGCTCTTAAACCCTTATGAACGAAGGTATAACCAAGCATTCGAATAAGGTGTGACAAGTATATTTCTCTAAGATACTTGAAGCCGATATTCTAAAAAAGGACAGCCGAAAACACCCTTTTTGAAGCATATAAAAACGACCTCCTGATGTGGTTCAGGAGGTCGGTTACGTTTTTAAAAGTGGAAGATTTACAAGCCTGGATGGTTGGTTTTGATAATTGCCTTACTCAATCTTCGGCTTTTAAAAATGATAGGCAAACGCCGATTGAGTGCCGGGGTTCGAGTAAGGCACAAGGATTTTCAGTCCTTTGCTCTATGTTTAGTTTGGATGTGTGCGGCTGGTGGGGTAGGCTATTTTACATAATGGCGTTATAGACCAGCTTGGGCGGCGTGTTGGATGAAGTCGGCTGCGTCTATAACAGACCGTTATGTAAATATAGCTTGGGGGTGGTTTTTGGCGTGAGCATTGGCAACAGCTCTTTGCTTTTTTGAGGATTCTACAATTAAAATACAAATGTCTTTAAAAAAGCAATGTGCTGTGTGAGCGCAATGGCAGACAAAAACCACATTTAGCGTTGGCGAGGAAGCAAAGCAACGACAAAGGATTTTGAGTTCCGAGAATACTGGATTTGCTTTGCGTGGATTCTATTCTCTATCTTTTTTGTAGCCTATTTCCTTTCGAGGTTTCTCTTCTGGTTTTGATAATAGATTTTGAAGGACTTGGTAAATCTCGCTAAACTGTTCATTTGTTTGAGATTCTATTTGCTGGATTTTAGCCATTATTTCCTCATAATTATTTGCTATTTTCCGTAATTGAACAAATGTTTTTATGATTTGAATATTCATTTGTACAGCCTTTTCGCTACTCAAAACACTTGATAACATTAAGATTCCGTGTTCTGTAAATACAAAAGGTGCAATTCTGATTCCCATAACATCACGATTGGAAGAAGAGTATTGTGTTCTCCATTCTTCCAATTCTTCTTTGGTAAGTTCAAACATAAATTCTTCAGGAAAACGACTCATATTTCGTCTAACTTGTTCTTTTAACCTTCTTGTTTCAACGTCATAAAGTTCTGCTAAATCTCTATCCAACATTACTTTTTGCCCTCGTATAACGTATATTTTATTGAGGATTACTTCGTCTGGAATGGTTATTTTTTCGCTCATTTTTTGATTGCTATTTCGGTGTAAATTTAACATTTTTAAAATTGGGTGTCGCAAATTGCGATACCCAATTTATGGTACTTATTTTTAAGACTAACTCATTGGATGGAAGTTGTTGACGATTTTCTGTAGGTTTTCAAGATTGTCCTGTTTGTACGATTCCGTTGAACAAATATGTCGATGTCCTGACATTTCCTGTACTTCCCTAATATTGTATTGCTTTAACCAATTTACGATGACACTTGCCCTGATACTGTTATTATTGGTTACTTTTCGATTGTAAGTTTTTAGTTTATTAAAAATAGGGAACAACAGCACGCTAAACTGTGAAGTGTTCAATGGAAAAAGGCGTTCATCGTAAACGCTGATGTGCTTTTGTATAATCGGTAAAACTTCCTCAATATATTCTTTGAGTTGCATTATCTGCCAAGGTTTCATCTGTATCTTTCTTGGTGCATTTCGCAACGTACTTGCAATATAGACTGTGCCTTTTTGTAAATCAATATCTGTGACTTTCAATCGGTTAAAATTATTGCTTACCAATCCTTGATACACCAACAGACCAACAATTACTTTATTACGTTTTGCTGTCGCTTCAAAATAGAAGTTGGATTTTTTATGTGTATTGGTTTCATAGGAATAATATAAATCTTCGAGCTCGTCACTTGATAAAAGGTTCTGCAATACTTTTTTTGTTCCGCCTCTGATGGTCATCCCTTCTGCAATGTTCTCTGTTCGGCAACCTCGTTCGATTAAGTCGTTTAAATAATGTCGTATCGCTGTTAAATGATTGTTGACCGTGTTGGCTTGGTTGTTCTCTTTTAATGTCGCTATGTATCTCAACAATTGCCTGTAGTTGATGGTTTCCATTTCCATTCGTTTTGACTGACACCATTTTTGCAGTTTTTCAATATGGATGCTGTACGCTTCTATAGTTCTTTGGCTTTTGCGAAGTCGCTTTAGATAGGTCTGGTAATTCTTCATATCGTTTTGATTAAGTGCGTATAAATCTGTGTTGCCTTTAAAGAACTGTGTCCCAAAAATTGTTGTATGTCCTCTAATTTCACGTCTTGCTGTAAAAGGTGCGTTGCAATGGAATGTCGCAAACAATGTGGTGTGATCCTTTTTTGTTTCAGTTCTTGATTATCCGTTAATCCGATTAGGTATTGTAATCGTATGGCCATATCTGCACCAGCCAACCGATTGCCATAACGATTGATAAAAAAAGCTTCGTTTGTGGTTGTTGGATAAAGTGGACGGGCTTCATAACGATAATCTTCTAAAATGCGTAGATTGTAACTGTTGACTGGTACATATCGTTGTTTAAAATTCTTCGCTTTTTTAATGAACACCAATGCCCTGTCAAAAAGGACATCGTTCATATCAAGGTTCATCACTTCGCTACGTCTCAAGCCACAACTGTACAAAGCTGTCAACATTGCTTTGTCCCGCATCCGTGTCCTTAAAAACTGACTGCTGTAATTGGTTATCTCGAAGAGTTCCTTGATTTCGGATTGAGTAAGTATTTCCTTTTTCATCGGGTCGTGTTCTTCCCATCGCAGATGTATCTTAAAGGTTTTGGCATTATGCTTTTGCAAGTATTCCCTAAACTTTTTTAGGGCACTTTGATGCTTGTTCAAATAGGCCTTGCTCAATCCACCGCTTTTTCGCTCGTGGCAGCGTTCGTTCAAGTGCCTGTAATAATCGGTTACATTGGTCAAGCTGATTCCATCGATGTTGTTGATGTTATGTTGTTCCAACCAATAAAAAAACTCCTGTACAAAGATTGGCATATAATAAACTGTGCTTTCGCTGTAACCTAAAATGTCCAGCCATTCCTTAAAATTCTGCAATAGGGCTTTGAAGCTTTGGTTTTGTAGCTTTAATTTTTTCATCACTTGACCTTTTTTTGGATTGTATGGCGAGTTGGGTTTAACTAACTGGTTTTCTGTTTCTTGACCTCGCCATTTTGTTGGTGGCGACTTGGCGGCGATGTGGCGGGTGGCGAGTCGCCACTTACAGTTAAATTTATGCGTGTCAAACAAGTATTTAAAGCATCTTCTATTTGCGACTTTAGGTTACTGTATTCTTGGGCGTCCACAACTTTAAAACAGTAGCTTTTGGTCTTGGATTTCTTGACCCTTTGTATATAGTTCTCTGCCAATAATTGAGCGTTGTAACGTCTTAACGTAGTTTCCTTTATTCGTAGGTTTCTTCTTATTTCAGCATTTGTAAAGGTGGTCTGGTTGTTCTTTTTTAGATAGCCTTTCAAGTTTTCAAGATAGTTTCTTGTTGCTCCTGTGATGGTGTCGGATTTTCTTAACAACACTTCTGTAATCAGTTCGTTGGCTTCCTGGATATCTTCGATAGTAGTCTCGATATATTCCTCTCCCGTATCTTTGTCATATTGCCTGTGGCGCTGCCACTGTTTGTAAAATGTAATGGCTTCAATAAATTGCAGATAATGTGAGTTGGTCCGTCTTGGTTTAAATACGGATTGTGGCAGTTCCAAAAATTCCGCATAGGGATTTATAACTTTTATTGGCTTTAAAATCCGTTGCACATTTTGTAATAATTGACGTGATACGCCTTCCTGTTCTTCGTCTATTTTTCCAGCACTTATAAGGCGTTGGTAACCCATTATCCGTTTGTCCTGTTCCGTGCTTTCATCAATGTAGAGCAAGAAATTCCTGTTGCTGTTATCCTCGTAAATACTTTCCTGCGTGGTGCATCCTGCAACACTTAAAGGGCCTTCGACCGTCAAATGGATAGTTCTTGTCGTTCCTTTGGCATCTTTATGGACGGTGGTTTTGGTAATGCTCTTTTTAGATTGCAGTTCCCGAAGTGGATAGAGTACAGATTCAGCACCATCCAAATCTTCTATTAATATCAATTTGTGCTGTAGTTCGGTTCTGTTGAAGTAGTAAAAAGCGTTGGCTGATAATACCGTTATTTCTATTTTATCTTCTTGTGGTATGAGTTCTGATACTTTGGATTGCAGGTGTGTTTTACCAACTCCGGAACTCCCCAAGCTGATGCAGTGCAAAGGGTTATTTGTTTTTCTGCTCGTAAAGATTAAATACATCAACAGCCTGTTGGTCTGTTCTCCGATTACCCCGGACTTTCCAATGAGCTCGTTGGTTAGCTGTAGTAAATCCTTCTTTTTTAAAAAGTCCGTGGCGGACTGCCATTCACTTCCTGTTAGCTCCTTAAAATAGGGCTGGTAGCGTTCATCCTCTTTTTTTAACAATAAAAAGCGATAGTTTTCCAGTTCTTTGGTCAGTTCCTGCAATGTTTTTCTGATTTCACTTGTTCCGATTTCCAAACGTTCCGCTATGGTTCTGGTAAATTTCTCGACCTGGTTATCATTGTATAAGTCTATCGAGTGCCTTAAAACGATGTGGTGATTTAGCTTTTGGATGGACAAGGTTACACGCAGGCTTTCCAATTTGTTGAGCTTAATGCCTCCCAAAATGTGAATTTCTAAATGTTTTGTGGTGTAATGGTAGTTGTTAGGGTTGGAGGTATCGAGCATAGTTCAATTATTTTTAGACAATTTGACTACTGCAAAACTACTTATAACATTCCTTATTGACAACTATAAATATACAAATTGATTATTATATTGATAAAATTATACGTTTTGACTACTTTTGTGATGTATCAGATAGTAAAGACCTATGAACATAGCAGAGAACTTAAAAGCCTTTAGAGAGCAAAAGAATTTGTTGCAGAAGGAAGTGGCCAGCGCTGTTGGTGTCCATCCTTCCAACTATTCAAAAATGGAAAAGGGGGAACGTGATGTATCCATAGAGGTGGCCGACAAGCTGGCCAAGTATTTCGGAGTGAGCCTTGACGAGCTTGTGCATATGACTGGGCAGATGCCCGAAGAAGTAACCGTAGCGGATAAATCGGTTTCCGAGCGTATCAACTTGATACAACAATTGGAAGAAGAAGATAAAAAAGCCTTGTTCCGCATCATCGATAGTATGCTCACAAAATCAAAGTTCAAGGATTTCTTTAATAAAAACGTGGCTGCTCTGTAAACGTTAAATTTCTAAACTTTAACATCTGAACCGATACGTGATATTCGTTACACATCCGTACTAAATGTCTTGCATAATAAAACCGCCTCGATGGGCGGTTTTATTGATTTAGTATCTACAGCTAATAACAATCGGTAAGGGATAAATACTTTTTGGGATTTCCTGTCTCATCGTAATACTGACCTTTTGGAATACTATCGGAAGGGCTTTTTACGTACGTGTTCTTTAAAAAAATGCCATTGGCTAAAATCTCTGTTTTTAAACCTATAAGGTTAACGGTTTCCGCGTTTTCTAACTTTTTAAGAACCCTTTCCTTAACCGCTTCGTTATAGAACCTCCCTTTGATCTCTGTACTATCGGCGGTAAATGAATAACTTAAATTTTTAGAGATAACGGCTGATGTGTCAATAGTGAAGGAAACGTTATAATAAAGCCTCTGTTTCAAATAGTTTGAATTCGCACGACCTAAATCATAGGTTATATTTTCCTTTGTAATCAAAAACGGATTTCGATTGGACAGCAAAATGTCATCATCTGGTCGTCTTTCCGGGTCGCATATTCCTTTTGAAGCTTTTACTATCTTGTTTATCTTACGATTATCCGATTCGTCGACTTTTCCCTTTGAGGTGGCAATTAGAAAGTATTCCTCAGGATATTCGTTTCCTCTAAAAATAGGTACGTATCTAATCTCGTTATCTTCAAGTAAGTTTTCGTCCTTAGAATTATTGAGGGTGTCTTTTCTAATGTCATTAATAAAATCTTCTTCTTTTTTGGGCAAGAACCCATTATTTAGATAATAGCTATCTATGGCATAATTTAGTTTAGATGCTTTTTCATACAGTTTCTCCGAATCGATATTCTTAGATTCATCAACACAGGAAACAAGTGGTAATAAAAATACCAAAAGCCAACAATACTTAGTTTTCATTATTCAGATGTTTTCTTAAAATATTATCCTTGTTAGTGATAATGCTCATAACAGGTGTTCTGATTGCCTTAATGCCTCTTCCGGAACTTTTTGTAGGGTCTTTGGGAAATGCAGATGGATGTAGAAAATCCATTGTGGCATTTCCATTTGGCAAATACCTACTTGGTTGTGGATAAGCAGAGAACATTCCATCGTTAGCAGCACTAAAATCTACAGTAACGTTGACTTTTACGCCATTTATGTCAACAACAACGGGTTTTCTGGCATTTGTAGAGAATCCATAAAATGTTCCTCCAGCACTTCCGCTTGCTTCCGCCTTTATCTTTTGAAAATAGTCGTTTGCATCCACGTTGAAGTCAGCGTTAGATATATCTATATTATCCTTGGACACTTCACGCTTGACAGAGTAAATAGTTTGATTGACTATATCTGCATCTGTTGTATTTGCATTATTGACGTCAAGCTTAAGGACTTCGCTACCTGTGCCTGCTTTAACCGATTCACCTGATATTTCTCCGTTATCTAAATTTGAATAAACAGCTCCGGCTTCTTTTTCGGATAAACCAAATTGAGATTGTAGTGTGGCTGCACTATCATTAGCTTCTTTTATATAAGATGTAGAACCATTTTCATTGAGCTTTGGTATCCATTCTGCGGCCATACCGGTCGGGTCAACAAAATTTACGGGGTTGTTTTTCATCGCGTTATAAGGAGACCAGCTAGAAAACTCCTCGGCCAACGGGTCAACGGTCATCCAGCGTCCAAGCCATTTGTCATAGTTCCTTGCGCCAAAATCCATCCACTTCAATCCCAGTTCGTCCTGTTCTTCTTTACCTCCAAATCCATAGGGATGGTAAGTTCCATTAATCACTGTGTTATATCCAGCGTGTTCTCCACCAAAAGGATAGTAGTTTTTCTCGTCAAGGATTTCAGAGGAAGCCTCTATAGTCCCATTCCCATTGCGGTCGCTGTAATTTAAGCGAACATTACCGAGGTGGTCAAGGTAAGAATACACATATTGGAAGCCACCAGAACCATCAGACTCTACATAGCCTTCGGGATGCGAGAATTGTATCAATAAGTTGTTCTCATAAATATAATTACCTGCATACTGTGTTTCTTTTCCCGGCACGATCTTCTTCTGTTTTACCCCCGTTGCATCGTAAATATACAAAATTGTTCCTCCTGGCAAGGTTACACTGGTGGGTAAATTTAAATGGTTGTATTTGATGCCACCGGCCAGTATTCCTTTATTGGCATCGGATGTCATGTTGCCATTGGCGTCATAAGCATAATCATCACCTGTAGAACCATTTTTAAAACCTTCAGTTCCGCTTATTGCATCTCCAACTTTTAGAAGCTTATTGCTTACTTCGTTATTAAAATAGTTATATATCAATTGATCTATCTTACCTGAAGCTCCATATCGCGTAAGGTCTCTAATATTCCCATTCCTATCATATAAATTTATTTGCATATCATACCCAGATCCTAAATTATAACTCCCGGTTGTTTTAATCCCATAATCTGCATAGGTGATCCTGTTCAATGCGTCATATTTATAAGCATAGCCCCTTGTTTTATTACTACTTACATCGTTTGCAGTTTTCCATATGGTTTCACTTATATTTCCATTATAGAGAGGCGTATTGGAAGAGCCAAGCTCCTTTGTGTTGTAGTTAATTTTAAAGCCAAACAAATCTACAGTGCCCAAATTGGCCACGTCGTTGATGCCTTTCAGCCACCCGCGGATGTTGTAGTTGTAATCCACTACTTGCAGTTCTTTAATGCTAGTGCCCCCCACCTTCTTCTGGATGAGCTGCCCCAAGGGATCATACTTGTTCACGGCGATGCTCTGGTCTGCCAGTGTATTGATCTTATTGGTATGGGTCAGCATCTTGCCGGAATGGTCGTAGGTGTATTTATCCAGGTTGGTTATGGTAATGCCTGCTTTGATATGCCTTGTTTTTGTCTCTGTTACCCAGCCTATCACATCATCCAACTTCGTTTCCGCAAAGTCCGTGGTAGCTAAAAAGTTGTTTTTTGAACCAGTCCAAATGGGACGCCTGTGCTGGTCATAACCGGTCACCGTAGTAATCCAGGAATTGGTTATCCCCAGTACCTTTACCTTCGATCCTGTGGAAAGGCCTTTAACGGTGCCAATGGTGGGTGCGTAAACAGTGTTCGCAGGGATCACCAGTCCATCATTGTCAAAGCTATAGTTGTCGTAGTAATTGATGGTGAGGATTTCCGAGACCACCGAAGGATAGCCCCCATTGGAATAATAAACAGTGGCCCCACCCAAAGTCGTGACCCCTGTCTTGGTTACCCAACTCGTGGCAATGGCATCTGCAGCCGCCTGCGCGCTTGCCCTAGAAGTGTTCATATTGCTTATACCAGTATAGGCCACCCTGCCAAAAGCATCGTATTTGGTGAACAGCCATTTGTTCTGTGCTTTAAGGATGGCATCCTGGGTCAGGATAGGTTGATCCAGATTGTTGTACACGATGTATTCCCTGTCCTTGCCCGGGAGTTGTTTCTCCACCAACCTATTGCGCATATCGTATTGATACTGGTAACACAACTCCTTTAATTTGTTCGCATCGGGCAAGGCGGCAGTAGGATCTGATTTTGGAGGTAGCACATAGGTCAGGTTCCCATAATCGTCATATACGTAATACGTGTCGTGGGGAGCCTGTAGTTGGCCTGTAATATCGGCATAGGTGCGCTTTAATACCACCCGCCCCTGCTTGTCCTTAAACTCCTCGGTGGTATTGTTTTTTGTGGTTCCCGAGTGGTTCTCATCCCTGGTGATCGTTTTATACAATTCCTCCGCAGGATAAAATGCAGATGAAGTGTTTTGAAGAATAGGAATATAACCAGTAGTCAAGGAAACAGTGTACATTCGGACCTCGCTAGTGGCATTGGTCTTATAATCAAACTCTATTTCCCGTGTGCTGCCCAATTTCCAAGCCTCTCCCGGGGCTGCCTGTTTTAACACCCTGTTCAGGGGCGAGGCCTCAAATCGAGTTTCAGAATATGGGTTGGGGGTAGTTGGGTTCACCTCCGCACCAAAATTGGTAGTATAATAAGAATTAACGTTGTTCAAAGCATTGGCATCATAGCGCCCATTGTTGGCTGAACTGGCATAGGGCAGGTAGGCCTTTGCGGCTCGCCCATAGGCGTCATAAAATGCAGGGGAAACCAGGTCCGTATCGGTATTGGTGGCATCCTTTCCCCCCTGGCTCACCCCTATACTTTGTATGGGCCTGCCCAATCCATCAAAATAACTGATGGTCTCAATTTTGTCGTTCCCGGGAACCGAGCCCAATCCAGACTCTTGTACTGCTTTTTTGTATACTGTTTTGTGAACGTAATTTTGAGTGGCCGATGGAGTCACCTGTCCAAATACCCCGACAGAGAATAACCAACCTGCTATAAAAAATATTGCTTTTTTCATCATTTTTTAATTTTTGATTAATTCATGGGTTCTTATGGTTGAATGGGGCAGCCCGAAATATCATCTATAAAAACTGTCTTGGTTATCGTGGCACTGGTATTTAAATCTGTAATCAAACATTTTATAGTAAATCCAGAACAATCCTCGAGAGTTACAACGTTGTTAACAGAATTGTCAAAGTCCCGAATCAATAAGGTTTTTGATGAGTTTGTCTTGCTCCAATTATAACGATAACTTCCACTTCCCCCACTTGCGGTAAGACTATAGCCCACATTTTGTCCCACAGATTTATTGGTGGTCCCTGAAGGGGATACAGAAATGCTACTCGCTGATAACGAGGGATAACTCGTGGTGACGTTCACCTGGCTGGTTGTGGAAACGCTTTCATTGGTAACATTATCCATGACCTGACAAATCACCGTGAAATTAGGGGTGTGGCTACTTGTGGTCGAAACACTTAATATCCCGGTAGTGTTTGTGTACACCTGGTTTAAATTGGCATTGGAAACCGTCCAATTATAAGTGAAGCTCCCCGAGCCCCCGCTGGCCGTAGTGGTAAAACTTACACTCTGGCCACTGCTTACGCTACTGGCAGAACTATTGGTAGCGGCTACAATCTCTTCGTACCGGTAATTGTATTTATAATCTTCCAGAACCTCACCGTTCTTGTTTTTAATATATTCCAACCTATTGAAATCATCATACACATAATACGAAGTATACCCAGAAGGATCCGTCATGCTGGTAACACCTACTAAAGGATCATACGTATAGGTGGTGACCAATGCGTTAGAAAGAGCAGGAAGATCTCTGATAGCATTTAATTGGTTGCGTAAAATTTGTTCTTTACAAGTAGTTAAGATGCAATTATCCGTATCCACATTTGATGCAGCAACAGCATTGTTTATATATGTATGGGAAATTTGGCTATAGAAAATATTTTCGATTTTAGCAATGGGGTATTGTTTGTTATAGCCCCATAAGTAAACAATTCCAGGGCCATCTTTTTTGCTCACTTCTAATAGATTACCATCTTTATATTCCTTAAATGAGATTCGGTCGTTCAATTTATTTGTTGTTGTTATCTCGCCTTTTACAGATTGTATATTCTCCGGGAATATTTCATTGCCCCATGTTTTGAAATTAGTTCTCTGGGTCGAGGCGGAAACAATACTTCCACTTGGACTTATTATTTTTTCCTCAACCTGAATGGGTGTGGTAGTTTGATGTTTCCCGGTTAAACCGTTATCTTTTGTTTTCTTTTTTCCATCTAGTGCACTATATTCAACAGAAGTTAACAGATCGCTCCCTAGGGATGAAACCGAGGTAACGTCATCTGGGTAATAAGTCTTGGTTTCTAGGGTCTCCCCTTTGCTGGAAGTGATTGTGGAACGAGATACGTTTCTATGGGTCTTAGGAAACTGGGTAAGCCCATCATAATAAAAGGACGTCTTTGTTATTACGGGTTCGTTCTCAACATAATCTGTAGTTACTGTCTCATCCAAATGTGCATAAAAACTGGAGATAGTATATATATGATTGGCCCTATTAATAAAAGGCACCCCAAAGGAGGTTGTTGAAGGGGGTAAAATATAAGGATACCTCAATATTTCAAAATGCTGGGGGCTACCATTATAGACAATTAACATGGCATCCTCCTTGTTTTGCCCCAGGGATGATTTGAAACCTTGAATTTGGGAGTTTACCCCAGTTTGACTATAAATGTTTTCAATTTTTTGTTTAATTGATCCAGATTGGTCGAACGTTAACACCTGGGTTATTTTTCCATTTTTAAAATTTGCTTTTAATAGAGGGGGGCTGTGCATAGCACTTAATCCTTCTTCAATAGTATTATAAAAATGATATTCTTTATAACCATTACTCTCCCCAGTTGTATTAAGTAATTTTTCTGTAACAACTGAATATGCTATATGTGGAGATTGTTGAGGGTTCAAAGCCTGCGCAAAGCGTTCCAGGAAAATGCATTGATTTTCATCTAAGCCTTTTATGTAATATGAATAATAACTAAATTTGGGATCATAATGTAGTTTCCCCGAAGAAGCTAAAGAGGCTATTCCACAACTGTTATAAACAGTTTGTGTATACTCATACTTCTTGACAAGAACGGGATCTTCCTGCTTATTGGTATAATCTTTTGTTCTTAAAACCCGTAAACCTCCCACGTTTTTGGTCACCGCTTGAGTTGAAATAGAGGGATAATCCAAATTAACGGCAAGACCTGAATTTGTCACTCCGTTTAATATATAAAGCTTGTAGTAACCAGCTTCCAAATCCAAAGAAATGGTTTCAGAATATCCATTAGGTAATGCCTCGCTATCAGGACCTCCTTTGTAAGACCTGATTAAAATCCTTTCATTGGAGGGATAATAAATTATGTCTTCCCAATCAAGATTTAAAGGGCAACCGGGTAAGATTAAAGGTGGGTTGGCATTACATTCAGGCTTAACAGGGGCATCCCCGGAACATTTTATAAGTGCAACAAATAAAATTCCATCGTCATTATCTCCAGGACCATAGGGAAGGCTAGGTGAATTGTATTTAATTTTAAAATTTTTTACTCCAGCTTCATATACCGGTACCACAAATTCTGCCCCTTTTGGGTCATCAAAAAAATATTCATCATCGTAATAATTGTATGGATCTTGCGGGTCATTCCCTCCTATTAAGCTTCCAATTCCCACACTATTATTAACAATAGTTGATTCGTCAGGTTTTGTTATTTTGTGCAGCTCATATTCAAATTCAGTATGACCTCCTGTAGGATAAGTAATGCTTAATAAGGTCCCGTTTTTTGAATTGCTGAGAACAGGTTCTCTGTCTGCTCCTGTAAAATTTTGAACTGTTCCATTTATTAGAAGGCTTTCTTTCGGGATTAGACCATAAGCGGAATTATTTGTCTTTCCATTGAAAAAACCCCAATAATCCTGTGAAAAAGATTGTCTATTGGGCACCTCCTCAGGATTAAAATAAGCAAAAGCATATTTTTTATCCCCTTCCCCAGGCACAACAGTTTTAATGTCAATGCTGTCCAGTTTTAACCTTACGTCGTCTTCATTTACATTATTCAGATCAATACTTGGGCTGGACTTAAAGTAAGATTGCCTTAAATCCCAAACAATACCATTTGAAATATTTATTTTATCCAGGGCATACCTTGAACTTAAATCCTTTCTTCCTTCCTGTTCGTATTGAAAGGTAATTACTGTGGTACCATTTAAAGAAATAGAGGATAAATAATTCTGAGCTATTCCATAAGAGGGAGCATTGGAGGTAGATATCCCAGTTAGTCCACTACAACTGGAGGATCCTGGAGATTGGGATATTAATGAAGAAACATGGCTTAAAGATGTAGGTATGAATTTTTCATTCACCCAAAAATTTGAATAAGAATAATTGAATAAAATAATATCTTTAGAATTAGTTGATATAATTTTAGTCAATTGCCAAGATGAAATGTAGTTTCTATTACTTTGTTCACCAAAAGCATCTATAAGGGTTTTGGTAGTGTCATATTTATCAAAAAAATACTGGTTTCCATCATCATCCGTAATTTGCCAGCCGGTTATACCCCCTCCTATATCAAAATTAGATATTGATCCGGTATATGTTATTTTGTAATTTTCACCATTGGAGCTATACGCTTTTCCAGTAACAGGATCAATATAGATTTCTCCGGATATATTCCCTACATTAAATGAAAAATAGTCGGGTTGGGTATCAATTTCGCCTTTTAATATGTCCTCTTTTTCAAAGGTAAAATATCCAGCCAATGTTGGAAAATAATTGGGATCAACCTGTTGGTATGTTTGATTTTCAATAATGGATGTTGCATAAAAGGCTTTTAGCTTGTCGTAATGTGAATAATAACTTCCATAATAATCACTGGCACTAAAAACATGGTCCGGTTTACCATTTGTAACCCTGGAAATAAATCCCCCTGCCTGAAGAGACCAGGCAAGCCCCACCTGGGTAGCAATTTGTTCAACCCGGATACCCCCGGCATCATAATTCAAGGAAATGGGCAAACTATATTCCCTTCCCGAAATTGTGTATACGGGAATTTGAATTTGAGAGGTACCTGTGTACATACTGACAGAAGTATTCCCATATTTCATGAATTCTGTAGCCTCCGGGGAATTGGGGATAATGGTTGGTAGATTATCTTTAGGTGATTGTTGAGCACTCACAGAAAATCCCACTAATAGAATTAAGAATTTTACTATTTTCATTTTTTCTGGTTTTTATAAAGTCCGGTTCACTTTTGAGCCCCGGACAAATTAATTCAACTTGTTGTTATTATAGTTAAAAACAGGAATGTTCATTAGAGCTGTCCCAGTTAAAATCCCAGCCGGAACCTGGCAAACCTGAACCTTAAAGGCTATAAGTGAAGGGGAGGGAATAATAATTAAATCTGAAATTTTTTGAAAACTCCTTGATATTGAATAGGCTGAAAATGCAAATGGAAAAACCAAGGATTCTTTCATTGAAATTGATTTTGAATATAA
>Ga0307487_1001529_pt1 | contig 16150 bp, 17 predicted proteins | sample CBIW12metaG_FD_203665 | JGI IMG/M metagenome (GOLD analysis project Ga0307487, IMG submission 203665) | Sea-ice brine microbial communities from Beaufort Sea near Barrow, Alaska, United States - CBIW 1.2 | ecosystem: Environmental > Aquatic > Marine > Coastal | place: USA: Alaska | collected... | reverse complement strand
GCCGCAGGTTCGAATCCTGCCACCCCGACTTTTTACGTGTCAAATGACATCAAAAAATACCTAAATTAATGATTTTCAGTACTTTAATAGAAACTGGGAGTCATTTTTTTATGTTTAATATCATCCTAAATGTGACCTATTCGGTTACCTATTCGGTTACCTTTTTTTTCTTAACTTTCCTTTGTCTGTTGGCTTTCTGAATGATTTGACTTTCGTTAATCAAATTCTTTAGTTACCTAAAACGACGATCATGGAACACAAAATCACTTTTCGTATCCACTTTTGGCTGAATTGAATGACCACTTTTGTTTATTGCCAATCTGTGGGTGAGGACGATTTCCTCCACACAAAAAGGGGATAAAATATGTCAAATTTATTATTTATTCCATATGTCACCATAATTTTTAAGGATTATTCATAGATATTAATAAAAAATCATAAATTGTAGTCAGTTTCCTGTGGCCCGATATAGTGTTTTAACTATTAAGGTGACGGCTATATATTGACACATAAAATTATGTAACAATTTATTTATCAACTTATGAGTCTTTTATCTTTTCTCTCTATTCTTTCGTCTGATTATTAATCGATAAAAAATGAAAAACAGGTTCTATTTTATTCTTTTAGTAATTTTTGTTTTTTTAAATATTGGTTTGGGAAGCTGGGGACTGGCTGAAACAAGCGAGGCAAGATATGCTGAAATAGGCAGGGAAATGGCTTTGAGCGGAGATTACCTTCATCCTACCTTATTGGGGATCCAACATTATCACAAGCCGCCTGTAACTTACTATATTACCGCGATAGGATATAAGATCTTCGGGATTAATGAGTTTGGAGCCCGTTTTTTTCTCAGTATAGCCCTTATCCTGCAATTGTTTTTTGTTTTTAAAATTGGCAAGCTTCTTTTTAAGGAAGAAAAAATCGCGTTTTTTTCGGCATTAATTTACTTTTCCTTTCCGGTAGTGCTTATTGCAGCGCGCAATTTGACCACAGATGCCTATTTGACCACCTTTATTTTATGGAGTATCTATTATTGGCTTCAGTATAAAAAAGGGAAACCGGCAGTTTATCTATACGGATTCTATGCCATGCTTGGCCTTGCTTTTCTTACAAAAGGTCCGGTAGGGCTTCTTCCGGGAATTGTATTTATAGGTTGCTGGAAATTGGTTTACAAGGAAAAACTGCAATTTTCAATACGTACTTTAATTGGCAGCCTTTTGTTTTTAATTGTCGCAGGGTCCTGGTTTGCCGCAATTATAATTGACAAACCTCAGTTATGGGATTATTTTATAGATGAACAAATTGTCAATCGCACGATTGCCGCACAAAGTTTTCACAGAGATCAGCCCTTTTGGTATTATTTCGTTTTAGCGCCGCTTTTAGGTTTTCCCTGGTTGCTTTTTATAGTCCTGGATCTTAAAAGAAAATTCAGGACCATTTTGAAGGAAAAATCCATTGCCCTCATTCTATCCAGCGCTATTCTTATATCAATGTTAATATTTTCCGCATTTTCTTCAAAATTGGTTTTGTATATACTTCCCATTTATTCCTTTATTTCTTTGTTGGCAGGATATATTTTGTTTAAATCTACCGAAAAATGGATCAATATATATGTCAATATTTACATGGTACTATTTGCTTTACTTCTTATAAGTTTGATCGTGGGAGGGCTTGGCAGTTGGATTTCCATGGATGGAACCTACACGATCCTGCTTATCCTGTTCATTGTGGGTGTTGGAATTTATTTGTGGAAATACCCCGGGATAAACCAGCACTTTCAGTTGATATATCTGGGAATTGCTTTTAGCATTTGCCTGCTTTTAACATATGCTGTGTTCAGCTCCGGAAATCCATATATGATAAATTCTGCCAAAGACTTGATGGCTTATGCAAAACAAAAATCGGGGAAGGATTTCAACAGGTTGATCGTTTTTGATTATTTGCTGCCTTCAGCCTCTTTTTATTTAAACGATGAAATTGTCACTGTAGAAGATACCAATTTTAATGCCCAAAGAGAGGTCAGGTTTGAAAATGCTGCCTTATATAAAAGAAATTTTTTGGATTTAAAGCAAAAGGAAGATCTGCGGCAATTTAAGGATCTAATGAAGGAAAAAGGCAATATACTTATCGAGAGAAAAGGTCACCCGGTGAACGATTCCCTGGATTATTTATTTAAAAACTATGCTCATCGTGAGGAAATGAATAAGTGGATAATTTATTATTGAATTTTGGACTCCCTGAAATTTTGAAGTTGTTCTCTTTTTTATGGATCGTGGGAATCAGCAATTGACCAATTTTTCCCGAGATACAAGGTGGTTTTTTTGTAATGAAGCGATCATACAAACAGCAAATTCTCAAACAAATTATTCAATTCCGATTAGAGGCAATCTGTTTTTGTTTTTCCCTTTTAACTCAATTTAATAATGACTTTCTGCAATTTAACGTGCTAATTGGTTAAATCTCTCTCAAGTCATTTTTAGGATTAAAAATAGGGGATGAGCATCCCTGATCCCAATTTTAAATTCTTCTGATTTAAATTTTCGAAAAAACATCGCCTATTTTAGGCCTGTCTCTTTTCTTTTTTTAAGGTTTGTTCCAAAACCAACTTATAATTCCGAGGGATTTTAATTTTTAATGAGAATAAATAAGATTTATATGACCTCGGTCATAATTTAATCGGACAAAAATGTCTTAATTTGCATTGCAATTAATTAAATACCCAATTTTATGAACGGAAATAATTACTCCAACAGAAGTTCTGGCTTCAAGATCTATTTAATGTTAGTATTGGTACTTGTTCTTGTATCTACAATTGTTTCGTGTAAATCTGATGAAGAAAGTTCAACAGATATTGAAGTAAGCTCAAAAATTCAAGCCATACTTACTTCTCCGCCAAATGTACCGGAACCTGTTGGCGCGAGGAAAGCCGCAAAGTTGGTGGTAGATATGGAAATTATAGAAAAGGTCGGAGAAATTTCCGACGGAGTACAATATATGTACTGGACCTTTGGAGGAACGGTACCGGGAAGTTTTATCCGAATCAGGGTAGGGGATGAGGTGGAATTTCATCTTAAAAACCACCCGGACAATAAACTGCCACATAATATAGATATGCACGCGGTTACCGGCCCCGGTGGAGGAGCGGTTTCTTCCCTTGTAGCTCCGGGACATGAAAAAGTCTTTTCATTTAAAACATTAAACCCGGGCTTGTTTGTATACCATTGTGCAACAGCGCCTGTGGGAATGCACATCGCAAACGGGATGTACGGATTGATCCTGGTAGAACCCAAAGGAGGACTTCCCCCGGTAGATAAGGAATATTACGTCATGCAAGGCGATTTTTATACTGAAGAAGCCTACGGTAAACCGGGTTTGCAGCCTTTTAATATGCAAAAAGCAATAGATGAAAACCCGGATTATGTCCTGTTTAACGGAAAGGTGGGCGCCTTAACCGGAGACAACGCCATCACGGCCAAAGTTGGGGAAACCGTTCGTTTATTTGTGGGCAATGCAGGACCCAACCTGGTGTCCTCTTTTCATATGATAGGGGAAATTTTTGACAGGGTACATGTAGAAGGTGGGAGTTTGATAAATGAAAATGTACAAACAACCCTTATCCCTGCCGGAGGTGCCGCTATGATTGAACTTAAGGTAGAAGTTCCGGGAACCTTCCTGTTAGTGGACCATTCCATATTCCGTGCCTTCAATAAAGGTGCTTTGGGAATGCTAAAGGTAGAAGGCGAGAAAAATCCTAAAATCTATTCCGGAGAACAACTGGATAGAGTTTATTTGCCGGAAGGAAGCGTGATCCAAAAAATGCCGGTAGCCGATTCAGAAGAAAACTCTGCTCCTGTACCTCCAAAATCCCTTGCTCAGCAATTGGAACACGGGAAACAACTCTATATGCAAACTTGTTTTGCCTGTCACCAGGCTACAGGACAGGGAATTCCCGGTGCTTTTCCTCCCCTTGCAAAATCAGATTTCTTAAATGCCGATGCAAACAGGGCGATTGGGATAGTTTTAAATGGCTTGACCGGTGAGGTCACGGTAAACGGCAATAAATTTAACAGTATAATGCCCAGCCAAAACCTTACCGATGATGAAATTGCCGATGTGCTCACCTACGTGTATAACAGTTGGGGAAACAATAAAACAGTGGTTACCCCTGAAATGGTGAAATCTCATAGAAAGTAAGACGAAAGTTAGAAGTACGAAAGTGGAAAAAAGTTAGAAGTACGAAGTTAGAAGTACGAAAGTAAAAAAGTTGGAAAGTTGGTCCCGATGTTTCGGAAGTGAAAAACAGAAAACAGAAAACAGAAAACAGAAAACGGTCAATGCTATAAAGGCATGGACAACCCCAAACCACGAACCCCAAACCCCAAACCCCAAACAGAAAACAAAATGCCTGTCCAAAACCTCAAAATAGCCTTGATTGTAATTATCGGATTCTTTTGTTCGGCATCTTTTGCGCAGGAAAAGGAAATTGAAATGGCACGAATAAAAGGGGGAGAATTCCTGCCCCTTTACGGGGTTGACTCTGCCAGGGTGAAGGTAAAAACATTTCTGCTGGATATATACCCGGTCACCAATGCCGATTATTTGCAGTTCGTAGAAAAAAATCCCGCCTGGAGCAAATCCCGGGTGATAAAGCTTTTTGCTGATGAAAGGTATTTATTTCACTGGAAAAGTGACCTGAATATTGGTGAGGAAACTTTGCCCAATGCTCCCATTACCAATGTTTCCTGGTTTGCTGCCAAAAAATATTGCGAATGCCAGGGAAAACGGCTTCCCACTCTCGATGAATGGGAATACGCAGCGATGGCCGATGAAACATCGCCCGATGCACGAACTAAAGACAGCTATAACCAAAAGATCCTCTCCTGGTATGAAACCCCAAAAACCTTTGACAATCCCATAGGGAGCAATTCCCGCAACTATTGGGGAGTGTACGACCTGCACGGCCTGGTTTGGGAGTGGGCAATGGATTTTAATTCGGTTTTAATTTCAGGGGAATCCAGAAAAGGCAATTCCACAGACAGAAACCTGTTTTGCGGTGGAGCCATAGGCGCCACAGATTTAATGGATTATGCCGCTTTTATGCGCTATGCCTTTAGGGGAAGCATCAAAGCGCGATACGCCATTAAAAACCTGGGGTTTAGATGCGCTATGGATGCGGGGAAGTTAGATGTTAGAAGTACGAAATTAGAAGTAAAAAAGAAATAAGATCAAAGAGAAAAGAGAAAAGAGGAAAGAGGAAAGAGAAAAGAGAAAAGAGGAAAGAGGAAAAGTTGTTTGTAATTTGCTGTTTAATTGAGGAAAAAGATGCGAGAGGACAAGAAAAGAAGATCGGAACCCTAAAAAATAGAAATTCGAAATTGGAAGTTTCAAATTTTTTAAAAAAAATAATTCACACAAAATAATTTAATTATGAATAAAATATCAGCACTTTGTATTTTTAGTGTTTTATTATTTGCTTCCTGCAATCAGGCTTCAGATAAAAAAAATAAAGATTTAACTGAAGCAAACCCTGAAGCGGAAACAGGAACTACTGGTTTTAGCGACATGTCCATCTACAATCTGCCCTCAACCTGGACCAATCAAAACGGGGAAGAACTTCAAATCAAGGATTTGCAGGGCGATGTTTTGGTCATGGTGATGATCTACACCACCTGTAAAGCCGCTTGTCCCAGGTTGGTCGCCGATATGCGCAACATTGAGGAAAAATTGCCTGAAAACACCAGGGGAAAAGTAAAAATGATCTTCGTGAGCATTGATCCGGAAACCGATACTCCGGAACGCCTGAAAGCCTTTGCCAAAGAAAATTTAATGGATGAAGAACCCTGGATGTTTTTGAGATCTACCGAAGCCAATACACGTGAGTTTGCCGCTGTTTTGGCAGTAAATTACAAAGAGATCTCCCCCATAAATTTTTCGCATTCAAATATTATCAGCGTATTCAATGAAAAAGGAGAACTCGTTTTTCAACAGGAAGGGCTTGGGGTTAACTCAGATAATACCATCAAAAATATAGAGGAAGCGGTAAGCGATATGTAAATTATTTATGCCGGCAGCTATTAATTTCCGGCAAAATAAATATTTTAGTTTTTTTAGTTGAAGGTGAAGAAAGCCAATTCGTTTAAGGACGTGATTGGTTTTCTTTTTATTAAAGTGGGGAAGGCTTCAAATAAAAGATCAATTTGCCTTCCCACTATATTTTATCCGACCAGGATTTTTTCTGAAATAACTTTTCCGGAATTTTCTTTCCACTCTCCACTCTCCTCTTTCCGCTTCATCACTCACCACTCAGCCTTCACCTTAAAATTCCTGAACACGCTTGTAGCGATCAATAAAATTCCAACAGCCAGAAATGCGCTGAAAACAAATAAGACGGGGTAATAATGCGGAATTGATCCGATGCCAAAATAGTACATTCCGCCCTGGATAAAAAGCAGGAGTTCGGTAGACAAAAAGCCGGTGAGGAAACTGGCGATTCCCCATTTTACAAGTTTGCTTTCGGGATTTATAAATTTGTTTTGCAATAAAAAGGCAAACAGAAACCCGGTGATCACGCCCAACATCAACAAGTGAATAAACCCAATCACGAAATTCCTGATCTGTGCTGAAAGTTGTGCTATTTCCGGAAACAGGGAAGTAGTTTGCATCCCAATTTTTAAGGCGAAACAAATTAAGGCGAAACCTAGCATCAGTTTGGCAAGAACTGAAATTTGCGGCAAAAAAAACGGCCAGATCGGTTTGAGCAGTATGACAAAAAATACTGCTGCGGCAAGCTGAAAAAGGATCCCCAGGCCGTTTATCCAAAGCAAAATGGGATGAAAAGCATACCAGCTCACAGGCAGGGCCATGGTCAGGATCGTGGCAAAAATCAGTGACCTGAAAAACCATTTGAATTTTTTGAGATCGATTTTATGTCCGAGCCGGCTAAGGAGTTTAAAAAATATGGCCAACACAGCAAACAGGAACCAGCCGTTAAACTGAAAGTGCAAAAAGAACTGTATGGCGATATTGAAAAAAGCCGACTGATTTCCCATGGTCGCCACCGCCGGGCCCAGGCACCAGATCCCGATGGTGGAAAGCAGCATAAACAACAAAGCTGTCTTTAAAAGAGCGCGTTCTGGCAGATCATTTCCTGCCTGGTCCTTCCAGACCAACCTGAAGAAATAATAGCTGCAAAAAATATGAAGCGTGGAAAAAGTTATGGAAATAGCTGCATATCCCTGGAATGGAAAACTCAGCATCATGCCCACCACCGCGATCTCGGTGATCCAGAACAAGCGCGAATATGCTTTTGAGGGTTTCGGAATAAAATAATGGACAATAAAACTGAACAACATTAAATAAACCCAGCCCAGCATCGCCACGTGAGAATGGGCGTGCATTAAATACCTAAAGTTGATCCCAACCGGGAATACAAAAACAAACCTCAGAAAAAGCCCCATTAGGGCTGCGATTAAAAAATTGAGGAAACAGGTGAGAAGCCAGGATTTTTGCATTAAACTAGGCGGTGGATTTATGCGATTTGGTTTCAAAAATAAGGAAATCAAAGAACAAATTCCGAATTCCAAATACAAAAAAACAAATTCCACCAGGGGTATAGGGACCAAAAACCGGGTTCAAGATTCCAGATTTAATATTCAACACCAAAAAACCCAAATCTCATACAATACATTAAGTCGCACAAAAAAATGTTTTTACTTTCGACAAACTTCTAAAATAGAACTAAAAAAATCAAAAAAAAACTCCCAGGAAATTCGAATTAAATCCAAAAATTATGTTAAATTTCAATCTCACTATAGTGGTGAGATTTTATATTTTTAGCCCCTAACCTAAATCTATGCCTACAGCTTTATCAACTTCATCATTTTCAGATGTTTATCATAAGATGGATAATATCCTCTATGAAATTAGGGACAGTAAAGGAATTCCAAAAAACAATTATTACGAACCCTGGAAAGCTGAGATATTAAACGATCTTACAATTTCCGGTTTTATAGTTCAAAATTCTGACCTGTATGTGCTTACCGAAGCAGGGCGTGAGGTAATAAAAAATGTCAGTTTTAAGGTGTACAACCAAAAAATAAAATCAGGGACAAAAAGAACAGAAGCAAAAGATCTTTTAAAAAATAGTAAAAAAGAAATTCTGAAATTCTGGTTTTTGCTCCTGGTTTTTGCGCAACTATTTGTTTTAATGATCGTGTCATTGTATGGCTTTTAACCAGCAATAAAAATATATAAACAACCTATATTCAAAAGCCGGCTTTTGTTTGTTACTCACCAAAATCAGCAAAAAGTATTCACCGAATCATTCACTAAACAGGTTGAATTTATAGGATATCAGATGATGTTATAAAAAAATAAAACACTGAAAATCAATAGATTAACAGTGTTTTTTATAATCCTATATAGTAGGGTTGTCGGGACGACAGGATTTGAACCTGCGACCACACGGCCCCCAGCCGTGCATGCTACCGGACTGCACCACGTCCCGATTCTCAATAGTGCTGCAAATTAACCAGCTTATTTAGAATTTTCAAAGCTTTATTGATGTTTTTTAAATTATTTAAAAAGTATAGGATTTTAGCCTGTTTCTGCCCATTTTTACAAATTCTCTCAATTGAAAAAAATACTGTAATTTTAAATTTTTAAAGCAACTAACCCGAAATGATAGAATCCTCAAAAATGATCGAATCCCTGAATCAATTCTATTCGGGAATCTTTGAAAAAGAATTGATTGAAGAAATAGCCCGGGTTGGAACCCTGAAATCGGTTAGGGAAGGAGAAAAAATTATCGAAATTGGCGAATATGTAAAAATGATGCCACTTTTGCTTGAAGGTGCCATTAAGATTCTGCGTGAGGACAAGGAAGGGGATGAGCTGCTGCTCTATTTTCTCTCACGGGGCGATACTTGTGCCATGACACTTTCCTGTTGTTTGGGGCAATCCAAAAGTGAGATCAGGGCCATTGCCGAAATGGATACCAAGCTGATCATGATCCCGGTGGAAAAAATGGAAGAATGGACAGCCAAATATAAAACCTGGCGCAATTTCATTTTTGAAAGTTACCATTCCCGGCTTACCGAAATGCTGGATGCCATTGATACCATCGCTTTTTTAAATATGGACGAACGCCTGATGCGGTACCTTCAGGAAAAAGTTAAAATAAACCAGGCCGATCTTCTTCAGGTTACCCATCAGGAAATTGCATACGATTTGCACACCTCCCGTGTGGTGATCTCCAGATTGTTAAAAAAACTGGAACGGGAAGGCAGGATCAAACTTCAACGTAACAACATTAAGGTGCTCAATTTGTAAATTGACTATGTAACCAGTGTTACAGTATATCTTAATGCCAAAGGCTACTTTTGCCCAAATTTTTATTTGAAGAATGGAATTAAACAATATTTTGGGATATATTGGAGCCTTGGTCATAGGTATTGTGCTTGGCTTGATTGGCGGCGGCGGCTCCATCCTCACTGTGCCGGTACTGGTATACCTCCTTGCCATAAATCCTGTTACCGCAACGGCCTATTCCCTTTTTGTCGTAGGATTTTCATCGCTTGTTGGAGCCGCTAAAAACTTTCAGAAGGACAGGGTAGATTTTAAAACTGCATTTTATTTTTCTGTTCCGGCATTTATTTCGGTTTTTAGCACAAGAAAATTTTTGGTGCCTGCCATTCCGGAAGAAATTTTTACACTTGCAGACTTTACTATTACCAAAGACATCGGAATTATGCTCTTTTTCGCACTTCTAATGGTGGTGGCTGCTGCTTCTATGATCATAGATAAAGAAAAATCATTAAAAAATACAGGGAAGGAAAAAATTTCCGTTGTCAATTATTTGTACCTTATCCCTTTGGGGTTATTGACCGGCATAATAACCGGACTGGTAGGAGCAGGGGGTGGGTTCATCATTATTCCAATCCTGGTTTTGCTTGCCAAACTTCCAATTAAAACCGCGATAGGAACCTCCTTGTTCATTATTGCCGTCAATTCATTAATTGGGTTTTTGGGAGATATTGGCAATATAAACATCCATTGGACCTTCCTTCTCATTTTTACCGGGATCTCAATCTTGGGCATCATTTTAGGAGTTTATCTCAATAAGATCATCGATGGAAAAAAACTTAAAAAAGGCTTTGGATGGTTTGTCCTGCTCATGGGAATTTATATTATCTGGAAAGAGGTCAGTTCATAACAGAAAGAGACAATGCGAACAAAATTCAAGGATATAATCTATGTGGGCATTCAGTTTCTGCTTTTTGCAATTTATCTTTTTGAGGTTAAGGGCCTGAGGTTTGATTTGCCTGGTATTTTTGATTTTATAACGCTGACCTTTGTGCTAACAGGAATTGCAATTATTGTGATCTCAATTCTTCAGCTCAGTAAAAACCTTTCTCCCTTTCCATCTCCGAAAGAAAATTCAGAATTGATCACCACCGGTTTATATAAGCAGATCAGGCATCCTATATATTCCGGGATCCTGCTTTTGGCTTTTTCATTTGCCCTTTACCAAAACTCGGGATTTAAAATTCTGATCTCATTTTTTCTGCTGATCTTGTTTTATTTTAAAACCAGCTATGAAGAACAGCAATTAAGCCTTAAATTTCCTGAATACAATAATTACAAAAGAACTGCGGGCAGGTTTTTTCCGAAAATAAAATTTTAAGCGAAATGACAGACAGAAAAACACATTGGGAAACTATTTATCAAACCAAAAAGCTTATGGATGTCAGTTGGTATCAGTCTAAACCTACAACTTCCTTAAAATTTATAGCTGAATTGGATCTGAAAAAGGAGGCTAAAATTATTGATATTGGTGCCGGGGAGGGTTTCCTGGCAGATTTTCTTTTAGCCGATGGTTTTACAAATCTTACAATTTTGGATATTTCTGAAGAAGCCCTGGAGCATACGAAATTGAGGTTGGGAGAAAATTCAAAAAACCTAACATGGATCACTGCCGATATTTCTAGTTTTGTTCCGAAAGAAAAATACGACCTGTGGCACGATCGCGCCGCCTTTCATTTTTTAACCGAAGAAACCCAGGTTCAAAATTATTTAAAAACCCTTGAAAATTCGATAAATCCCGGCGGATATGTAATTCTTGGGACTTTCTCTGAAAAAGGCCCTGCCAAATGCAGCGGCCTGGAGATCAAACAATATTCTGTTGCCGAAATGAGCAATTTGCTGTCTCAGCATTTCCAAAAACTTCACTGTGAGAATATAGATCACATCACGCCTTCCGGGGCTGTCCAGAATTTTACTTTTTGCAGTTTTCAAAAGAAAAGTTAATTCCTGATCTCTAAACATTAAAGGTTCCAAAAAACCAGTGAGGTTTATTTTTCATTCTTAATTGCAGTTATAGAAAAACAGGATCCAAAAAAAATAAAACTGCTGACTAAATATTTTATATATCAAAAACCGGTATATATTAACTATATTTAAATGAGAAACAAGGTTTTTAAACTATTATTAATTTGTGTTTTGTGCATTTTGATCATAACAGCAATAGTTTTACTTATTCAATATATAACCACTTAAAATTTTGATCATGAAAAAAAACATGGGTAACACAGACAAAATTATCAGGCTGATCATAGCCGCAGGAATTGCAATACTCTATTTCTCGGGAGTTGTCACCGGAACCATCGGGATCGTACTTTTGATATTGGCCGGAGTATTTGTACTCACAAGCCTGGTGGGTTTTTGCCCGCTTTATGCTTTGTTTGGGATGGACACCTGCCCCAGGAAAGAAGAAGCCAAGTGAAAAATTCTTTAACTATTTAATTTTCGGCATTGAATGAACGATTTTTGGAATGAAAGGTACAGTGCAAGTGAATTTGTGTACGGGAAAGAACCCAATGCGTATTTAAAAGAGAAATTGACCAAATTTAATCCGGGTACAATTTTATTTCCGGCAGAAGGTGAAGGCAGGAATGCGGTTTTTGCCGCAACTTTAGGCTGGAAAGTTTCGGCCTTTGACACGAGTACTGAAGGCAGGAAAAAAGCACTCAGTCTGGCTAAAGAACACAAGGTTGAAATAAAGTACGATACGGCGGAACTTTATGAAATAGGGTATAAAACGGCTGAGTTTGATGCCATTGCTTTGATTTTTACTCATTTTCCTCCGGAAATACGAAAGGAATATTTTCAACATTTTAATACGTATCTCAAAAAAGGCGGGATCATTATTTTTGAAGGTTTCAGTAAAAAACATATTGAATATCAGAAAATCAATCCTGATGTTGGCGGACCAGGGAATGTGGAAATGCTTTTTTCGGAACAGGAGTTAAAAGATGATTTTGCCAATTTCGATTTTATGGAGTTTGATGAAACTGAGGTGGAACTGGATGAAGGACTTTTTCATAAAGGCAAAGGATCGGTTATTAATTTTGTTGCCAGAAAGAAATAGGACATTATTTCATTTTTGGTACTTATTTAAGGAAATTTCAATCCATTTTTGAAAATTAAAATCGGGCAGAATTCTATTTTAACATTAGTGTATTCGTGACCAATCTTAACAAGACTTTCTTTAAAGCCACTAAAGCACTAATAATTTTATAAAATCTTATTGGAGAAGTTGTAAGTAATAAGAACTGAATATTCACATTTATTGAGCTAAAACTTCTTATCCTTTTAGAAAGTTGAAAAAGGAAATTGTTTCATTTTTGCTGCTTAATTTTCATTTGTAACCTGGGTTACAAATAATTCCAAACCAAGCTTATATATTTGCCACTTTCAAAATAAGAAAAGAAAATAGTATTCCATTTTTTAATTAATTAGAATCCGTTCCATGAAGATCCTGAATCACTTTATTTTAATAGCAGCTGTCTTAATTTCCATTTCCTGTAAATCTGATGCTTCCAAATCTGAAGCACAAGGCACAACAGCCACAAATGTGGTTGCGCCCTCACAAAACAGCGTAAAAAATGTTTCGGCAGAGGAAGCAAAAGCATTGATGTTGGCACATCCTGAAATTGAAATCCTGGACGTAAGAACTCCAGCAGAATATGGAGCAGGCCATTTAAAGAAATCCGAAAATGTCGATTTTCTCGGTTCAGAATTCCTCAAAAACATCAAAAATCTGGATCCAAATAAAAGCTACCTTGTTTATTGCGCTGTTGGAGGCAGAAGTAAACAGGCAGCACAGTTAATGCAAAAACATGGTTTTAACAGTGTGTATAATTCTAAAGAAGGCTTCCCGGCACTCAAAAAAGTTGGCGTTGAGGTGGAATAATGAGTTGTCCGGAAATTTTTAACCTGATTTAACCTGGGTTCTTTTTCGGCACAAAAGCTTAAAGATCCTTTTAATGATTTAGAATTGGTTGAGATCCAGAATATTCGGGAAAATCCCAGGATTGTTTCTTAACCTCAGTTTAATAGCATTTCTTATGTAACCTAAGTTACAAATAAGGCCAAATAAGGCATGTATATTTGGCCCTTGAGTTATAAAAACTACATAGCAATTCTGCTGGCTGCAATTATTTTCACAAAATTTGTAGCTGTTGATTCCAAACTTTTGGGAACCTTTTTCAATTCTGATGAAATAGCATTTGTAAACCAATCCTGTAAATTCAATAATTATAAAACTCCACCAGTTCAGGAAAATTACAGCGAGGGTTCATTTGTCTTAAACATCAGTTATCACTCCTTTTGTAATTCGCTGTTTAATTTTGAGATCGCGGAATGGACTGATGAGGTTGAAGAACTCAGTTTCAAAAGTTATGGTTCGCCTGTTATAGCTTTAACGACATCTTACAATCCCAGGATCTCGCGCCCTCCACAGGTTTAAATCCTGTCATATCTTTTCGGTCTGTTCATTTTTCAAGGTATTCGTAGAAATTATTTTCAGATATATCTGTAATTAATATCAATTTCACGCATTACAGAAGGGCTGGAACTTCAAAATATCTCATAAAATTTTATTGCAAAAGCCAAAAATTAACTTGCAGTTTTTTGGCTAAAAACTCAAAATAATTAGATCGTCGGGAAAGTATGCGTTGCAGTTTATTTTTTCTGCCGGGAAAATTTAAAATAACAATTTCTAAAAACTTATATCATGAACAAGAAAACGAAAAAGAGTCTTATAGAATACAGTGTAATTGGTGCCATAATATTGACGCTTTTTGCCACAGGATTACATACTGAAGTATTAGGATTTATGCAACGGGGGCTTCTGGCAACCGGAATGATGAATCCCGATCTGGAACAAAAAGCAGAATTAGCTACAGCCGAAGTTGCGGCAATTGATTCAAATCCGAAAGCCGATTTTAGTATGAAACTGATTAATTCGAAAGGTGAAAAAGTGAGCATGGAAGAATTCCGGGGAAAGGTGATCTTTATGAATGTATGGGCTACCTGGTGTCCTCCCTGTATTGCCGAAATGCCCGGAATTAATAAGCTTTACAATGATGTCAAAAACGAAGATGTTGTTTTTATAATGCTTTCAGTAGACCAGAATTTTCAAAAAGCGATCGACTATAATAAAAATAAAGGCTACGACTTTGAAGTATACAGGGTTGAAGGGCAAATGCCACAAATGTACAGCACACAAAGTATTCCAACCACTTATGTTATTGACGCAAAGGAAAAAATTGCCCTGACCCATTTGGGAATGGGGGATTATGATACTGACGAGTTTAAAGAATTTCTTCAGGATTTAAAATAACCAATAATCTTAATTAGGGGAGGAGGTAAGGTATATTCTTTCTCCCTTCTGTTAAAATAATTAATAGTCAGGCTCCAACTTCTGCTGTATTTCAGGTAAAAGCATTTGAGGGAAGCTTTGCTCATTTTAAAAAAAAAATCTATGAAAAATATTCATTTTTTCGTGATCTTCCTGATCTCTATGCTGGGGGGCTTCCCGGTTTCAGCACAGATGCTGGAAGCTCCAAAATGGGAAACCACACTAAACAAAACTTCTTTTGAAGAGGGAGACGAAATAATTCTAAGCTTTGAAGCCCAAATCCCGCAGGACTGGTATATGTATTCCAGCGATTTTGATCCGGATGTTGGTCCAATGGTGACAGAATTTAATTTTAGCGAAAGCGAAAAGTTTGAATTAATTGGAGAAATAAAGCCTGTAGGACAGAAGAAAAAGTATGACGATCTCTGGGAAGGGGAATATACTTATTTTACGGAAAAAGCAGTGTTCCAGCAGGTTGTGCGGGTAACAGGGTCTTCCCCTGTATTTCAGGGAAGTATAACCTTTCAGATATGTTCTGACGTAAACGGGCAATGTATCCCGTTTGAATCGGATTTCTCCTTCAATACTTCAGGAGAAGTTAATTCTCTTTCGAAGCAAGGAAATACGGGATCCATATCTTCTCTGAATGGCCTTCCGTTTTCTTCAGAAGGAAAAATCTTAAATAAGACTAATGATAAGGAAGCTACAGCTGATGAGATTCCATTGGTTGAGCTGGTGCCTTTTGAAAATTCCTTCAAAAAAGAAGTTGATGACAATCAAAAGGGCTGGACCGGGCTTTTAACTTTCTTTCTGATCTCCTTTGGAGCCGGACTGGCAGCATTATTAACTCCGTGCGTATTTCCTATGATCCCAATGACGGTCACCTATTTTACCAAATCCGGCACAGACCGGAAAAAAGGAAGAATGAATGCTTTTGTCTACGGGATATTCATTGTTGGTATTTATACACTCATAGGAATTGTGTTTTCATTGATATTTGGCGCAGGTTTCGCTAATTTCCTAAGTACGCACTGGCTTCCAAATCTTTTGTTCTTTGCAATATTCCTGGCCTTCGCGTTATCATTTTTCGGGTTATTCGAAATAAGGTTACCCAATAAATTTGTAAATAAAATGGACAAACAGGCAGACAGGGGAGGTTTAATGGGAATCTTTTTTATGGCCTTTACCCTGGTTTTGGTAGGATTTAGCTGTACTGGACCAATTGCGGGAACTATTCTGCTTCAGGCGGCCAATGGAGATACGTTGATGCCACTTATCGGAATGCTTGGTTTTTCAATAGCTTTTGCTATTCCTTTTACCCTTTTTGCCATTTTCCCCGGTTGGCTGAGCTCACTTCCCAAGAGTGGAGGTTGGTTAAACACGGTAAAGGTGGTTCTGGGATTTTTAGAACTTGCGTTGGCACTAAAATTTCTGAGTATTGTAGACCAG
>Ga0307487_1001528_pt1 | contig 16153 bp, 12 predicted proteins | sample CBIW12metaG_FD_203665 | JGI IMG/M metagenome (GOLD analysis project Ga0307487, IMG submission 203665) | Sea-ice brine microbial communities from Beaufort Sea near Barrow, Alaska, United States - CBIW 1.2 | ecosystem: Environmental > Aquatic > Marine > Coastal | place: USA: Alaska | collected... | reverse complement strand
TGTAATTTTCATCTGCAACGATGTTTTCACCTAAATTGGTGAAAATATTCGAATTGGAAAAGCCTTTTAACCTTTGGGTTTAGTGGCTTTTCCTTTTCTTTTTAATTGAAACTTGCGGATTTAAGGGTTTAAATTATTTACAACAAGCTTGCCAAAAAAAATCCCGTCTCACAAAAGTGGACGGGATTTTGAAATTTTATAAAAAATTCTAAATTAATCCTGTATTTGGAATACAATAGGCAATGCATAAAGTACACCTACTGCTTTACCCCTTTGCATACCTGGAGTCATTTTAGGAAGCATTTTGGTTACGCGCTCTGCCTCTTGCTCTAAACGAGGGTGAGGAGCACGTGCACCCATAAACTCTACTACACCTTGCTTATTGATCTTAAACTGTACATAAACTTTATTGATACCGCTTAGGCCAAGTTCACTACCCAATTCTGTATTGAATTTTTTCTGTACAAATTCAGTGATCTTTGAAGACATACACGCTTTTTTAGCGTCATTACCCTTTTCACCTTCACAACCTGGAAATACTGGTACGTTTTCAATAACTGCAAACGGTACATCCGCAATTTCTTCTTCAGGCTCCTCGTAGCTTACATCTTTAACCTCTACTTTTTCTTCTTGAGTAGTTTCGGTAGACTGGATTACGGTTTCTTCAATTTCCGCTTCATCTTCTACTACCTGAATCTGCTCTGGTGCTGGTGGTGGCGGTGGAGGCGGTGGTGGTGGTGGTGGTGTGTTCAATTCAGTAATTGGCACATCTTCTTCTAGAACGTCATCAACATTGAGCTGGCCAATGTCAATAGCGTCTTTATCATAGGTCTTCCACTCGATCGCCGCATACGATACACCGAGTACAACAATAAGACCTAATTGAAAGAAGAGTACACTCCTTCTGCCAAGATCTTTTTTCGGGTTCTTTTTAGGTTTCATACTTGTTTTGATTGTTAAGGATTGCTAATTTAAGTAAAAATTGCTGCAATTCGAAATTAAAATTTTTCTTTTATACGATTTAAAGAAGATTTTGATATGTTTAAAACCAAAATGGCTAAAACCACTCCAGTTGTATTGGCCAGCATATCTAGAAAATCTCCTGTTCTATAGGTGGTAAATTCCAATTGCAATATTTCAATTATCATACCAAAAAACAAACTCCAGGTCACCGCTATGATCAATACGGTTTTAAATTTGCGTTCGTGCAGGCCAGCCCAGTATAAATAGGTGAACCAAAACAGGCAAAAGAAAAAGTAAGCGGTTGCATGTAAAAGTTTATCGCTGTTTTCTGGTGCCTCTTCCAATATAACCGGCATATGTATCAAGGATCCTATTCCCAAGGCCAAGGTGTAAACAATCACACCTATCAATAACAGTTTACGTATTAACGACACTGCCATAGGCTTGGGCATCGAGTAGATCTTTAATTTGCTCTTTATCATCAATTTTCATTTTAATGATCCATCCCGCACCGTAGGGATCCTGATTTACAACTTCTGGGGCTGCTTCAAGCTTGTCATTAAATTCGGTTATTTCTCCGCTAAGGGGTAAAAATAGATCTGAAACTGTTTTTACGGCCTCTACGGTTCCAAAAACCGCTTCCCGTTCTAGGGTTTCGCCCTCAGTTTCTACTTCCACATATACAATATCACCCAGTTCTCCCTGGGCAAAATCTGTAATCCCCACGGTGGCCGTATCTCCTTCTATGCGTACCCATTCATGGTCTTTGGTGTACTTTAAATCTTCTGGTAGGTTCATTTTATCTTTATGATTTGAATTTAAAAAATCTGATTATTTGTCGTAAAAACGACTCAAAATTGAGTGTTTTCAGTCTAAAAACCAACTATAATTTGCTTTTAATTCCCAAAGTTATACCTTAGGGTAAGCCCAGACCGAATCGTTGTCTGTGGGAAAGCCGTAGATATGGCATAGGTCGCAAATGAATGGTCGTAATAGAATATTGCCGTAAGGTTCTTGCTCAGTGCATAATCTGCCTTTAGCGATACCCCATAAATATCCTGCCCGGCGGTTGTCTGGTTATTATCAATATCCAAATAGCGCACTATGGTCTCGTTCTGCCTTAAGGAAAGGTCAGCTTTGATATTTAGGTCGCTCTTTAATATTGTCCTTTTTCCTCCTATGCGCGTTGCGAATGTAATATCCTTAAGCCTATATCCCAATCCTACGATATATTCGTTCCCCTTGATTTCGGTCATCAGGTTATTGTCAAAACTTAATGATATGGCGCGATCCCTTCGTATTTCCGTAAGTACTTTAAGAGAGTTGCGCATTTCAAAATCTACACGAATCAAGGGCGAAAACTGCTCTACCAGGTTCATATTTGAAAACAAGGTCGGGGTCAGGAAATTACCAGACTGGTTGAACTGGGCATCTGCTGGAGATGTGTTCAAGTTGCGGTCGTATTTTAGGTCTGTGGTAAACTGATTTACAGTATAGCCTGCCCTGTACCCGTGATTTAGGGAAAAGCGTTTGAATCGTTTTTTAAACCAGTCAATTTTCATTAAACCGGTATATTGTATGTTCCAGTTGGGCAGCGGGAAACTACGGAAGGCGCCCAGATCTACGTTACCTGCATTGCCCACGGTATATGCCGAAAGAAATGCCGGGATGAGCACGGCCTGGCTGGTCTGGCCATAACCTACCGGATAACCGTTTTCGTCACGTGGAATCTCGCTGCCTTCCCCATAGAATTGTGCTGCCAGCCGATCTGCAACAACCAATCGATTTTCCCTGAATTTATCAAAAGTCGCAGAAAGCTCCGCCGAACTTTGGCTAAAAGCCGAACCGATCATCAGGGTAGAAATACTAAAGTTACCATTAGTCACACCAGTGAGGCTCTGGTATTGTAAACTTTGCACATCTATGCGGTAATTCTCGTTATATGTTTCCTGATAAATACGGTTAAAATTAACATCAACGGTAAGGTCTGGTACAAATTCTGCCTGCAACTGTATATCCAATTGGCGGTTCTCCACCTCTTGATATTGCTGGTTGAATTCCTGATAAAGCGTTAACCAGCCTTTTCTGGCCGCATAATCCCGCACTTCAGACTGACTGCCAAAAACAAATCCCGTGGTAGGTCTTACCGTTCCCACAAAACCTACACCCGGAAGATATCCTGGTAAATAGATACCATTGTTTTGTTGATAATTGATCTGTATACGCTTAATTCCCGTCAGAAGACCTATTGCGGTGTTCTTGGCTTTATCTGCCCCGCTTAACCTCGACGGACTTTGATCACTTGGCGTATCACTTTCTTTGTTTTCGGGAGCATTGCCCAGCGTGGGTACCGCAAGGCTTCTAGATTGTTTGGAAACTCCAACATTTTGACCTGATTTTTTCTTTTCAAGTCCCACACTTTTATAAAACTTATCAAGATCCAGCGTGCCATTAATGGCGTGGGTATTGGCATTTTCTACGGTATTTCCAAGATTGGGAATATTATCCAGTGTCTGTAATTGCAGTGAACCACGGTTCCACTCAAAATCTGCCGTGTAGGAATAGGTCGCATTTACAAAATCAAGAAAGGGTATTTTCTCAAAAGGAACGTCGTAATTGGCCTGTAGCGTCTGATAATGACGGTCTGGAGTTCCTACCTCAAAAATACCATCATATACACCACCGGCATTGTCGTCTATACTTCCATCCCTATCCAGATAATTACGTACTATTCGATTCTGGCCCTGATCAAAATTAATCCGGAACGATTTCGTTATGGGATAGTTTATCGTAAACTGCCTATCGAAAATATAGTTGCGCTGATAGAATTCTGGTAAAATGGAATTATTTCCAAGCGAAACATAAACATCCCTGAATTTCTGCTGGTTGTATTGCCGATTGATATTTGTATTGTAGCTCACACTCGCCGGAAGATAATTGAAGTTGAAATCTTTCAGCAAACGCCAGTATTTGCTCATAAAGATGGAATCGTTTTCCTTAAAGGGCTCTATTGCTTTTGGCGTAAAGCTGTAATTATACGTTGCCCCTAAGCGAACACTTTGATTTGTGGCATCTTCGATTTCAAAATCCTTATAATCTTCCTGATTGTGGCTATAGGCAAAAGTTAGGTTTTCCACATCATAAACGTGTGGTTTTGCATCTCCGGTACGTTCTTTTCGTACACCTATAAAGTTAATGCTCTGACGCCGCGTTCGGGCAATGGCTGCATTTTCTATACTATCACGGGCGGCAGAATTCACCGCAGCGGCAAGGGTATTGTCAAGTTCTACATCAGTAAGAAGTGGATCATATTGAGGAGTTACCACCTCTGCGCCAGAAGCGTAATTAAAAGGCACTTTAATGCCCCAATCCTTTGGCAAGAGCTGGCCCAAGTTTACATTGGTAACCACATCATACGATTTTACATCCTCCCGACTCCGGGCATTTGGCCCTTCTTCAATAGCGCCAAAACCTGTTGTTGTTTGTCGGCCGGTGGCCGAAACGGTAGCAAAATCGGCTAAATTGGCATCTAAATTAAGAATTCCTGCCCAGCCGCCTTCATTTTTAAGATCTGATATGCGCAGCTCATTGAACCAGACTTCACCGCAAACATCCCTTCCGCCGGTGCCATTGCCATTTTTGAGGCCGAGCATAATGGTACGCACATCGCCAAAACTGGGATTTCCTTTAATCCCCACGCGTATCGCACCGCTTTCATACGGCGTATTTGCTGGATTGAGGATTTGATTTCCGCTCTCGTCAAAATAGATAAGATCATCACCGGTAAGATTGATACCGCCGCCAAAAAGTTGGGCTTTTATATCCTGTAATAATTGAAAAGGTACCGTGAGCCGGTTTTCTTCAGGCCAAATCTCGTCTTCGCTGCGCGCGTTAAAAGCAGTGGGGCTCAAGGGAAGCTCAATCTGATAGAAATTTTCGGTAAGGTCTGTTCCCATACGTATAAAGGCCACCATTTCATTTTTGGCAAGCGGAACTTCGTTAAAGCGCGATTCCGCATGAAGGAACATTTCCATTTTGTTATACTGGCGCATATCTAGCCGGAAGTTCTTGTAAACTGCCCTGCTGTCCTGAGCTTCCAGATCACAAACGGTCATAGATAAAGACTGTTCGTTCTGGCGAATACTATTGTTATTGTTGAGAAATTCTTCCCTGTAAACCCCCGGCGGCAATACATAAGGTATGGGATCGCGGTTTTCATTTTCCTGAATGCTCACCGTTGCCACCTCAAAAAGGGTATTCTCGAGCAAGGGGTCAGATTCATTTGGGTCAAGCGTTAACTGATACCTGCGGTAATCGCCGCGCACAAGATCTAGCGTACCAAAACGCAATACGGTATTTTGCTGAAAATTGGTCATGAACATGCGCATAAAGCGTATAGACCTAAAATCTGAAATACCACCCACCTTATTTGATGGCTGATTTATGGGCACCTTAAATTGATACCAGCGCACTGGCAGCGTAGTGCCATTTTGCAATTCTACCTCAACATTGCGCTCATCTACAATAAACTCGTTGTCTATATTTAAAGTTTCCCTGTTAATATTCAACTCATATTCATAGTAACTATCTACCGTGTTCATGGTATAATCACGGTTAAAATCTTCTACATCGGGAAAAGTTGTTGATCCTCGATCTGTCTGGGTCACCTCTACCGGCGAGTTGCCTTCCTGGCCGTTATAACTTTTATAGCGTTCCAGAATTCCGCCTTCTGCGGCAAGAAAATATTGATAATCATCGCCCGCGGGATCTTCCAGATTGGCAAAACCGGTAAATATCTGCCGCTCTTCGGCATCGGTAAGGCCGTCATAACCCACATCTTGATTGGTACGTTGCTGTCCTTGGGTATCAAAAGCGTAAATAAGCGCCTGACTTACAGGAACTTTACCAAATACCGTAGAGGAAGTATTTTCAAAACCGGCATCTTGTGGAAGTCCGTTTTCATACTGTTTTCGGCCATCTTTAAGCACATCTTCAGAGATATTACCCAGATCTAAGGTAAGCGTACCTCCTTGATTACCGGCATTTTCAGGATATATAAAAGGATCCATAAGCCAGAATTCAACAAACTCCACATTAGATTGTTCAAAATCTGTGGAAGTAAAAGAACGCATGATCCCACCAAAATTTTCAGCCGGATTTTCCAAGGTTCCATCCTTGGCATCGTCGCTATAATTATAAGCCCCGCGCTCAGAAGGATAATACGCAAGGTCTAAGGTAAAAAGTGCAGATGTGGTTCCTGCAACGATATCCTGCTGCGGAAAAATTTCGTTGCGCAGCACCCTCCGGCTCGCGTAGTTGGACAAGTCTGAATCATTGATCCCGCTGGGCCGGTTTGAATTGTAGAAAATAGGATCTATAGTGTACCAGGCCAATTTTGCCCTTCTAAAACCCGATTCTAACTGGTTATTCATCAATTCACCACCAAAACCTACAGGCACAGAAGATAAGTTCCATTGTAATGGCGAACTGATATCTATGGAAGTCTGGGCAGCTTCAAAGTCATCTATATAGGAAGTCGCTTCACCGTCAAAGTCGGTACCCTTAGGCTGGCCGGGCAGCAAATAGGCAAACTCGCCCCGCACCGAAAGATTGGACGGCACATCTGTATCTATATTGGGCAATTTATTTACCAGACGGGTAAGAAAGGGAACTTCGGTAGAATAACTACCGTTCAATCCAAAAATAGTATTGTTTATAGGCTCATAACTATACGTGGCCTTTTGTGTAATGGGGCGTTCATTAAGATTGATCAAAGTACCGCCAAGCAAAAAATTCTCACTGAACTGATGCTCTACATTCAAACCTGTAAAACGTTTAGTCTGCTGACCAAAAAGGCTATTGTTTTCAGTAGAAACCTGAATGGGTGTGTTAGAACCCAGAAGGGCTTCATCCAGAATAATCACCCTACCACGCTGATAATCCACCGTATAATCAAGTCCTTCCTGAAGCACACGCCCTCCAGCGGTTACGGTAACAGAACCTTGAGGCACATTAAAACCGCCTATGGGAATCCCTTCATCCTGAGTGGATTTGTATTTTCCCTTTAGTTGAAATTTATTCTTTTCGGCATTGTCCCTGGCTACTGTTTTTGTGGAGGAGTAAAGCGTTTTATAGACATACTGGGCCTGGTTCTCATTATAGGTTGCCATTTCGGCATCGCCATCCATGTTATCATCATAAACCTCGCCCGGCCCATTGCGTAATTTATTAAAGAGATATTCCCCAAAAGGTTCTACCGAGGTGAAAATGATGCTTCCATTGCGCGCGTTTACCGTAAGACCGGGCACAAAGTCAAAAAATCCGTCACCACCTGTTTGTGGATCACCAAAGGTCGTCAAACGGTCTAGGTTAAAAACATTTAATAACGGGGTATCTACCACATCACTGGGAAGCGCAGGCCCGTTGGGCGCTGCACTTATATAATTAATGGGTGAAGGTTGTGTGTACACAATATTGAGCCGGAAACCATCTTGCTCTAATTGACCACCGCCCAGACTGTAAATGTTTTTCATCATTAAGTCCCAGATAGGCTCTTCTACCGTAGTGATATTGCTCTTTAGCATTTTTACCACAAGCGACTGTGGCTCGCCGCCCTGATTTGTAGGCACTACGCTATCTAGAATTCCGTTACCGTCTCTGTCTTGCCCGGGATTCTGGTCAGGATCTGCCGTATCTGTAATACCATCGCCATCTGCATCAAGTTTTTCGGCAGTGCCATCGCCATCAACATCGGCATCGGCAATATCTGGAATACCGTCTCCGTCTGTATCTATAAGCGGATTGCCGGTGGCATCCACGCCGTCATTTGCAAATTCGCCCACTTGATAAACCTGCCCGTTTGCCGTAAACTGAAAAGCGGCCCCAAGTACCTCATCGTTGCTCAAGCGCTGGTTCAGCGAAATATACCCCAGTGTAGGCTCTAATGTGTACTCGCTGGGCGAAAGTTTTCTGGCGCTTTCTAGCAGCGCGTAATCTGTACCGTCGCTTACCTGTACACCGCCAAAACCCCGACCTATGGTTGCCGCATCTCGTATGGCAGAAGTAAGTACGGTCTGTGCATTGCCGTTTATCCCCAATGGATTGAAATCATTGTTCTCATTTTCGGGATAACTTCCCGCAGGTTTATTTAAAAATCCGCTGGGAGGTGCGGCCAGACCTATATTTCTGGGGTCTGATTCACCAATGTCCTGCAAAGCCACAATGGTACGCGTATTTTCAAAGGTCTGGCTTCTATTGGTCACCCAGATTTCTAAGCGCGTTATTTGAATATTAGAGGCATTAAAAGGGTAATTGGCAAGGTTTTTATCGTATTGATCCCGAAAGTAATGCGCCAGGAAATAATGTCTGTCTTCGTCATAATCAAGCGCAAAAACCTCAAAATCCTGGATCGTACCACCGCCCTCTGCAGTGACCGAATTGGTCTGGCTCTGCTGTTCTGAGAATACGCCTGTCACCGTTGTTTTACCAAATTGCAGCTGGGTCTTTACCCCAAAAAGGCTCTGCGAACCTTGAATCAACGCGCTGTTAAGCGGCATACTAACGTTACCAACCTCTATTTTCTGAATAATATCATCTTCGGTAGGCGTATATTCCAGTTTGATCTGGTTTTGAAAATCAAAGGTAGATTCGGTGTCGTAATTAACGTTCACCTGTAACCTTTTACCCACTTTTCCCAACAGGCTTAAGCTGATGCGCTGATCAAAATCAAAACTAAAATTGCTTCGGTTTCTAGGAGAGAAACTCGGGTTGTCCTGTTTGGTAAAAAGACCGCCAATATCTAATTCAACCGAGCCCTGTGGTATAAATTCAATCGTATTTCCGCCAAAAATGGTTTCAAAAAGACCAGAATTCACATAAAAATTGGGTAACAGACTTTTTTGATCTTCCTGTCCCTGTTCGGTACGCCCATCTATTGCTGCAATTTTCTCTTGAAAATACGCATTCATACGCTCTTGACGTACACGCTCTATAAACTCTTCCCGAGACAGGTATTGCGGGTAGTTAATATTGTAGGTGCCCAGATTTTCTGTGTAAATATACCGTTGCGTAAGTGGATCGTAGGTATATTTTGAAATGATGCTCTGCGGATTTTTAAGCTGTAACCGCCCCAGCGAATAGCCAGTTTTAGTAGAATCTTGCGGTATGGTATCATTTTGAGCAAACGCCTCTGCGCCACAGGCAAAGACACTCAATAGAAGTAGACAACGCGTAAAGTGATTAAAATATAATGTTGTGCCCAAAGGAATTACAAGTTTTTTAGTGCTTGTTTGATAATAGTCTCTACCCCTGCACCGGGATCATCGCGCACAATCCGGGAACATACTGTTTCCGCCTGTTTACGCGCAAAACCCAAGGTCTCTAAAGCAGATAACGCCTCTTCTTTATTTGTATTGCTCATAGGTTGTGAAACCTCGTCTATATCAAATACTTTTAAGATCTTATCCTTAAGATCAAGAATGATGCGCTGTGCGGTTTTTGCACCTATCCCTTTTACAGACTGTATAACGGGCACGTTGCCCGTAGCAATGGCCTGCTTTACCTCATCTGCACTCAAGGAAGACAGCATGGTACGCGCCGTGCTGGTGCCCACTCCAGAAACTGATATTAAAAGCTTGAACACTTCCCGCTCCGACTTTTGCACAAAGCCATAAAGTGTTTGCGAATCTTCTTTGACGTGCATATACGTAAAGAGTTGAACGCGCGCTCCCTCAGGAATCATGGAATACGTATGCAAAGAGATCTGAACGGCATAACCCACACCGTTACAATCTATTACAACATCAGTTGGATTTTTCTCTACCAGTTTACCGCTTAGATGTGTGATCATATGTTAAAAAAAAGTTAGGGCTTCAAATGTACTAAATATATTGGCTTTGATAATTGGTAATCCTTAAAAGGTTCTTTAAGCCAGACCTTGTTACAGTGTCTTCCTAAGAAAAAACAGTATCGTAAATAATGGCTAAGGCGTATTCTATTTCCAACTGGGGTTAGACCTTGGAAAAATGCTTTATTTTGTATGACTTTGGTTGGTTTTTGGGCGTTTCCCTGCGGGCCGGGCTTTGGGCTGCAATCTTTTTGTTCGTGCCTCACAAAAAGGATTTCCGCTTCAATCCCTAACACAAGATTCTAGTTATATTTTTAATTTTTGCTGTTTTTGGGCGTTTCCCTGCGGGTAGGGCTTTGTGCTACAATCTTTTTGTTCGTACCTCACAAAAAGGATTTTCACTTCAATCCCTAACGCGAAATTCGTTTTCTAATTACATAAGGCGGTTTTTGACTCAAATTCAGATTTCCAACTTTATAAAAAGTATTAAGCAAAATTATTATTGAAGTTAAGGTTTCTGGAAAATCGGTCAATTCTTTGTTAAAATGAATGGTCGTTCGTTTAAAGCCAAATATTTTTACGTTCAACTTTTAAATTTTAAAACCAAATATATTATGTCAAAGATAAAAAGCATTTTGGGCGGAGCCTTTATCCTAACGGTAATGAGTACGATACCATCATTTGCTCAAGTAGAGGCGATGCCACAGCAAGAGCAAGCACAAATTGAAGTTTCTGATGAAGAACTAAGTAAATTTGCAGATGCCTATAAACAAATGCAAGTAATAGGCCAGCAAGCCCAAAAGCAAATGGTTAGCGCAGTAGAAGATGAAGGAATGGACATAAAGCGTTTCAATGAAATTCATCAGGCCACAATGGATCCCGCCAAAGAAAGCGATGCTACTCCAGAAGAAATGGAAATGCACAAAAAAGTGGTCGAAAAATTAGATACCATGCAAAAAGGCTTTCAGGAACAAGTTACCAAAATCGTTGAAAGTCAGAATTTAGATATGGACAGGTATCAGCAAATTGCCACTGCCTTACAAACCGATACGGAACTACAACAACGTCTGCAGAAATTATTGATGTAAGTATAAAACTGATCAATAAATGGTATTAATACATTAAAAATCGGGCTAAAAGCCCGATTTTTTTATGCGTTGAATCCCCGATTACCCATATGAGCACTCCCTAATTATGTGTCTAAAGCATATCAGACCGTTCATGTGGGAATCACCACCGCAGATGGAAGTTATATCTACACTGTTAATGCAACTGATGCAACAGCAACACGCGGCATCCACGTAGAAGGTGGCACAATTACCGCCATAAGCAGACTAGAACCTGCTACTGAGTAAAATAATTTTTGTTTGTTGATTTAGCCAGAAACAGCCGCATTATATTACTGCGGCTGTTTTTTTTTGATTTTTTTTCTGTTGAAAGATTAAAAACCCTACTTATAAGGAAATTGGCTCTTTTAGCCTAAAAACGACCTCAAAGTCAAAAAATCAGCTATTTAGATAGAAGTCATTACGGAGAGATACAACTTTAAGGTTAAAATCAATACGCTCGGGATAAGGCCGAAAGTTATGATTTAGAAAGAGGTATAAATTCCTACCCAAGATTTAAAAAGAATTTACAGTAATTACCTGTTTAGAGCGTATATGAAACTGATTTTTTTAATTTTCTTTTTAGAAACACGGACAATCACCAGGCTGCGGATCAATCTAGTGCGTCTAAAAAATCAAGTGGGCTTTTTACAGACAGTAAATTTTTGTTAGAAACATGCGTATATATTGTGGTAGTTTTAATATTGTTATGCCCCAGCAGCTCCTGAATAATTCGTAGATCTGTTCCTGCATCCAGAAGATGTGTTGCGTAGGCATGACGCAGACTATGAAGTGTAACCGTTTTTTTAATAGTTGTTCTTCTCATCGCCTGTTTGAATATAGCACGTAAACTTGCGTAGGTATAGTTACCCTTTCTCCCTTCAAAAAGATATTTTTCTGGCCTGTAGGCTTTAAGATATTCTCTCAGCACAATTTTTAAAGATTCAGGAAATGGCAAAATCCTGTCTTTCTTTCCTTTGGCCGCCTTTATGGAAATCATGTTACGGTCACCATCCATATGCGAAATCTCTAGATCAATAAGCTCACCACTGCGCAGGCCCAAGGCGTAAACCGTTGTAAGTATTGCCCGGTGCTTTAGATTTTTGGTTTTTTTGAGCAATTGTGATATCTCGCTCCTAGAAAGGATATCTGGCAGAACACGTTGAGGTCTTCTGGGCCGTAATGTATCCAGATCCAAAACGGTAGCGTGCATTTCTTTCATATAAAGAGTAATAGCACTAAGCAATTGCTTCTGAGTAGTATATGCGTACATTCTATCACCTATAATATTTCTTATCAACTGCAAAAGGTACTTGTTGTCCAGACGGTGAATTTCTAGGCTATGGCCTATATAGGTGCTAAATGTCTCGAGTAAACCTAAGTATGAATTAATCGTATTATCACTATATCTTTTAATTTGCAGCAGTTTTCTAAAATCCTCAAAATTACGCATATACGGCTTATAGGTGGTATATACGAATATCACTTTTTTTATATAGATATACAAACAATTTAGTCAGGTTATGTGTATTATTTTAATAAATTGCGTATAACCTATAGTTACCACACATAGCGAAAAAAAGTGCAAAACAACATCGTTTTTATTGATATATCAATTATATTTGTATCAATAATCTAAGCTATGCAATTTCAGAATCCTTCAAACACAATATTCTATCAAATTGAAAGAGCCATTAAGCAATATCGCACAATGGCACAACGGAACTTGAACGAACTCAATATTAAAGTAACAATAAATCAAATATTACTTATGATTCAAATCAGCGATAAACCAGATATAAGTCAAGTTGATTTATCAAAACTTTTGTTCAAGGACGTCGCATCAATCGCAAGAATGATAGAAATATTAGTCCAAAAGAAATTTATAGAACGAGAAGAGAATAGCTCTGACCGCAGGAAAAAGGACCTAAAAATAACTAACAAAGGAAAAAAATTATTGAATGCGGCGATTCCGATAATATCCAAAAATAGAGAAACTGCTCAGAAAGATATTAGCGAAGAAGAGATAAAAACACTTTTCAGAATTTTAAATAAAATAAACAAAAATACATCGAAATGAAAAAAATTACAGTTTTAATAATAATTTTGTTGACCATCAGTTGCAAAAACAATAAAAACAAACCAAGTTTTAATGAGGATGGAAAAAAGCAGATATCTTTAAAAAAAATAGATTCATTTTTAACTTCTCAAGCTGTTAAGGATAGCCTTAATGGCGTTATTCTTATAGCAGATAATGATGAAGTTCTTTTTAAAAATGCCTATGGATTTAAAGACCTTTCACATACAGAAAAACATTCCCTTGAAAGTAAAATAGGTCTGGCCTCTATGCCAAAAATGTTTACAGCTATTGCCATTATAAAACTTGCAGAAAGTGGAGATATAAAAATAAATAATACAGTAGGGAACTATTTACCAGAGATTAAAAATCAATTTTTAAAAGATAGCGTAACTATCAGACAACTTTTAAGCCACACAAGTGGATTGGGGAATTATTGGGATTATACCAATGAGTCCGACCAAGAAGACTTAGACAAGCTATACCATTTAATTGTGATGAATGATTCTTTAAAGAGCCAAAGAAAATTCCGATATAGTAATTCTGGATTTATAATATTGGGAAAAATTATTGAGTCAGTTAGTAAAGTACCCTATAATGAATTTGTTGAAAATAATATTCTTACACCTTTAAGTATGAATAATACACAGTCTGTTTTACCAGATGGCGGTAGTAGTTCGACAGTAGATGATTTAATGAAATTTTCAAAAGCACTAAGAAATTTTGAATTGATTTCTAAAAGTGATTTTGATGATATGATAACTAAACAATCCGATGCTAACTATGGGTTGGGATTTCAACTCAATGACAAAAATGATAAGGAAATTTACGGTCACCCAGGTGGTTATTTCGAAGAGAATACAACACTTGGAGTTGCTTCTGCAATGGACATAATTGATAACCGATATACTGTCATAGTTTTGACAAACCGTAACCCATCGATGGGTGGAGTTAATGCACGGAACTTTATTTTAAATGATTTAACGAAACAACTTTCAGAATAAACTACGTGTGGTAACATCGTATAAAAACAATAGGGCAATCTTAGCGAAGCCAAATGGTTCGGGTTCATTTGCAAGGTCGCCAAATTTTTAAATTTGGCTATATTTACTAAGAACGATAAACATAAAAATTTAAAAATTCGGCTTGTGCCCAACCGAATGGTAACAGCTTATTTCAGCCCTACTGTTTTTATACGGGACGTTGTGCGTCATTTGACGGAAACATATAAAATAAATGAATAACCTTTTAAACTATATTCGTTCTTTAACAACCTTTTCTGATAAGAGTTGGGAGTTATTACAACCTGCTTTGACAAAAAAAGAATTTAAGAAAACTGACTTTTTACTAAAAGAAGGTGAGGTATGCAGTTCACTGTATTATATTGATAAAGGTTACTGTAAAAGCCAATATGAAATTGACGGAACATTGAAAAACACAGGGTTTTTCTTTGAAAACGAAATCGCAACCAACATCAACAGTTTTGGAAGTGCACAGCCTTCAGAATACAATATCGTTGCGTGTGAGCCTTTGGAAACGATAGTTTTCAATAAAAATCAACTTTTTCATTTAGCCAAAAAATCCATTGAGATTGAGACTTTGGGTCGTAATTGCATTCGCTTATTTGCATCCAAACAAGAAGAACTTTCTAAAATTCACCAGCTTTATAACGCCCAAGAGCGGTACGAATACATTGAAAAGAAGTATCCTCAATTTTTGCAAAGAGTTTCACTTTCTCAATTAGCTTCGTTTCTTGGCGTCACCAGAGAAACATTGAGCCGTATTCGGAAAAAAAGGCTGTCCTCGTAGTATTATGTGACATTTTTCACAGGTACATTCTTATATGCTTATCGAACTTTGTATAAAATTAATTTAATTAATATGAAGACACTAAAAAAAATTGATGAGCATACCAATGTGCTTACTTGGTTTGAAATTCCAGTATCCGACATTGACAGAGCAAAAACGTTTTACGAAACCATTTTGGATATTGAAATGACTAAACAAAAAGACGGACCCGATGAAGCTATTTTCTTTCCTTTTGACCCAAATGTGGTTCAGGCTACCTCTGGTAGAATAACTGGAGTGTTATCAAAGAGTGAAAGAAACAGTCCTTCTAGTACTGGCACAGTTGTGTATATCAACGCTTATCCAGACATTCAAAAAGTTCTAAATAAAGTTGAATACGCAGGTGGGAAAATAATAGCACCAAAAATGCTTATTAAAGCAGGATATATAGCTATGATAATTGATTCTGAAGGAAACAAAATTGGACTTCATTCAGAAAAATAAAAACGAACGCACAACAAGATGTATAAAAGCAATAGCGGTTTGAGTGTAAACTCGAACCGTTTTTGTATTTAATTAAGTATATTGTCAACTGGAAAAGTAGTGCTTTTTAATCCGCTACTGCTCTTATACTAACCGTTGTGCCTCATTAAAAAACTTCCGAACTGAATGAAATTATTTCCGACTAAAAACTTAAAAGCTAAATTGACAGAAGATTGTTCAATAGCACTAGCGGAATTAAAACAAAATACTGATATAACAGATTCACTAGTTTCGAGCCGGACGAAAAAAGCATTTCGCGGACAATTATCTGAAAACGAATTTAAAATAATATCATCTGAAATTGGTCGCGGAGCAATTTGCGTGTTGAATGGAAAATTTGACGGAACTATAGGTGAAATTGAAGTAAGAATACATAAAGCATTTAAAGTGATGTTTTCTATACTTTTATCATATCCTTTTATAGGTTTTGGATTAATTTTCTTTAATGACGGATTTGAAAAAGCAGTAGAATTTTTACCAATTCTATTAATCGGACTTCTATTTATAAGATTTGTTTTTATTGAACTGAGTTTTAATTTCATTTCAAGAATCGGACTAAATAAATTGACCAAAATAATGAGAATAGAAAAACTGACTAAAAAACGAGGCACAACATCGGTTAAGCGCAAATAGCGGGTATTCGAACAGAAAGTGATATTTTAGACATCAAATAACAAACAACTAAGCCGACAAGAACGTGTCCTTACTCCACGCTACTTGCCTTAACCAAGACCGTCAGACTGTCTAATAACCCCCTTCGCTTTTAATAACTTTGTTAATTTCTTCTATTATTGTTTTATAGCACAATGAGCTACTGTTGTATCTTCATGC
>Ga0307487_1001527_pt1 | contig 16157 bp, 12 predicted proteins | sample CBIW12metaG_FD_203665 | JGI IMG/M metagenome (GOLD analysis project Ga0307487, IMG submission 203665) | Sea-ice brine microbial communities from Beaufort Sea near Barrow, Alaska, United States - CBIW 1.2 | ecosystem: Environmental > Aquatic > Marine > Coastal | place: USA: Alaska | collected... | reverse complement strand
GAAAAATACATGGGCTATTCATCAATTATTTACCACGGTAAATTTTGCCCCAAAAAATAAAATTGTGAATTGGTTTACCGGAGGCTTAAATCATCAGGTAGAACATCATATCTTTCCGAATATAAGCCACGTCCATTATAATAAAATTGCCGAAATCGTCAAACAAACTGCAAGGGAATGTAATTTACCTTACAACGAGTTTAAAACAACCCGTGAGGCAATTGTCGCTCATTTCAAACATTTAAAAGCAATGGGTACGAAACCGATAATTTCAACTTAAATTTATAATTAACTAACCAAAATTCATGCAACAAAAATTATCAGACAGAATTAATAATTTAGCCACTTCACAAACTTTGGCCATGGCTGCCAAAACCCGTGAATTAAGGGAAGAAGGAAAAGATATTATAGGCCTTAGCCTTGGAGAACCGGACTTTCATACGCCAGACTTTATCAAGGACGCCGCAATTCAAGCAATAAACGACAATTACAGTTCGTATACTCCTGTTGATGGATATGTAGAATTGAAGGATGCTATTACAACAAAATTCAAAAGAGACAATGGATTAGCTTACTCCCGATCCCAAATTGTGGTTTCTACAGGGGCAAAACAATCATTGGCGAATATTGCCATGGTAATGTTGAACCCGGGAGATGAAGTTCTTTTACCATGCCCTTACTGGGTAAGTTATGCCGATCTCATAAAACTTTCGGATGGAACACCCGTAGAATTGCCCACTACTGTGGAAAGCAATTTCAAAATCACTCCAAAACAACTGGAAGCTGCAATCACTCCGAAAACAAAAATGATCTGGTACAGTTCTCCTTGTAATCCAAGCGGAATGGTTTATAGCAAAGAGGAATTGCGCGCACTGGCTGATGTTTTGGTAAATTATCCTGATATAATCGTTGTTAGCGATGAAATATATGAACACATCAATTTTGTAGGGGAGCATGCTTCTATGGCTCAGTTTGATGATATGTACGATAGGGTAATAACTGTAAACGGGGTTTCCAAAGCTTTTGCCATGACCGGGTGGAGGATTGGATATATTGGTGCTCCAGAATGGATTGCAAAAGCCTGCACCAAGATACAGGGACAAATTACGAGCGGAGCGAATTGTATCGCACAACGCGCAGTAATTACGGCTCTGGAAGCACCGGTGAGCAAAATCCAATTTATGGTAGATACTTTTAAAGAGCGTCGTAAATTGATTATTTCCCTGATGAATGAAATTCAAGGATTTAAAACCCCTGAACCTGAAGGTGCTTTTTATGTTTTTCCGGATATCTCCTATTTCTTCGGAAAAACTATTAAAGGCCATTCTATAAAAAATGCGACAGATTTTTCTTTGTTTTTATTAGAAGAAGCTTTGGTTGCAACGGTAACCGGAGATGCCTTTGGAAATCCCGAATGTATTAGAATCTCTTATGCTGCGAGTGAATCTCAAATTGAAGAGGCTTTAAAACGAATCAAAATGGCGGTTTCTGAAGCTTAATATTTTTAATACAATTTATCTCAGTTATATCTTAAAAAAATCAGTTTGGTCAAGCCAGACTGATTTTTTTTATTTGCTGAAATTCGCAGGAGAAATTTTTACCTGTTCCTCCAAAAGAACGGGGTGAAAAGGATCAAAACAGTAAATAATTCGAGTCTTCCAATCAGCATTAAAAAGGAAGACCACCATTTCCCCACTGGAGGAAGAATATCATAATTATTAATTGGTCCTAAATTACCTAAGGCAGGACCAATATTACCAAGAGTTGAAGCAGCTCCACCTATAGCAGTTCCAAAATCTATTCCCATAAATGCAAAAACGAGTGCGCCAATGATAAAGGCCAACATATACAAAATGAAAAATCCGAGGATGTTAAATACAATTTCCTTATTAATTGATTTTCCATTATAACGAACTGGCAAGACGGCATTTGGATGCAAGCTTCGTTTAAATTCTATAATACCATTCCTAATCATTATAAGATGCCGCATTACTTTTACGCCACCCGCGGTTGATCCCGCACATCCACCTAAAAACATTAAGCCAAAAAATAAAACTGTAAGAAATGGGGTCCACATTGTATAATCTGCGCTCACAAATCCGGTAGTAGTTACAATAGTAAGAACCTGAAACAGGCTATGCCGAAAGGCACTTTCAGCCTTTCCCCAAACCATTGGATGTTCTATAGAGGATATAGAAACATCAGCTTGATAATAAATTATTAAGGCTGCTACGGCAGTGAAACTTGCAATAAAGATAAAATACCATTTAAACTCATCATCATGTAAAACTTTTTGAATTTTTCCTTTAAAGGCGAAATAACTCAAAACAAAATTGGAACCTGCAAAAAACATAAAGGTTATCACAATATATTGAATCACTGGCTGATTATTCCAATATGCGAGGCTAGCATTCTTGGTTGAAAAACCTCCTGTGGAAAGTGTACTAAATGAATGGTTGATAGCATCAAAAAAGCTCATTCCAGCTACCTTCAACAAAATAGTCTCCGCCACAGTATATGAAAAATAGATCAACCATAATCTTTTGGCCGTATCGGTAATCCTGGGTTTTAACTTATCAGCACTAGGACCAGGGGCTTCAGCAGCAAAAAGTTGCATCCCTCCTATTCCCAAAAGCGGAAGAATGGCAATTGCAAGAACAATGATTCCCATTCCACCTAACCAATGGGTTAAACTGCGCCAAAATAATATACCTCTGGGAACAGATTCAATATCGTTTAAAATAGTAGCCCCTGTTGTTGTATAACCAGACATGGTTTCAAAAAATGCATTTGTAAAATCTGGGATAGCTTCACTTATAATATAAGGAAGGGTCCCACTTAAGGCCATAATAATCCAGCCGAATGTTACTATAATATAACCATCTCGTTTTTTGAGTTCCTTATCGTGGTCTCTGGTGGTAAACATTAAAATTATTCCCACGATTAAGGTAATAAAGGCTGCTGTAGAAATTTGCAATGCAACCCCATCATCATAATACCAACTTACCAAAACCGCAGTGAGCATGAATCCTCCATTGAATAAGAGTAACAAACCCATGATGTGAAGGATGACCTTATAATTTAGTTTTGGCATTATAAAAAGAGTTTTTCTACCTTTTTTATAGATCTTGAAAGGCAGCAAACTACAATTCGGTCACTGGGTCTTATTACAAAGTCTCCCAGAGCAATAAGTCCTTCTCCATCCCGCACAATCCCACCTATAATTGCTGATCGGGGAAAATCGAGATCTTTTATTTTCTTATTGCAAACTTGTGATGAAGAACTTACAATAAATTCCAAAAGTTCGGCATTCATATTGTTCAACTTGGTCATAGCTACAACCTCACCCTTTCGAATGTATCGGAATATATTATTCGCTGCCAGCAATTTTTTATTGATCAAAGTATCTATTCCTATAGAATGGCTCAAATGGAAATAGTCCATATTTTCAACTAAGGCAATTGTTTTTTTAACTCCTTTCGATTTCGCTACTAAACAGGACATAATGTTGGTTTCTGAATTTCCAGTTACAGAAATAAAAGCATCCATTTCGTGAATGTTTTCTTCCTCCAATAACTCCACATTCCGTCCGTCACTGTTTATAACAAGTGTATCAGGCAATTCATCGGCGAGTTCAAAAGCTTTTTCCCTGTCACTTTCTATAAGTTTAACATTGAAATTATTCTTGCATAAATCCCGAGCCGTTTTCTTTCCAATCTTACTTCCGCCAAGGATCATCACATTTTTAATTGTTTGTTTTACTTTTCCGGTAAGTTTATATAATTCTTCTACCCCACTGTTCACAGTGATAAAATAAACCTGATCTCCTTCCTTAAACTGTGTATCTCCCCGGGGGATTAAAGTATATTGGGTTCCAAATCTTTGGATCGCAATTGGCACAAAATGTAATTTAGGAAAAATTTTAGCTGCTTCCTTTACTGTTTTGCCAACAAAAATCGCTGTTCTGGATAAACTGAGGCCAATCATGATTAGTTCCCCATTTTCAAACTCGTAGCTATCGCTAAATGCAGATTGATTTAGGAGTTGAGAAATTTCTGTTGCAGCAAGTGCTTCCGGGGAAATCAATTCATCTATTCCAAATTTCACAAAGCCTATCTCCTTTTTATTTTCTAAAAACTCTGTATTTGAAATTCTAGCAATGGTGCGTTTAGCGCCTAATTGCTTTGCCAAAACACATACAGTTATGTTGGTAGCCTCACTGGAAGTTACACCAATAAACAAGTCCACATTTTTTACCTGTGCATCCTTTAGAATAGCAATAGAAGTAGCATCCCCTTTTAGAGTTCTAATATCCAAATGGGTGTCGGCATAAATTAAATTTTCCCTGTTATTATCAATTAATGTAATATCCTGAGACTCATAGGAAAGTAATTTTGCCAAATGAAAGCCAACTTCTCCTGCACCGGCGATTATTATCTTCATATTATAAGATCAAAATGTAAATAAAAAATCAAAGATAGGATATTTTACACAATTCAATCTTAGTGAATTTTCAATTAAATCAGTATCTTATAAAGGCTTTGATATCATATCACCTATCTTTGAAACAAATTTTTCACATGGATAAAAAGATTACCCCTTATAAAAATTCTCAGCTCAATAAAAAGCAGCAAGTTGAGCAAATGTTCGATACGATCTCTGGAAATTATGACGGACTTAACAGAGTGATTTCTTTTGGAATAGATGTAAGCTGGAGAAAAAAAGTAATTAATATAGTGGAAGCTATGAATCCAGGAAAGGTTTTGGATATTGCAACCGGAACAGGTGATTTAGCTATCAGTTTAGCCAAAACCGGAGCTTACGAAATTATTGGGTTGGACATATCAGAAGGAATGCTTCAGGTAGGAAGAAAAAAAATTGAGGCAGAAAATCTTTCAGCAAAAATAAAAATGATACAGGCAGATTCTGAAGCTTTACCCTTTGATGACAATTCTTTTGATGCCATTACAGTAGCATTTGGAGTTCGGAATTTTGAACATCTCGAAAAAGGACTTTCTGAAATATTCCGTGTATTAAAACCAACTGGAATATTTGTCGTTCTGGAAACATCTGTTCCTACAAATTTTGTTTTTAAACAAGGTTATAAATTTTATTCCGGAACAATTCTACCTATAATTGGAAAACTATTCTCAAAAGATAAAGTTGCCTATTCATATTTAAGTGAAAGTGCCGCATCTTTCCCTTATGGAAATAAGTTCAACAATATTTTGCGGAAAATTGGGTTTATCAATGTAGAAGATAAGCCTCAAACATTTGGTGTGGCGACCATATATACAGGAACTAAATAGAAGAATGAAAAAATTAATTGCGATCATTGGGCTACTATTGTGCTTTTTTGAGGGGAACGCCCAGCTCTTCTCAGGGGAACGCATATTAAATAATGAAAATTTTGATCAACAAAGATGGTCCTGGGGATATTTTTTAGGATTTAACACTTACGATTTTGATTTTGATCTTAAAAAATATTCACCCAATCTACCATTTCAGGATAAGCAATATAATGTTGAAAGAACTATAGGTTTTAATGTTGGCTTAATTGGAAATTTAAAATTAAATAACAACCTGGATCTAAGGTTGGAACCTGGTGTGAGTTTTAATCGAAGAAATTTTCAGTTACTTAAGGCTGACCCCGATACTTTTCGTGAAATTAATTCCACTTATGTCCATATCCCATTATTGCTAAAATTTTCAGCGAACAGGCTTAATAATTTTAAACCTTTTGTGGTTGGAGGAGTCTCCACTTCCCTAAATTTATCCAGCAATGAAAATAATCCGGATGATAATAGTGCAAATCAATTTAGAATGACCACCAATTCATATTATTATGAAATTGGGTTTGGCATAGATTTGTATTTTTATTATTTCAAATTTTCTCCTTCTATTCGTGGCGTTTTTGCAATTAATGACGAGTTGATAAGGGATAATAATCCAAACAGCATCTATACCGGCAATATTGAAAAAATGTCCTCTCGTGGGATCTTTATAAACTTCACCTTTCAATAAGTGTTTTACGCTGGAATTCGCTTAATATAATTGCAGTAGCTGTCGCCACATTTAAACTTTCTGTGATTTGAGCTTTTCCAAACTGTGGAATATTCAGTTTCTTGGAAACCATTTTTTCAACTTCTTCAGAAATTCCATTGGCTTCATTACCTAAAATTAGAATTCCATTTTTGGGAAGTTGTGTGCTGTAGATATTTTCCCCTTTTAAAAAAGTGCCAATTATAGGTTGCTCAATATTATTCTTTAATATCCTAGGCAAATCTACATAATATATTGTTACTCGAGCAATACTTCCCATGCTTGCCTGCACAACTTTTGGATTATAACAATCTACAGAATCCTTAGAACACAGCAATGTTTCAATTCCAAACCAGTCACTCAATCTTATAATGGTGCCTAAATTTCCCGGATCGCGAATGCCGTCTAGAGCTAAAACCAAATTCTTTATCACGGGGATATTTTCTTTCGGAATTTTAAAAAGTGCAAGAGCGCTTTGAGGTGTTTTTAACCGACTAATTTTTTTTAATTCACCTTCATTTATCAAATGGGTTTTTGATGAAGGAGTCTCAAAATTTTCACCTGTCGTAAAAAGGGAATCTAATTCGAATTGAGAGTTTAAAATTTCCCTGATTCCTTTCAAGCCTTCTACAATAAAAAGACCTGATTTTGTCCTGTTTTTTTTTTGCTCAAGACTTGTTATTAACTTAATTTGGCTTTTGCTAACCATGCAAATAATGTATTTTTGAACACTTAATTAATTTTATTGAAACGCCACCTTGCAAAACTATCGTTATTTATTTTAACTCTGGCACTTTTAATTGCCTGCAACGCGGTAAAAAGGGTTGAATATGATGAATTATTGCTCAGTAAAAATACCATTTATTTAAATGGTGAAAAAAATAAAGAAAGCCGAATTCACAACCAATTATACCAGGAACCCAACTCAAGATTGCTAGGTGTTCCTATAAGTTTGCATTTTTACAATCTTGCAAAACCCCAACCCGATTCTGCATTTCAAAGATGGCTGTATAAAAAACCTAAAAGAAAAGACCGACTTATCAAAATTTATTCGGAAAAGCAGGTAACTCAAATGGGTAATTCCTATGTAGCTCTGAACGAATGGATAAAAAGGACTGGAGAGTCGCCCGTAATTATTGACTCTGCACTCACCAAAAAATCTATTAACCGATTGAAATCATGGTATTTCAACAATGGATGGTTCAATGCGGAGGCAGACTATGAAATTAAACCTACCAAGAAAAAAAGAGCTCAAATAGATTACCACGTAACATCGCATCATTCATATATTGTAGACTCCATCCGCCAAAGAATTGATTCGGAAGTTATTGATTCCTTATATAATGCCAATGTGAAAGAATCAAAAATAAAATCGGGAATCCAATATCGAACTTTAGATTATAATGCTGAACGCGACAGGCTCACAAAACTTTTCAGGAACAATGGAGTGTATTATTTTGATCAGGAATACATCAGTTTTGAAGCTGATACCATAAATACAAATTACAAGGTCAATATAACCGTTATTGTAAATAACCGTCAAATCTCGGAAGGAGACAGTACTAATCTGGTTCCGTTCAAAATACAAAAGATTAGTAAGGTGAATGTATTTACCGATTACACCTTTAAAAATAAATCTAAACCAGTAACCGACAGTGTGTTTTATAAAGGTTATAACATTTACAGTTTTGATGCATTGAAATATAAACCACGCGCTATTGCCGATGCAATTTTTATCAAACCGGGAGAGATCTTTAAAGATACAGATAGGACAAGGACTTATAGTAGAATGAGTTCCTTAAGAGTATTTAAATATCCAAACATTGAATACTCCCTGGACCCCAACGATTCCACCAATACAGATTTGGTTGCCAATATCTTTTTATCACCCCAACCTAAATATTCATTGGGATTTGATTTTGATCTCTCACAAAGCAATATTCAGGATTTTGGAATAGGATTTGGAGGATCGTTACTAATTCGAAATGTTTTTAAAGGTGCTGAAAATTTTGAAATTTCAGGTCGGGGGAGTATAGGTTCTTCTTCGGATGCCGCCCAAGGTAGTTCCAATGATCGATTTTTTAATATTTCTGAAATTGGTGCCGATATAAAACTCACTTTCCCGCGAATTTTTCTTCCTTTTAATACAGAAAAATTTATTCCGAAATATATGGCGCCTTTTACATCATTAAGTTTGGGAGTAAGTACACAAAACAACATTGGGCTGGACAAGCAAAACCTAAATGGAATATTAAATTACAGATGGAACCCTACCAAAATTGTATCCAACAAACTGGATTTAGTCAATATTCAATATGTGCGCAATCTAAATACTGCCAATTATTTTAACGTATACAGGAATACCTATAATAATTTAAATAAAATCATTCAATCGGGTGATGTGGTTACCAATCCTAATTATTTAGATGAAGATGGATTATTAATAATTCCCAAGGGAGCGGAGGATTTTATAGTAAGCGTAAATCAGAATAATCCTGAAACCTCTGGATTAACACCAGTACAGAAGCAGGAGGTGGACAACATTAATGAAAGAAAGAATCGTCTAACAGAAGATAATTTAATTTATGCGTCCAATTTTACCTTTCTGGAAAATAATAAGGATAATTTATACGATGAAGATTTTTCACGGTTTAGGTTAAAACTTGAAACAGCCGGAAATTTCCTTTCAGCAATTTCCTCCTTAACAGGAACCACAAAAAATGCTCAGGGAGTTTACAGCATTTTTGGAGTGAACTTTTCTCAGTATGTCAAAACAGAGATAGATTATATTAAACATTGGGATCTAGGGAATAAAAACATAGTTGCTATCCGGGCTTTTGGAGGAATCGCCATTCCTTATGGAAATTCGAACAGTATTCCATTTATAAGAAGTTTTTTTGCAGGAGGACCTAATGATAACAGAGCATGGCAAGCCTATGATCTTGGTCCAGGAAGTACTGGCGGTCGAAACGAATTTAATGAGGCGAACATGAAACTCACCTTTAACGCAGAATACAGGTATAATCTTTTTGGAGCCTTAAACTCTGCATTTTTTATAGACGTAGGTAATATTTGGAATGTATTGGATATTGTAGTAGATAAGGACGCAACATTTACCTCTTTTTCTGATTTGAAGGATATTGCTGTTGGATCAGGAATAGGCCTTAGATATGATTTTAATTTTTTTGTTCTTCGCTTTGATGTAGGTTTTAAAACCTACGATCCATCTAAGGAGTTAGGTGAAAGATGGTTTAAAGATTACAATTTTCCCAATGCTGTTTATAACGTAGGGATCAATTATCCCTTTTAAACAAACTAATTTTCTTATTTTTGTAATCTTATAATCCAAATACACAACTATGAGTCATAATATTAAGCCTGGCGTCGCCACGGGAAAAGAAGTTCAAGAGATTTTTAAATATGCTAAAATCAAGGGATTTGCATTACCCGCAGTGAATGTCATTAATTCAAATACAATAAACTCAGTATTGGAAACTGCTGCAGAGTTAAACTCACCTGTGATCATTCAATTTTCAAACGGAGGGTCATATTTCAATGCAGGAAAAGGATTATCCAATGAAAATCAAAAAGCTGCTATAGCCGGAGCTATTGCCGGTGCAAAACACATTCATGAATTGGCCAAAGTTTATGGAGCCACTGTAATTTTGCATACAGATCACTGCGCAAAAAAATTACTTCCCTGGATAGATGGACTTTTAGATGCAAGTGAAGTGCATTTTAAGCAATTCGGTATTCCTTTGTATAGCTCACATATGTTGGATCTTTCGGAAGAACCAATTGAAGAAAACATGGAAATTTCCAAAAAATATCTTGAACGTATGAGCAAGATGGGAATGACCTTAGAAATTGAATTAGGTATTACCGGTGGTGAAGAAGATGGTGTTGACAATTCTGATGTTGACGATTCAAAATTATACACTCAACCTGAGGAAGTGGCCTACGCCTATGAAGAACTGAGTAAAGTTAGTGATCAATTTACGATTGCGGCTGCATTTGGAAACGTACACGGGGTTTACAAACCAGGAAATGTAAAATTGACACCTAAAATCCTTCAAAATTCACAGGAATATGTGAGTAAAAAGTTTAAAGTTGAAGACAATCATATCGATTTCGTTTTTCACGGTGGAAGTGGTTCTACTCCTGAAGAAATTAAGGAAGCTATTGGTTACGGTGTAATTAAGATGAATATTGATACAGATTTACAATATGCGTTTACAGAAGGTATTCGCGATTATATGGGTTCCAAAAAAGAATACTTAAAAAATCAGATTGGAAATCCTGAAGGATCCGATGTTCCAAATAAAAAACATTACGATCCAAGAGTTTGGCTTAGGGAAGGTGAGAAAACTTTTAAAGCAAGACTTACAAAGGCTTTTGAAGATTTGAATAATGTGAATACATTATAAGTTAATTTAACTGTCAGTTTGAAATTTGAACTCAAATTTCAAACTGACTTTTTTTAATAGCAAAACCTACAGTTTCAAGTAGAATTAAACACCAAACACTTGAAATATGAAATTCGAAATTAAATGAGCTGGTTTAACAGAACACAAAAAGGAATACAAACTAGGACCGAGAATAAAAAGGATGTACCAAAAGGTTTATGGTATAAGTCTCCTACCGGTAAAATTGTAGATGCCGAACAATTGGAAAAAAATTTCTGGATAAGTCCGGAAGATGGATACCATGTTCGAATTGGAAGCCCTGAATATTTCAAAATCCTTTTTGACAATAATGAATTTAAAGAGTTGGATAAAAATCTGAGCTCGAAAGATCCTTTAAATTTTGAGGATACCACAAAATATGTCAATAGATTAAAAGCCGCTCAAGAAAAAACAGGTCTTACGGATGCTGTTCGAACTGCCGTAGGAAAATCCAAGGGAAAGGATCTTGTAATTGCCTGTATGGATTTTAAATTTATTGGCGGATCTATGGGTTCTGTGGTTGGTGAAAAAATTGCACGCGCTGCAAATTATTCGTTGAAGAATAATATTCCTTTACTTATTATCTCCAAATCTGGAGGAGCCAGAATGATGGAAGCTGCACTTTCGCTTATGCAAATGGCCAAGACTTCGGTAAAATTGGCACAATTGGCAGATGCCCATATTCCCTATGTTTCACTATGTACAGATCCTACCACTGGAGGCACCACAGCTTCCTTTGCAATGTTGGGAGACATCAATATCTCTGAACCTGGTGCCCTTATTGGTTTTGCCGGCCCGCGAGTGGTTAAGGATACCACCGGACAGGAATTACCAAAGGATTTTCAAACCGCAGAATTTTTAAAAGAGCACGGATTCTTAGATTTCATCACAAAGCGATCAGAATTAAAAAACAAGATCAATCTCTATCTTGATTTGATCCTAAATCAACCCGTTCGCCCTTAAAACTTAAAGAACATTCACACAACTACTTATCACAATAATTTTATTTTGTTGGATTAAGAATTCACAAAAATAGTAGTACATTTGCCGCTTGACAGAAAAACTGTCTGTACATAAAAATCATTAAAATTAATATTGGAATGTATTTAACAATTGAAGAAAAACAAGAGCTGTTTGCAAAACACGGAAAAGGTAAAAATGATACCGGTTCTGCTGAAGGTCAAATTGCATTATTTACCCAACGTATTTCACACCTTTCGGGTCATTTAAAAACAAACCGAAAAGACTATAATACAGAACGTTCATTAGTATTATTGGTAGGTAAAAGAAGAAATCTTCTTGATTATTTGATGAAAAAAGATATCTTGAGATATCGTGCTATCGTTAAAGAATTACAATTAAGAAAATAAATTTAAGGGGCGTATTTTCGCCCCTTTTTTAATTCCTCTACTTTAATGTTTTCTTCAGGCCATTCAAAGTGCATTCAAGAAAACTTAAATTATTAAAAAATAACATTTTGAGAAGTTTCAGGATCTGAAATTATCAGGATCATTTTTTAATTGACCACACAACAACTACAAACAATACAAACTAATTCGTCCTTAGACGAGAATCATTTTATAACACAATTTGCACTGTTGCGAATTGGAATTCAAAACACAAATTATGAAACCAAAAGTTTTTAAAGAGATAATTGATCTTGGAGATGGTAGGGAAATTTCTATCGAAACCGGAAAATTAGCGAAACAAGCGCACGGTTCTGTAGAGCTTAGAATGGGCAAGGCAGTGATACTATGTACAGTTGTTTCATCCTATACCCCAACAAAATTTGATTTTTTCCCATTAACATTAGATTACAGGGAAAAATATGCGGCTGCTGGTCGTTATCCAGGAGGATTTTTCAAAAGAGAAGCAAGACCTAGCACTGAAGAAATTTTGGTGATGCGTTTGGTAGATCGTGTATTAAGACCTTTGTTTCCTTCAGACTATTCGTTTGAAACCCAGGTGATGATTCAATTAATGTCTCATGATGATGAGGTTATGCCCGATGCATTGGCAGGATTGGCAGCATCTACAGCTATTCAGTTATCTGATATTCCTTTTGAAACTCCTATTTCAGAAGCAAGAGTTGCAAGGATCAATGGTGAATTTGTTATTAACCCAACACGCACTCAGTTACTTGATGCCGATATCAATATGATTATTGGTGCTTCTGCAGATTCTGTGATGATGGTTGAAGGTGAAATGGATGAGTGTAGCGAAGAAGAAATGGCAGAAGCCATCAAGTTTGCACATGAAGCCATTAAAGTACAAATTGCTGCTCAAATTCGTTTAGCCGAAGCATTTGGTAAAAAAGAAACTCGTGAGTACAATAAAGCACGCACTAACGAAGAGATAAAAGAAAAAATTCACGCCGCATCATTCCAAAAGAATTACGATATCGCAAAAGGCGGTTTAGGAAAAAAAGAACGCACCGATGCATTTTCAGCTTTAAAAGATGAGGTCAAAGCCTTATTTTCTGAAGAAGAATTGGAAGAAAACGGCGATCTGGTTTCCAAATATTACAACCAGGTTCAAAAAGAAGCTGTTAGGGAACTTACCTTAAAAGAAGGTCTTAGACTTGATGGAAGAAAAACGGATGAAATTCGTCCAATCTGGACAGAAGTTGATTATTTACCTTCTACCCACGGATCGGCTATTTTTACACGTGGAGAAACCCAAGCCCTTGCTACTGTAACTTTAGGAACTTCAAGACAAGCAAATCAGGTTGATAGTCCAACATACCAAGGTGAAGAAACTTTTTACCTACATTATAATTTCCCACCATTTTGTACAGGAGAAGCCTACCCATTAAGGGGAACTTCCAGACGTGAAATTGGACATGGAAACTTAGCGCAACGCGCCTTAAAAAGTATGATTCCTGCGGATTGTCCTTATACTGTACGTGTAGTATCAGAAGTTTTAGAATCTAACGGTTCATCTTCTATGGCTACTGTTTGTGCAGGAACTATGGCATTGATGGATGCAGGGATCAAAATGAAAAAACCAGTTTCAGGGATTGCAATGGGATTGATTTCCCGTGGTGATGAGTATGCCGTCCTTTCTGATATTTTAGGTGATGAGGATCACTTGGGAGATATGGACTTTAAAGTAACAGGAACTGAAGATGGTATTACTGCTTGCCAGATGGACATCAAAGTAAAAGGACTTTCTTACGAAATTTTAGTAAATGCACTAAAACAAGCTCGTGAAGGAAGATTGCACATACTGGAAATATTAAAAGAGGCCATACCTGCACCGAACGAAAGTGTAAAATCTTATGCTCCAAAAATGGTATCTCTTACAATTCCTCAGGAATTTATTGGTGCCTTAATTGGACCAGGAGGAAAAGTGATTCAGGAATTACAAAAATCTACTGGAACTGAGATCGTTATCAACGAAGTAAATGAACAGGGAGTTGTTGAAATCCTTGGTACGGATCAGGAAGGAATTGATGCAGTACTTGCCAAAATCGAATCAATTTTGTTCAAACCTCAGGTTGGAGAAACTTACAATGTGAAAGTAATTAAAATGCTCGATTTTGGTGCAGTAGTAGAATTTATGGCCGCTCCGGGAAATGAGGTTTTGCTTCACGTTTCTGAATTGGCCTGGGAACGCACCGAAAATGTAAGCGATGTTGTTAATATGGGTGATATTTTTGATGTGAAATACTTCGGAATCGATCCAAAAACACGCAAACAAAAAGTTTCACGTAAGGCTTTGTTGCCAAAACCAGAAGGTTATGTAGCAAGACCACCAAGAGAACACAGTCGTGATGACAGAAGTCGTGACAGCAGAGGTTCAAGAGACAATCGTGGCCGTGATGATAGAGGTCGTGACGATAGAAAACCAAGAGAAAACAGAAACGACTAATAAGTTTCTAACTTTAGAATACAAAAATTCCCTGATAATATAATCAGGGAATTTTTTTTGTTTAAGAGATTCCTTAATCCTGGATTGTTAATTCGTGCTTATCTAATTTGTGATTCGAAATTTGGAATTTTGAATTATATACGAAAATGTCATTCTGAACGCCAGTGAAGAATCTGCGTACTCAATGGACACATCATTATGAAAACCACTTTTCCTGATCATACCACGACAATCCCCCTACTACCGTCGGGATTCTTCCTCGACCAAAAGCTTGTTCAGAATGAAAAAGCGGTTGTAAACAATTAGCGTCAAAATAAGCAGAGCAAAAAATATTAGAGATATTATCAAGGATGAATCATTTTGAGTGTAAAACCTTATTATAAATTAATATTCTGAATTTAATTTCAAAATATTTTTATGATTTTTATTGCGTTAGGGATTGAAGTGGAAAGCCCGTAGCGACCGTAGGGAGCGAGGACTTGTAGCGTAAAGCCCGACCTCCCGAAAGCTCGGGAGGCAACGCCCAAAAATAAATTATTAAGTTTATTGTAACATTTTAAGGTATTTCTACGTATAATCTAACACAAGTGATATACACAATTAAAATTCAGGGAGAAGATAGATGAGACAACTTAAGATTACGAAGCAGGTTACAAATCGTGAAACCGCTTCGCTGGACAAGTATTTGCAAGAAATTGGTAAAGTTGACCTTATTACTGCCGAAGAAGAGGTGGAATTGGCACAACGAATTAAAAAGGGTGATGACCTTGCTCTGGAAAAATTGACCAAAGCGAATTTGCGTTTTGTGGTTTCGGTTGCTAAACAATATCAAAACCAAGGACTAACACTTCCGGATTTAATTAATGAAGGTAATTTAGGATTGATCAAAGCTGCCAAACGTTTCGACGAAACCCGTGGTTTTAAATTTATTTCCTATGCTGTTTGGTGGATCCGTCAATCGATTTTGCAGGCTTTGGCCGAGCAATCGCGTATTGTGCGTTTACCATTAAATAAAATTGGATCTATAAACAAGATCAATAAGACTTTTGCCTTTCTCGAACAATCACACGAGCGTCCGCCAAGTGCTGAAGAGATAGCCAACGAATTGGATATGACCATTAACGACGTAAAAGAGTCGATGAAAAACTCTGGCCGTCACGTATCCATGGATGCTCCTTTAGTTGAAGGTGAGGATTCCAACCTATATGATGTATTGCGATCTGGTGAATCTCCAAACCCAGACAGAGAATTGTTGCACGAATCTTTGCGTACAGAAATTGAACGGGCTTTAGAAACCTTGACTCCACGTGAAGCGGATGTAATCCGTTTATACTTTGGATTAGGTGATCAACACCCAATGACGTTAGAAGAAATTGGAGAGACCTTTGACCTTACAAGGGAACGCGTTCGTCAAATTAAAGAAAAAGCAATTAGACGATTGAAACATACTTCAAGAAGTAAGATTTTAAAAACATATTTAGGATAATCCAAAAATAACAACAGTCTGATTTCAGTGAAAACCGGGATTTAACTGTTCGTTTTTTGATTGATGAATGAACCCCGGAGTGATTACCGGGGTTTTTTAATGGCTTAGAAGTGAGAAACGAGAAGTGAGAAGTTAGAAGTTAGAAGTTAGAAGTGAAAAACATGAAATAAGAATCAAGAGCAAAGAATCAAGACTAAAAAAAAGCTTGAAGACATAATAAAAAAATCACCTTTTGAAAAATAACAACATTAGTTCATCAGCCTGCCAGGTTTGCGGCTAAAAAGGTCTAGCATTTAACCGGAAATACATTT
>Ga0307487_1001526_pt1 | contig 16158 bp, 11 predicted proteins | sample CBIW12metaG_FD_203665 | JGI IMG/M metagenome (GOLD analysis project Ga0307487, IMG submission 203665) | Sea-ice brine microbial communities from Beaufort Sea near Barrow, Alaska, United States - CBIW 1.2 | ecosystem: Environmental > Aquatic > Marine > Coastal | place: USA: Alaska | collected... | reverse complement strand
TGGTGGCCATGTCAGATATTTGTATTGCGCGTTATGAAGCGTTTGGTACTGCGGGTAATGCCAGCAAAATCAAGCCAATTAATCTTGAACGGATGTATGAGGCTTATGAGCGTGGGGAGTTGGACCCGAAAGTTAAGTAAGGCAGTTGTTCAGCAGCCCCGGGTGCCTTGCGTGGGGCTGTGATTTTACATTTTTTCTAATTCGGTGTAAGCATGCCAGACAAAGATGGTCTAGTGTAAGACGTCAAACTCTACGGAATACCGCTTGTTATGGATAACGGCTGATGGACTCCTCAGTACTGATGCAGCACCTTCCCACTCCCTGGTATCCCAAACTATTCGCACTGCTGGTAGCTGCCCTGCGTTCGCATTGGTTTAAGGGCCAACAGGGGGAATCTCTCGTAAACGTGTCTCGATATAGGTCTTTAACATGTGCGTAAGAACGCGCCACTTTCGACTGGCGTAATGGCCATATTATTTCGATAACATATAATTTTGGAGTAGATCTTTTGGATGATTTTCAAGCAGCTATTGAAATAGAGCGCGCTGTACTTAAAATTTGGCATACGTCTTCCGGTGACGAGCTCAAAGCTGCGCGACTAATTGTTAGGGCAGTCTTTCAAGAGTTCTCAGAAATTGGTATGGATAATAAGCTGACACTCGCTGAAACTATAGAGAAAGTTTCAGAAAAGGGTGTCAGTAGCTCGTTAAGAAGCATATCAATTTTCATTTTAAGGTTGCGCTCCGTCCCCGAGTTCTTTCCAAAACAAGTTGTTGGCAATAATGCAGATGCTAAAATGCTCTCACTAATAGAGCCGCGACTACAAAATTTTTATAAAAGATTCGATATCGATAGCAAGTCACAAACCTATGAGAAGTTAGATAAACTGAATGAAGTGCATCGGTATGTTTGTGAAAGACTAGCTTGTTTAAATCAGATTCCAAAAAGTATAGAAACAATAACGGCTGAACGACAGATTATATTAAGTTCTATAGGTGATGCAACAGTAAAGTCGTATCTTGCACCATACGAGTTTACGAGAATCAGGGGCTCTATTGAGGCAATACTAATGCAAGTGGTTGATTTTTCGGCTACGATGGATGCAACGTTTAATAGGCGCCTTAAAGAGTTATTGGAACTTCTCAGTGATGAATTAGTCTATTGTGATAGCTTTATTACATTCATAATAAAAGATTACTATCGACCTTTCGTAGAGGCAATAGACCGTGTTGTGAGGGATGAGGCTGTTCGCTCGAAGAAGAAGTTTGTTTGCGAGATAAAAGGTAGAAAAGGACACAATTTCAAGCTTGATAAAAAATATCCATTACATCATGAAAATGAAATAATTCGTCTATTTATTCCTCTTCTTAATAGTGGTCCCGGTATTGCTGATCGCGTTATAACGTATATAAGTACAAAAATGATTCGGTTTTGCTATATAGCGAAGAAATAGATTTAGGAGCAGTTGCTCCCGGAGATTTTGTTCTCCCGGTATCTTTTACCGTGGTCAATCCAACTGACGTTATAGTTTTGGATATTATTATCTCTTGGGTTGCTATCGGTGACCCAGAGGAAAAGTTGGTTTCGCTTTCTGTAACTATTGATGCACAGTCGACAGACGTTGATTGGGAATCTCTAGCTAGTCTCAATCCTTACAGCCTAGATATTGCAACGGGAACAGATTTTCATGGTAGAAGAGATAAAATAAATCGTCTTGTTTCCCGCTCTGCGGTTGGGAAAATGCAATCTAGCTATATTACTGGCCAAAGAAGAGTGGGAAAAAGCTCCTTAGCAAGAGCGGTAGAAGATAAAATAAATTTAAGCGAGCCTGACTGCCATGTACTGAATATAGAATGTGGCGACTTCAAGTATCCTGATGCGGTAAGCACTGTAAATTCCTTAGGTGATAATATTGCGATTTTTTTATCGCAGTACCTCCCAGAAGGAGTGGGATGGGATAAAGTTGATATGAATGGCTCATTAGCACCGCTGTCGAGATTATCTTCAAGACTAGAAAAACTAGCCCCAAACTTACGGTTCTTAATAGTAATTGATGAATTTGACGAAATAAATCAAGAACTATATAAATTTAGCGAAGTTGCCGAGACATTTTTTTTGAATATAAGATCTTTAAGTGGAAAACGAAATTTAAGTTTTTGCCTGATCGGGGCGGAAAAAATGTCATTTGTAATGTCATCTCAAGGCGAGAAGCTTAATAAATTTTCGAAAGAGTCACTGGACACTTTTAAGCAGGAGGAGTGGCAAGATTATGAAGAAATAGTTAGAGCGAATATGGAAGATTCAATAATTTGGCTTGATAATGCAATTAGATATCTGTACACAGTTACGAGTGGTCACCCTTATTTTACTAAGCAAATATGCTCGAGGGTATTCGAAAATGCCCTTTCATCTCGAGACTCTCAAATTGGTGACGATGAGGTGGCGCTTGCGGTCAGTGAGCTAACTCCAGATTTGGACGTTAATTCATTTCAACACTTCTGGAGAGATGGCATATTAGGTGATTTAGCTGAAGTCGAAATATTGACATTAAAACGATGTCGAATACTAGTTGGTTATGCCCGCGTTAAGAGGCTAGGTCTAATGCCAACGGTCGAGAATATACAAATGCACATACATTCTAATCAGATTTCGGAGGTTGATATTTATCCAATTCTCTCTGATTTCTGTCGTAGGGGTGTACTTTTCGAAGACGAAAATGGTTTTGGTATAGTCGTACCATTATTCGAGCGCTGGCTAATAAATCAAGGGTTTAATTATTTAATCGCCGATCAGTTAGGTGACGAGTTAGAGGAGAAGAAACAAAAGGATGAGGATGATGCTTATGTCACCGATGCGGAAATTGGGGATGTACTTGATGCTTGGCCTAGTTATCGAGGTGTTCAAGTAACGATTCATTTGGTTAGAGATTGGCTGTCGCAAGTGGAAAGTCATATAAATCAAAGATTATTATTCAAGCTTCTCCAAAATTTGAGATTTTTTGGTGAGGCTGAAATCAGGCTGAAACTGAAAGCAGCGCATGAGAGAGAACGCGCTAAATTCAAAGTTATTATTAGAAAATCAAAGGCACAGAGGCGCAAAGACATTTGGGTTACATACGTTGATGGCCCAGGGAAGAGTGGCGCGCAATTCGCGTCATATTACGCAGAGGAAAATTTAATAAGCACAACGTGTATCAAGGAGATGACGGATCTAGACATCAGTATCGAGAGAGGTAAGCTAGACTCCGAAGATGTTTCTAATATAGTTATAATCGATGACTTTATTGGAACTGGTAGTAGCCTGAGGTCAGGGCTTTTGGAATTTTATAAAAAAAATGGTCAGGGAATTAAAGCGTCTAAAGTCAATGTGCTGGTTGTGGTTGTTTGCGCAACTAAAACTGGCGAGGATGAGATTAGAAAAAATTTGGTTGCTCTTGATATAAATAGCGATCTAGTTGTGCTTGAGTCCCTTTCATCAAGGCACTTTGCGTTTGAGGAAGGCGCGCAGATATGGGCGAACCTTGGCGAGATGTTCGCAGCAAAGGATCTATGCCAACGACTCGGCGTCAGTATCGACAAACATCGCCCTTTGGGCTTCAAGGATCAAGGGCTTTTACTGGTGTTTTCCAGAAATTGCCCGAACAATTCCCTGCCGATAATCCACTCTTCAGGAAAGCCGAGAAGTATTTGGCGCCCTCTTTTTGAGCGAGTAAAGCACTGATTTTTACAATGTGTTATTTATGAACGAATTCTATGATGCCCTAAGGTCAGCGATAATGCGTCCATCACCAACCGTATTCGATTCGTTATCACCATGGATAAGGTACGACCTTGACGGGGGGACTATGTGAAGTGATTGCCGCGCCCTTGCTAGCTATCGAATACCGGAATACGGGGACCGATTTATTTTCGAAAGTTACTGAATATTTCCAAGTGTATTGGCATTAGGATTGAAGCGCGAGGACCGGGTAAGCTAAACTCGGAGAAATAGATCTATCCGTGTTTTTCCAACATTATAGTCGAAAAACATGATTCCAAATTTAAAATACAATAAAGCGACACGCGCCGAATCAGGTGCTCTGCCGCAGCTGATGTTTCACGCTAAGAAACAGGTGGGAAGCCACATGATGCCAAAACTCGACACGCTAAAGAATATCATCGCGAGTACTATTACAGTTGGTATTGGTACTGGAGTTCTTTATATTTCAGGTGTTTTCTATGATGCAGGTTTTCTTGAGACTCTAAATATAGAATCGTCACTATTTCCAAAAACTTTTGAGGAGACATTATTCACTGGTGGAATAATTTTATTCAATAATTATTTGAGAGTGCTTCTTATTGGTGCGCTACTTCTTTTATTGCCATTCTTCGTGTTGTCAGTAATTTGGGGATTTAAAGATAATCGGGCTATAACGTTTCTCCATAAAAACGGTAGTGTCCAGCCAGAGGTGTCATCTAAAACTCAAATAGAACTACAGAATTTATTGGTGAAATCGCGCAACTGGTTTGCTATGGGAGTAGCGTCAACCTTATTAATTTTTTTCAGTGTAATAGCTATAAGTTCGTCGTATAAAACTGGCATATCCGATGCGCAAAAAGCGATTTCAGACCAAATAGAGGAGACTCGTAATCATGATTCAAAAGTAACGTTCATGGACGAATCATCAGTACAAGGCCACATAATTCGGTGCTCTAGCATAGCCTGCGCGATCGTAGATAAAGATACTTCCACAATATTTAAAATCAATGACATATTAAAGATCGAGAAAAGCCTCGCAAATATTTCAAGTGGGAAAGCAAAAAAATAAGTTAAAAAACTGGGACAAATTTATTTCTTGTTATGGCTTTCGGTCGGCTCAAAGATGAGCCACAGGGTCGGTTCGATAGCATTGGTATTGCGGCTTAGCCCGACAGACATTGATTAGTCATGCTGTGCAGACTACTGAATCGGTGTTTAGGCGTTATGTTCGTTGAACATTGACTTGAAATCCAAATGATGACGGGGTCAGGGTCTTATGTTTTGCACCTGCCTTTCTATTTCATTGTAATTCTCTTATTTTATTTAGCCTCAATTAAAATCACTGAAGGAGCCAAGGAATGGCCAGACCGCTGCGGCTGGGATCTGCCAGCGCGTCTTACCATGTGACGTCTCGCGGAAATCGGCGTGAGATGATTTTTGAACCTGACGATGACCGCCGCGCCTTTTTGTCAGTTTTCGACGAAGTGTGTGAGACTTGCAACTGGGAATGCCACGCCTACTGCCTAATGGGCAATCACTACCATCTTTTGATTGAAGCACCTGACGGCAATCTTTTGAAAGGTATGCGCCAAGTTAACGGGGTGTATGCGCAACACTTCAATCGAACTCACGGTCGGGTGGGGGATGGCAGCTATGGTTCGATCTGCAGTTGATTGGCCGTGGAGTAGTTATCGGGCGACAGTGGGTTATTAACAGGAAGCGAGTGCCGGGGTCAGGTCTTGCGTTTTGCCCTTTCGTGGGCAGACACTGGACAGTCACCGTCGTAAAGTCTGCGCCCGGTTAACGGACTGCCGAACCGCCCGCATGGGCGGTATGGACATGCGTTGTGATCATTGCCAGGCCCGCTCCGTCGGCTACTACGGATGCCGGGATCGCCATTGTCCGCAATGCCAGGGCCATGCAACTGAACAATGGAGCGCACGTCAGCGCTCCCTGTTACTGCCGGTGCCTTACTTCCATTTGGTGTTTACGCTACCTCACACCTTGAACGGCTGGGTTCAGCTCCATCCCGACGTGATCTATCGCTGTCTGTTCGCCGCCGTCTGGGACACGCTCAACCAGTTTGGGCGCAACACCCGGCACCTTGGCGGCGAACTGGGTATGACGGCGGTGCTCCACACCTGGGGACAGAACCTGAGCCGTCATGTGCACGTGCATTGCTTGATCCCCGGGGGAGTGTTGACTGGCACCGGTGATTGGCACAAAGCCAAAAGCCACTACCTGTTCCCGGTACGGGCCTTATCCCGGCGTTTTCGAGGACGAATGGTGTTGTTGCTAAGAGCGGCGGTGAACGCAGGCGAACTGCACCGGGTGACCCGCAGCGGTGAGGTTGATGGTGTGCTCGACGGCCTGATGCAACACGAGTGGGTGGTTTACACCCGACACTGCCTGAACCAGGCCGAGAGCGTGGTGGATTATCTGGCGCGCTATACCCATCGGATTGCCATCAGTAATGGGCGTTTGTTGACGATGGAGGATGACCGAATCGCCTTCCGCTATAAGGATTACCGTGATGACTCACGGATCAAAATCCAATGGTTGGAGGGACAGGAGTTCGTGCGGCGGTTCCTGATGCACATTCTGCCCAAAGGCTTCATGCGAATTCGTCATTTTGGCTACCTGAGCAACTGCACTCGACGCCGCAAACTGGCGGTTATCCGGCACTGTTTATCGCAGCCGCCCAAACCAGAAGCGACACTGGAGAACCTGGCGTCTCAACGATGCTGGCCGTGCCTCCTCTGTAACAACGGTCTGGTTCGCATGGTTCGCCAGGTTCCACGATTTAGACCAGCCGTGATCCCAACGGGCTAACCCATCTCCGCCTGGTTGGGTGTTTAGAAAACAGCCGTTCTCAAGGAGCTGGGCGTTTCTGCGGGCCAACGCTGGAAAAAGGGGTATACGAGGGGTAGTCTGAGGGAAATCACAACAAGGAACCGCCTCATGAAGGATCGAATGAGACCAAAACCCGCCGACATTGCTTCGCACCGGGCCCCAGATGAACCGTTCAGGCTTCGCCTCCAAATTACTTTATCCTTAAGCATCGTTCGATAGCTGCGGAGTTGGCGGCTTAGTCCAACAGACATTTAAAGGTCATGCTGCGCACGACCATTAAATGCTTAGGTGTTGTGCGTCATGGCTATGACTCGTCTAAACCCAGATGCAAAACCTTAAAATCGAGAAGGATTGGAAATGAACATAATCGAAAAAATTGAAATAACTGGGTTTTGGGGTGATCACAAAGTTGCATTTAATGTCCGTGATGATGTTAACTTTTTAATTGGAAGAAATGGCTCAGGCAAGACAACTGTAATTAATCTTGTTGCAGCTGGTTTAACAGCGGATTTTCAGACTCTGGATAGGATTCAATTTGAAACTATTATTATTCGTTTAAAAGAAGTCGGCGGAAGAAAGAAACCGTCAATCGAGATACGGAAAATTGAAAGTAAAAACTTACCATTTCCGAGTATTAGCTATCTCATAAAAGATACTGCTAAATCTAAGGGAGTTGAGTTTTCGCTTGATGATTATGAGGAGCAACTGGCATTTCGAGACTACGCACATCGCCTTCAGAGGAACTTGCTACGTCATAGGTCAAATTCTGTACTTGTTGTCTTGAAAGAACACATAAACGTTAGCTGGCTTTCCGTACACAGATCGTCTATTCAATATCAAAGAGAAGAGAAAAATTGGGAGTCATCTGTCGACAAAAAACTGGAAGAGCTTTCTAATAATTTAGTGCGACTTTTTTCACAGCTTTCAGAAAAAGCTACGATACTTCTCGAAGATTTTCAGAAAGCAGTATTTTTGTCCTTGCTATCAGATAAGGATGTTGGAGAAATAGGCTCTCGTCTCAAAAAACTCGATGTCGGAGAAGAGCGCCACTCGCTAGAGGAAATATATAGTCAGTTTGGACTCCGAGCAAATCAATACAAAAGTCGCACCGAAAAACATTTCACTTCGCTTGAGAAAGGATTGAGAAAGTTTTCTAAAAATGAGCCTCTAACACTCGATGATTTGGCTGCGCTTACTGGAACTATAAGAATTCATGCTGTAGTTGAAGATTGGATTCATCTTCAAGAAAAAAGAAAAGAGATATTTTCACCGAAGGATACCTTCATTTCCATACTTAATTCTCTCGTGGTCCGAAAGTTATTCTTTGTTAATGAAAAAAATGAATTGAGTGTAAAAACAGCAGAGAACAGGCCCTTTCGGCTCTTTCAGCTCTCTTCAGGGGAAAAACAGCTCCTTATTGTATTGGGCGAAGCTCTGTTGCAGGAGGGCAATCCTTGGATCTATATAGCTGACGAGCCAGAGCTTTCTTTGCATGTTACTTGGCAAGAGTCTTTAGTAAGAAACCTGAAGTCAATTAATCCTAATGCTCAAATTCTTTTTGCAACACACTCTCCTGACATAGTGAGCTGCTATAGCAACCATGTTTTAGATATGGAGAAGGAACTGTCATGAGCTTCGAGAGAACGGCAAATGGGTTGTCAAATAATTATTTGTTTCATTCAGTAGATTTTGTGATTTATGTTGAGGGAAAGTACGAAGAAACGAATAGTGATTTAGTGTCATACGATCAATATTTCTGGAAGTCCGTAGCAGAGATTGTTTCACCTGAAACGAAATTTAAAGTCCTGTCGAGGGGTGGGAAGCAGGCACTCCTTCCTATAGCAAATGAAATAATTTCGGGAAATATATCAAATATCTTAGTTGCCTTAGATAGAGATTATGATTTTGAATGTGAAAATGCACTATCTCATCCGCGAGTTATTTACACCCAGGGATATAGTTGGGAGAACGATGTTTGGAGTTCCGAGGCATTGATGCATCTTGTTGGCGAATTGAATATTGGGGATGGTATTCAGCCGGAGAGGGCTGATGAGCTGAAAGTATGTATCTCTGACTTTTATCGAAAAGCAATTCGTGTTGCACGTCTAAATATTGCTGCTATGCAGAATGGTATGGAAAATATTTTCGCAGCTAGCAAGATGAGAGGTCTCGTTGAGTTGAATGGATGCCAACTTCCTAGATTTAATCGAGAATTTTTCAGCGCGACTGTTCATGAATCAACGGCAGCGAGACCAATTCGAATGTTGTCTAAAGTTGAGCTAACTGAAAGTCACATACAAGGGCATTTAATGGCTCATTTTGGGTATCACTTTGTATGTAGAGTATTATCCATCCTCGGCCAAAAGGCATCAATCTGTGCCGACATGCTATCGACTATTGCAGTCAACCTTTTGAAATCGATATTGTTAGATTGCCACAGTAGTAAACACATTTATTATAAAAGTCAATTCAACAATGCAGTCGCGTGAGATTGCGTACAACAAGCGCTTGCAGTGTGACACGGCTCAGCCGTGCACCTGAAGCGAGCGTTATACGCATCCACTTATGTCCTCCTTTGACCCAAGCGGACGTTGATAACTTTGTGTAACGTTCAAAAGCTGCTGCCGATAGGCGAAAAATTCTTTCAAATTCGGATAGAGGAAACTTTAGCAATTATGACTTGGTGGGTCTTATTTTTCGCGTGATATGTGCTGTATCAAGGACGGGGTAAGAGCAAATGGCTGTTTCCGCTTTGTTTAAGATATTCAGTGCTAGAGCTACATCAGGAGTTTGCCCATCTTTATAAGCTAAGCTCTAAAGGACTTTGCTCGATGAAAATTAGAAATATAGCGATCAAGAACTTTCGTGGAATAAAACAGCTTGACTGGAATCTCCCAACAACTGACATATTTTGCCTCATAGGGAAGGGGGACTCTTCTAAGTCAACCATCTTGGAAGCGATCCGATATGCATTCTACCCTCAATGGAATTTAACCCTTAGCGATTCGGACTTCTATCAATGCAAGGTAGAGAACTCCATCGCAATCGAAGTCACGATTGGCGATCTGCCGGAAGAGTTTTGCTCGCTCAACAAGTACGGCAACTACCTCCGGGGCTGGGAAACAGAAGCACAGAAGCTCACGGACGAACCGGATGACCACTTAGAGAACGTTTTAACCGTGCAGCTTACGGTTGATAAGGGTTTGGAGCCGAAGTGGATTGTGTTGTGTGACCGCTGTCCCGAAGGTATTCGGTTCAAGCAAGTTGACAGAAATAAAGTTAGTGTGGGCCTCATAGGTGCATACAGTGAAAGGCAACTTTCGTGGGCGAATGGAACTGCGTTAGCCAAGCTGACTGAAGCACAGAGCCTAAGTGAACTGTTGGCTCACGCCTCCAGAACTGCCAGAACGTCGCTGGACACAGATAGGTCCGTCACTCTTAAGAATTTTGACGATGCGGCTGTGAAGTCACAGGAGATTGCCAAGCTTCTGGGTGTCCCCGTATTGGATACCTATAAAGCACATCTCGATATGAACTCCATAAACCTAAGAGTAGGCGGATTGGCCCTACATGATGGCGAAATACCGCTGCGTCAGCTGGGTCTTGGGTCGCGCCGTATGCTTCTATGTGGCATTCAAACGGTGGGCCTGGAAGAAGGCCATATCACCTTGTTCGACGAGGTGGAGTTCGGCTTGGAGCCGTATCGAATTACCCGCCTCATCAAGCATGTTAGAGAAGACAAGCGTGGGCAATACTTCCTCACGACCCACTCGCCCATCGTGCTGCGCGAACTCACGGTGCAAGAGCTTCATATCGTTCATAACAAAGGAGGTGTGGTTCAGATCATCTCTGCCGCCAAAGAGGGCCTTGAAGAGCACGAAATGCAGGGGAAAATTAGGTCAAGCACCGAAGCATTTCTGGCTAAGAAGGTTGTGGTGTGCGAGGGCGCTACAGAGGTCGGTTTCCTGAGAGGTTTTGACGACTACCAAGTAGAGAACAAGAATGATCCGCTTTCTTTCCACGGCGTAGCGCTGCTAGATGCGAGGGGAGCCAGCAAGTTGAAGGCACTTGCGAAGGCTTTCAAATCGCTTTGCTATGACGTGTCAGTGCTTGCTGATGGTGACGCTGAGGACCAGTTTTCTCAAGCTGATGAGGTCGAGCTTCTTAAGTCGGGGATTCCGGTCCAAGTTTGGAGCGAGAAGCTTTCACTGGAAGAGCGGGCTTTCCAAGATCTGCCGTGGGCCAACGTGTTGGTCAGTGTGAAGCTCGCTCAAGGTGAGTTGGGCTTCCCTGCACACGACCAGGTGCGATCAAAGTTCCTTGAGGACCTGGATAAAGATGTAGGCACTTGGAAAGACAGTCCCAAGCTACGAACTGCCATCGGTGGCGCTGCGAAGAAGGCCGGTTGGTTTAAGGATATCACCAGAGGCGACCTATGGTTTAAGGCCATAAGTCCGGCCTTCCAAGACGCTATTTTCAGCAAGAAGAATCTTGCTCTTGAACTCGGCAGGCTCTGGGCGTGGGCAGAACATGTCTGAGGAATTGGCAACTAAGCTCAACGACTGCACAACCAAAGGGTATGTGATCGCACCTGCAGGATATGGAAAGACGCATCTCATCGCATTGGCAGCACGAACTTCTATCGGAAGGCAACTGATCTTGACCCACACCTTTGCGGGCGTGAACTCGATCAAGACCAAGATGGCCTCGCTTGGTGTTCCTGCCCCCAAATATCAGGTGGACACGATTGCAAGCTGGTCGCTGCGTCTTTGTTTGGCTTACCCCAAGACTTCAGGGTGGGAGACGGAAAACCCGACCAGCAAGCAGTGGAACAAGCTCTATAGGTGTTGCTCTGGTTTGCTGGACAAAAAGTTCATTCGTCATGTCTTAGCGGCTACCTATGCTGGCGTCTATGTAGACGAGTACCAGGACTGCTCTGACTCACAGCACTCGCTGGTCTGCGACTTGGCAGAGTTCTTGCCTTGCCGGATCTTGGGCGATCCCATGCAGGCCATCTTTGACTTTGACGAAGGAAAGCCTGTGGACTGGGATACGAGCGTTTACCCCACTTTCGACTGTCTGGGACAATTGGAAACTCCTTGGCGCTGGGAGAAAGCGGGAGCGCCAGAGCTAGGCGCTTGGCTGAAGGAGGCACGGAAGAAAATTGAACAGGGCCAGAAGATTGATCTGCTTGGTGGGCTGCCACCTCGTGTGGTTTATGTTCACACCAATCCTGAGTACCTCGCTTCAAAACAGTATTCTTCGCTCTGTGACCTACTGGGGCATAACGAAAGCGTGATTGCTCTGCATGGTGGAGATCCGCAGTCCAAAAACAAGACTCACCTCTTGGCCCGGACCATGGCCGGCCGGTTTTCCTCAATTGAAGAAGTTGAAGGCAAAGATCTTCATTTGTTCCTCAAGAAATTTGGAGCCGCGAAGACCGCCAAGGCAGGCTTCCTTCTCGCACTGGAGTTTGCAAAGAAGTGCTTCACTGGCGTAGGCAACGCCTTGACTACCGGAACGAAACGAGGCGAGGTGGCGAAACAAAGTAAAGGAACTAAGTATCCTTTGGTCTTGCATGCAGCGAATGCATACCTGAACCAACCAACAAGCAGTCACCTCAAGTCATTCTTCTTGGAGTTAAAGGCCAACCCTAAAACATCGGCCTATCGTCGCGACTTGCTGTATCGCTTCCTTAATGTGCTAAGGTTACACTTTGAAAGTAAAGGGATAACACTCTCAGAAACTGCAAATATGTATCAACGTGAGATGAGGCATACGGGACGGCCTATTAGCCACCGAAAGCTCATAGGTACAACTCTGTTAGTAAAAGGCTTGGAATACGACCATGCGGTCATTCTTGATGCAGACGGACTTAACGCCAAAGATTTGTATGTCGCGATGACTCGTGGATCTAAGTCGCTCACCATCATTGGTACAGGCAGGTACTTGCCGGGGAAGTGATGAGGTGCGACGAGCCCTAGGCTATTGCTTATCAGAAAAAGTCCGTTACTTTCTTGGAAGAGGTAGCTATTACCTTAGGCGGAATATTAGAAGAGATTCAGCGGGGCGTAAAACAAGCGCAAGCACCCAGAACAATTTACCGTTCCACTCCAAATTGTCAGGAGTTGCGGCCGTTAAATGTTGGTACTGAGCCAGTAGCCACGACTATATATGAGGCCAAAACTTGTCAATCGTCAATTGTCTGTCCTTGAAGAAATGCGAACTGAAAAACGAAAAACTTTTTTAATACGTTTTATGGAGGGGTGTATAGATGGATTTTGTAGTTTTAGATAGAAATGAACACAAGCCCTCTTTAGGTATAGATACTGCTTACTTAAATATAGATTATTGGAATGATTACTCTTTCATTACAATGTTTTATTTAACTGTATTTGATAAGACAGGAGAAGAACATAAAATTGGCAGTGTAAAGATAGGTTTTAAAGGGCAAACGACTGATAAGGGTACATATGAAGAATTAGGTAAAAGATTTTCGATTTTAAATAATAAATACTTCTCATTAGGAACTAATGTCGAATATTACAAAAACTTAAATAAGCTAGATCCTGAATTAAAGCGAGACATATTAACTACTTTAGAAGATATTGTTTATAAGCCTGAAAAAATAAAAGACATTGAAGATGAAGAAGTCTTAAATACGTCTCTTTTTCGTGGAATAACGCTATCCGATGTGCATGGCCAGTTCTCTAGAGTATTAGACGGTCTTGCAGAGTTGTCTGATTTTGACTTCAAATTTGTTAGGCAGGATTTAGATGGTTTTTGTGATCTTCAAATACCATTCAAAGTTAAAGTAGGATCGATTCCAAGCACCAATATTCATGCTTTTATCGGGCGTAATGGTTGTGGCAAAACAACTATTTTAAACGGTATGATTGATGCAATAACAAGCCCTGAACACGAATCTTGTTTTTTTACGAAAAGCGATATATTTACTGAATCTCGTATTCCTAATGGCTACTTTCGATCTTTAGTTTCTGTATCTTTCAGCGCATTTGATCCATTTACTCCGCCTCATGAACAACCAGACCCAGCTAAAGGAACGAAGTATTTTTATATTGGCCTAAAAAATAGAGAAAGTAATGAAGCCCTAAACTCATTAGGTGATCTTCGTAAAGACTTTGTTGTAGCTTTAATCGGTTGTTTAAGTAACGAAGATAAAAAAGATCTTTGGCTTGATGCTATTAATAGCTTAAGTAGTGATCAAAACTTCGAAAATATGGGGCTAAGCATTCTTAACACGAGATATGTTAGCCTTAAAGAAAAGCACAAAAGTATTCAAATTGATAATGGCAAGTTTGAAGAGTTATTTTATCTGGATATTACTAATTACTTACAGCGCATGAGTTCAGGGCATGCAATCGTATTGTTTACTATAACAAGATTAGTTAACACCGTTGGTGAAAAATCTCTAGTATTATTGGATGAGCCAGAGGGCCATCTGCACCCACCTCTTCTGTCCGCATTTTTGCGAACCTTAAGTGATTTGTTGTATGTCAAAAATGGAGTGGCAATAATCGCTACTCATTCACCTGTTGTTCTCCAAGAAATACCTAAATCATGTGTGTGGAAAGTCATACGATCTAGGGAGGTTATAGCTGTTGAAAGGCCGGAAATCGAAACTTTTGGCGAAAACCTTGGTGTATTGACTCGTGAAGTTTTTGCTCTTGAAGTTGCAAATTCTGGATATCACTCAATTTTAACTAAATCCGTTGAGTCTGGGGCTTCGTATGATGATCTATTGTCAGAATATAAGAATCAAATAGGTCTAGAAGGAAGGACCGTTTTAAAAGCAATGATTTTAAGTAGGGATGCAAGAAAAGCACAATGAAAAAACTAGCGCCCCCTAATATATCTTTTAACGACATGTTGATAAAGTGCTTAGAAGGAATGGAGCAGGTTAATGTTCGAAACAACTTTATTTCAGTTTTTCCAACTTTTTTTGCAAAAGAGAAAAAATATCAGGCATTAAGTTTAGCTGGCATCTTGTACACATACCCCAAAGTAGTCGCTTTAACTAATACAACTCAAGTTGTTGGACATCTAACAAAAAGAAAATTAGTTAACTTATATGAAAATAATTTGCGTGATAAAGACAAACCAGCAAGAGATTATTATGATGCCATGTTGGTTTCTTCAGGGGAGCGTTGCCCATTTTGTGGGGATATAGGTCACACCAAGAATTTAGATCACTTTTTACCAAAAGCTCATTTTCCTGAGTTTTCAGTGATGCCGTTGAATCTAGTACCATCATGCCGTGATTGTAATATGGGTGAGAAAGGCCACGCTTACGCTACCGTCGCAGATGAGCAAGTGATCCATCCATATATAGATAAAGGTATTTTTCATCAGGACCAATGGGTTTTTGCTGAGTATATTGACGAAGATGATGGAGCGTTTCGCTTCTACGTTAATTGCCCTGACGCATGGAGTCAGGAAGACAAAAACAGGGCAGCTAATCATTTTAATGCTCTAGACCTAGCCAGTAGATATAGGTTAGAAGCTGGAAAACATTTAAGTGAAGTTATCGATCAAAAAAATGCTTTTACACAAAGTGTCCTAAGGCTTGCGCCACAATTAACGCCTCAAGCAATCAAAACGGAGTTTGTTAGCTCAAGCCTTTTGCCGATAATACAATCTACCCAATTTCCTAATCATTGGAAAAAGGTGATGTACCAATGTTTGGTAAAATCAGTAACATTCTTTGAATGTATAGTTTGATTGTTAACTATATAAGGGAAAAATCGGGACAGACTTATTTCCCGCCATCGGTGTCTCTTCAAAGCTGTCCTCAGATAGCGACTATCGAAAACCGGGACAGATTTATTTTCGCGGCTTCTCTGATGGCTTGGAGCTGATTTGCATCATTACCAACCCTCTCCGCACTTTGGTTAATATCGGCTGCCAGCACACAGAATGGACTCCGTGTATCAGAAGTAAGGAGACGCTGATGCCAAGACAGGCCAGGGTGATTGTACCCGGTTTTCCCCACCATATTTTTCAACGCGGTCATAATTGCCAACCGGTGTTCGTCGAATGCCGTGATTTTGAGTACTACTTGGCGAATCTTCAGGAATGGAAGCAGGTCTATGAGCTGGAGGTGTCCAGCAATCCGTTAGGGCTTCTGTTTTTTTGACGTTATCAGCCCATTTCGAAAAATATCTATCAAACAAGAGCTATTAAACAATCATGACGAGAAAGACATTAGGTTTAACCCGAAAACGAAATAAAGACGCTAAACCAGTGGCTGAGGAAGCCGAAGCTATGGTCGAGGTCGAAGGTGAGGCTGATCCACAAAAACGTTTTTTAAATGCTGTGGCTATCCATCCAACGCCGGGGATTCGCTTGGAGTCAGGTTCAGAGGAACTCACGGTGCGCGCGATGGATTTGATCACGCCGATTGGAATGGGGCAGCGAGGATTAATAGTTGCACCGCCGGGGTCTGGAAAATCGACAATTTTGAAACATATTTGCCAGGCGGTGGGAAAGGCGTATCCCGAGATTAAACTTTACGCGTTATTGATAGATGAGCGACCCGAAGAGGTC
>Ga0307487_1001525_pt1 | contig 16160 bp, 12 predicted proteins | sample CBIW12metaG_FD_203665 | JGI IMG/M metagenome (GOLD analysis project Ga0307487, IMG submission 203665) | Sea-ice brine microbial communities from Beaufort Sea near Barrow, Alaska, United States - CBIW 1.2 | ecosystem: Environmental > Aquatic > Marine > Coastal | place: USA: Alaska | collected... | reverse complement strand
GTCATATTGTAGCTTCAGTAATAGCTGATGACTGGCACTGCTTTATTCTTAAGTACGGCGATGTCAAAAAAGCAGAGACTAGCGAAGGTCCAGTTGAAATAATAAAAGGCGTATACCGGATAGACCTCGCAGAGCTCGAATCAAATTTCGAGTATGTAACAATTGAACTGAATAATGGTTGCAAAGCAGCTTGCTACTCGGTTGATCATTCAAAAAATGAACGTTCAAACAATGCCAGCCCAGCAATCAAAAAAGATTCATCAAGCATTGAATCGATTTACGAAAAAATTAATAAAAGATTTGAGTCATTACCAAAAACACTGACTTCAATAACGAACGACAATGCGTACATCAAGCCAAATATAGGAATTGAATGCGTTGTTATTCAGCCAGTCGACCTTGAAGCGTTCATTCTCAAGGCCAATGAAGGTAAGCCGGAAAAACCGCTCGACCATCGCGAACGCGCAAGTATGGAGCAAATTATTCTTGCTTTGGCCAAGGAGGCCAACTACAAATTAGTCGCACCATATAGTGACGCTGAAACACTAGCACTGTCGGCAGCAACCAATGGAGTTGAACTCCCAACCATAGACACTGTTGCAAAATTCCTTAAAGCTGCAGTCAAACATGATACGAACAGAAAGCCATCCTAATAGACTTAAAGTAAATCCTATTAGGACACAAAATAAGTCCTAATCTATATTGTACGAGTCATGTTCTTAAAGCAGCCAAAGGAGGCCGCAAATATGACTCACACAATCCTCGAGCCAACAAAAAGCAACAGTTCCGCTGCAGTAACGTCAATTCATAGATTTTTGAAGTTGGATGACGTTGTAGCCATCACTACTCTTTCCAAATCCGAAATTTATAGACGAATTTCTTCAAATACATTCCCCAAGCAAATTTCACTAGGGCCCAAGTCCGTTGTTTGGATTGAGTCTGAGGTATTGATTTGGTGTGAAGAGCGTATTGCTGCCAGTAGATGTGTAGCTGCCTGATTAAATTATTAGTTTTTAAATTCATCTATCACAGATATACCGATGTTTCTGGATACCTGTGCATTTGAATTTGAGCTCTTATAAATAAATTAAATTACTAAGAAGTAGATCCAAATAGGAATACACAAATTAAACCTTAGGCATTGCCTGAGATGAGTTTAAGGCTAAAGGCTACTCTCTTCGAATTGATATTCGCGTTTAAATTTGCGCACTTTAGGCTTTCAGAGAGAGTGCCTAGGTTTAATAGTAACCAAAATAAAGTAAGAAAAAAATGCACAATAAAAAATTAATTTTGTCGCGAAATGAAAAGCTTCAAATTGGTACTGTAGATTTTTTAAATTCATACAGATGGGAATATTTCATAACGCTAAACTTTATAAGTATAAAAAGCGAATTTAGAGCCAGAAAAATAATTAAAAAATTCTTGAAAGAATTAAGTATTTTGATATTTGGCAAAAAATCAAAAAAAACATTAAAAGTCGCTATTTCTTTAGAAAAGCACAAGAATGGAGGTCTTCACGTCCATTTAATTACTGAAAACCCTACAAGGAGAATAAATAATATCGATCGCGCAAATAAATTGAATATTAAAGGCATAGTGAAAGCTTGCTGGGAGCATACAGATAACGGTACTGCCATGATTGATATGTCATGCGAAGACAAAGAAAGCTGGTTCAAAGATATTTACGAGCAAGAGGGAGTGCTTTTTTATATCACAAAAGAAATACCAAAAAACTTTATAGACGTAATACAGTGGGAGCTAACAAACACAACAGGATATATAATGCATGATTAATTTAGATTTAGTTTCGATAGTATGATTTTGCATATTCTTAAATATGCCTTGGCGATTGATGGTTGATGAAACTCTGTCAATGTCTATGCCAATTAATTAAAATATAAAATGACTACACGCTCTCTATTGCGTAAATGAATTTATATAGGAAAGCTAGCAGGAGGCCTGCATTACTTGGAAATATAGAGCTCGGCATTGTTCACATTACTAACCACAAGCCCAAGAGACTCAGATAAGTGTTTAGCAACGCGAGCATACAGACTGGAACGACTTTTCACACAAACAAAATAAGCATAATTCATTTTATTTTTAATATGTGATGCTGCGATTTTTAACTTCATGGAAAACTTTCAACGAACTGACTCCTGAAAGCCCCAAGTCATTGTAGCTTTCATGAGGATCTCCCCATCTTTCAAAAGAATCATAATTTGAATGTGGGGTGAAAAACGAAAGTTGACCTTCATTCGAAAATCGAACAATGTAACCAATTCTAACTACGCTAAATTGATATTCGTTTTTATTCATGATCTCAAGCCAACCTGATTTATAAATTCCTCCTAAAATTCAGGCAGATTATATTTTGCATACAATTTATCCCCCTGGAATATTTTTATCTTTAATTAAAGTTGAAATTTACAAACGTAAAACCCAATTCGCTTTTAGAAAATGTTAATTTTGAGTCAGCTTTTACTAAAGGCGATTCTCGAACTGTTTTTTCTAACTCATTTTCGCTCAGGTTTGAAATATCTTCAGTTTTGAATATAAAACTTTCTGCTACAACACTTTCCCAAGCCCATTTCTGGTAAAGAATCGCATACTTCCCAAGCTTTGCCTCTACCTGGGCCAAAATGTTTGTGTCATCGTCAATAGGGATGCACTCAAATTTATTAACCAAGATTAATTCCTATACTTTATGAAAATTATTGGTAATTAAATTAAATTAAATTGTGCCCTACGTAAATGTATTGATCTAGGCTTAATTCATTTTCGCCACACCATTGATAAGCGCAAAGTTTTCGGTTGTCTATATCATTTTCGGGTGGTTTGGCAGCAATGCTGTAATCTAAACAAGCAATATATTTACTCAAAGGCTCTGGATTTCCGCTCATCCAATAGTGCCCAACGAATAATAATTTATCATTTTCATAGCCCGGTAAAACATCATCAGATAATGGTATATCCGGAATGCACTCAACGTCTTTACTAGACCCTATCGCTAGATTTTTATAGGTGGCGCCCTTCAAATCCTCCCACCACTTAACGCGTATTTCTGTGCGTCGATGGCCATCTTTATCGGCAAAGTCCTGACCGTTTGGCAAGGTGACTTCCAAGCCTTTAAGCACAATTTCAAGTGCCTCATAAGCGGCCGAACTTTTACGGGTTAATTCTGGCCAGGCGCCTGGAAGAATGCAGTTTTTTTCATTTGTATATTCTTTTAGTGTCTGTAGTGAGGAGGGATGCCAGCAGGCATGCACTACCCGTAAATCTTCGAGTTCCAAGAAGAGTGGAAGTGTTTTAAACCACTCAATAATTTCTTGATGCTTTTTCGAACCCTCACCAACCTGCTTTAGGAATTCCTTGTGCTGGTTTCTATTTTTTTCGCTATGGGGTCGTAAATATTTGCCTGGGTTATCGTCATGCTCTGTAGCCCAAGCTACTGCATTAAATTCGTGGTTAGCAATTACGGCCTGAGCGTGGCCGCTTTCAACCATTGAGCGCGCAATATGAATAACTTCAAGCTGCTCAGGTCCGCGATCAATGAAATCACCAAGAAAGATTACCTTGCGCTCTGGGTGTTGCCAAACACCGTCAATTTCTGAGTAATTCATCTTACTCAAAAGCTTTTTTAGCGGTGTTGCGTGACCGTGTATGTCACCGATGATGTCGTACATTAAAATTCCTTTTATTAGTTAATTACTTCAGATGGAAGCGCACCGCCAACGATTTCACCTTCTAAGGAAATTTCTATGCTAGTGTTTTTCTCATAAACGAATCGATATTTTTCAGCTTTTCCAGACGGGCCAAAATCACCGCCTGTTTCAAGCACATTTTTCAGCACAGTTGACTTGGCTATTTCAACCTGAATATTCAGAGGCTGGAGCCATATAGCATCGGGAAAGGCTACTTGGCACTGATTCAGTAGGTGCCCCATGGTCATTGCAGAGCGACCCTCACGCTTGATTTCGGTGATGGCGTGCAATTGAGGTCTGAAAGCCCAGGCCTCTTTAAACCAGTACTGGCTAGTCTCGCTGATAGCCTTTGCTGCATCTGCCTCAGGAATGCCCAGAGCCAGGGACAGACTCAGTGCAAACGCTTTTCTGTTGTATTTGAAATAGGAAAGCCCTTTGTCTAGCCCTAGGTGTGATGATTCCGCTACAGCCTTTAGCCGGGAGACCGTTTGCGCAGAAGGGTGCTCGTAACCCATTGCCTCAAGGATTTCAGTTTGGATGCGATCAGCAGCACGAAGCTGTATTTCTTGAGATAAGTTCATCGACATAACTGCACTCCTTGCTAGTCGTGGTAAACCTTAATTTTCCGCCTGCAAAGCCAGCACTATATTTGCTAGGACTTGTGGCTCAATCGACTCCACCTCAAACCAGTCCATCAAGGTTTCGCTGATAGCCTCACCTATTGGCTGACCGTTGGAAAGCTTGTCAAAGGCGGATTGCGCGATTGAATCATACTCATCAAAACAATCATTTTCCTTGCAGCAGGTTCCCATCGGATCAATTTCAAACAGTACCTGTGAAATCTGCTCATCTGTCGGTGTATTGCGCATGGTTTCATCCTCATCGTGACAGGTATTTTTTTCGTCGACTCTGCATCCTCAAAGCCATCACCAACCTGGACAGCGCTCCCAGATAATGGTAGATACAGGGCTGTCATCATCTTCATAAAAGGCAAAGGGTACATAGGAAATATCGCTGGCAATCTGCTCAATCACATCACGCAGTTCCAGGTTGTCTAACCAGCGATCAGGGATTGCGTTCACTCCATGCATCAGCCCAAGTAAGTGCCCAGCAATCAACCCAGTGCTGTCGCTATCACCGCTATGGTTAACCGCTCGCTTAACCCCCTCTTCAAAGCTATCAGCTGACAGTGCGCACCACAGGCCTATTGCCAGCGCTTCTTCAGCTACCCAGCCGCCGCCAAGCGCTTCAATTCCCGCAGGTGTAGGAATAATGCCCTCATGAGAAAAACTCAAAACAGTGGTCACTATTCGCAGCGTTTCCTGCATGCCGTCCCGGCTGCCATATTCCTCGAGGCTTTCCCTCACAGCGTCAATAAGTGGCATCTGTGTCTGCCAAACGCGCGCCAGGATGTCGGCAAACAGTCCAGCGGCAAGGTAGCCTGTTGGATGCCCATGCGTCAGCTGCGACGACTTAGCCGCATTCTCAAACGCATCACCAAAGAACGCACAGGGAGCAACGCGCATAACACCACCGCAGCCCTTGCTGTTGTTTTCAGCAAAGTGTCCAAAGGAGTCACTGGCACGCAAGGCGCTGATACAGGTGTTGCCTGGCGCACGTCGCGACCAAAGGCGGCGTTCCTGAAATAGCCAACCATCAGTGCCGACTTCAACAACCATGCCGCGTTTATCAGGCTCAGGATTAGTTTTCATACCTTGCGTCAGTAACCAGCGCAGTAACGAATGGTGAATAACGCCGTAGGGCACACACATGCCCTTGGCCTCTGATCGCACGTAGGCGCGCAACAAACCTTCAGCGGTAAACAGCATCATTTGCGTATCGTCAGTAATCGCGCCGAGCTGGCCATAGACGGGTACAAAATCTGCGATGCCTTGCGAACCAAATTCACGGCTAATTTCTGACCAATTCATAAACTCTACTGGTGCCCCTAGCGCATCTCCCACTGCACCACCTAGCAAGCAACCGAGCAAAGCGGCAGGATCACGCTTCTTGTGTGGATGATTTTCCACAGCTCGCAAATGCTCTTCGTCGGCAAGCCGCATGAGCTTCTGACTGAGGCGGCCTTGGTCATCAGCAACAATCAATTCGACGTAGTCAGCACGCGGAGGTTCACCCTTTAGCACCCTGGTAAAGGTGGCAGTGCGGTCATCTAGAAGCAGGGTGTATGGGGTTATTTGTCCGAGTTTTAGCATGATGAATTTCCCTCCATGCATATTCGGCCTATCAATGGCCTTTGATGTAGCTAGACTGTACCACCATCGCGACATATTACGTCGCACGCACGCCTCATCATACCCAAACACTAGCTAGCGCTTCAGTCGGCCTTCATAAAAAGCGAGGGATTGCCATGGTCAACCACGAAATGTTGGTGGCATCTGCAATATGGGGTTTGCTCGGGGCGACCCTTTTCCTTTTATGGTGCATATTCGGATTTTTTGTACGGCAAATAGGCCTGTTTTCCACAATCATTGAGTCACGGCGAAGCCAGATTCTCAGAGCCTTTCGCTGGGTCTGGATGCTCCCGCTGAGCATTGCCTTCACCATGCTGGTACTAGCCATGATTTGGGATTAACCACAGCCACGCAGTAGCACTTCGTCCATCCATCAACATTTACTCAAAGGATTTTCATGCCTGCCGCTAACAGTCGAAGCACCTTAAGCCGCCAGTGGGAGCTGCTGAAACTCCTGCCCTCTCGCCCACCTGGTTACACCGTTCAGATGCTGGTTGAGCAGTTGGCCGATGCCGGTTACGAAATCAGCAAACGAACTGTTGAGCGCGACCTGAATGAGCTGTCGCTGCTTTTTCCGCTGCAATGCAATAACAAGGGTATGCCCTACGGCTGGTATTGGACGCCTGGCTCGTCTTCGGATCTGCCCGGGGTAACTCTCAGTGAAGCGCTCACACTGCAGCTAGTTGAAACCAGCCTGCGCCCATTGCTACCGGCAGGCATTTTGAAAAGCCTGCAGCCTCGATTTGCCCAGGCACGACAGAAGCTCGATGCACTTACCGCGCAAATGCCTGCCGCCAGATGGATCGACAAAATTGCCAGCGTTGCACCAGAGCTAAATCTGATTGCGCCAGAAATCGATGCGGATTTATTGGATGCAATCCAGCAAGCACTGCTGGGCGATCAGCAAATAAACTCGACTTACTTCGCAGCACACACCAATAAAACGCGGACTCTAACGCTCAATCCCTTAGCGTTGATCTTGCGTGGAAATATCAGCTATTTGGCCGCAACGGTTGAGCCCTACACAGACGTGCGGTTATTTGCCATGCACCGTTTCAAGCAGGTCGAAATTCTGGAAACGCCAACCAACAGACCAGCCGACTTTGAGCTGAAAACCTACATAAGAAGTGGTGCATTGCAGTTCAGTCAGGGTGATGTGATTCAGCTTAAGGCGAGAATTAGCGGTGACCTGGTTAACTTGCTGACTGAAACGCCATTGTCAGCAGACATGCAGATTAAGGCAGTTGGCGATGTCCACGAACTCACCTCAACAGTGCTGGATAGCTGGCAGCTGCATTGGTGGGTGTTGTCGCAAGCGAATGCTATCGAGGTGCTTGAGCCCCCTGAACTTAGAGCGGAAATCAGCCGAAAAATCGCCATGGCGCATGCAATGTATGAACAATCCTAATGCGCCCAGGGTTTGACAACGACCTGGGCGCACAAGCGGATTAAGTCGCTAACTGCAGCAAGTCGAAAACCACCCGGGCAAATTTATTGGCCTTTTGTGGATCAGATAACAGCTGCAGCATCTGGTTTTGATGCGCGTCACCACTGCTCATAATCGCGTCATCTATAGCCTTGGGGAAATTCCCCAGCAGTGCCTGCTCCGGGGTATTGTTGGCTAGCTGCTGCATGACCAGCTGGTTCTCACTGACCTTGTCACGAATGGTGTAGGCGTAATTCACCATGTCTTTATCAGTTAGCTGATCCGTCACAAACAGCTCATTCAGCCGCTCTAATATCTCCGACAGCATCTCTTCCTTGATGTCTTTCGCCTTGCCCGATCCAAGCCCTTCACCAGGCTCCAATTTATAGTCTGCCGAGTCCTCTTGCAGCTTCAAATCTTGCTGGCGGATTATAGAAACGCGGTAATGGCTGAGCACGATACTGTCTAGGTCAATATCTTCCTCATCCACCGCGCTTTCGCGCAGCATAGGGTTGAGACTGCGCGCATACAGGCTGAGCTTTTCCAGCTGTTTATCGTCGTAATCGACAATCTGCGACATGAATTCATAGAAGCGCACGAATGTGCCCAGATCCTTTTTAAAGATATCCAGAGCATCCTTTTCCTTTTTGCACTCTTTGAGCTCATTTTCAGCGTTGGCGATCAGCACCGCATCCTGGGTCTTTTTTATGCGCTCAAATATAGTTTTCGAGTGCTCATAAGCCTCGACAGCGGATTTGTAGCGCTTGCTCCAACGCTCGACTGCAGGCTTGCAAATGTTGGCAATGGCCGCATTGCTTTTGTTTTTAACGAAAAATGCCGAGCAGAACTGCTCAACCTCAGTTGTCTTGTAAATGCCTGCCGCGTTGAGCTTTTCAAACAGGTCGAAAATCAAGTCGGGATTGGAAACATCGGCCAGCTCTGCCGTCTGAAAGTACGGCTGAAACGAGTCGAGAATATCCTGCGGTTCGTTGAAGAAATCCAGAACGAAGGTGCCCGTTTCTGCTTTGCCAGGGTAGGTACGGTTTAAGCGCGAAAGGGTTTGCACGCACTCCACACCGCCGAGCTTTTTGTCCACGTACATGGCGCAGAGCTTGGGCTGATCGAAGCCGGTCTGAAACTTGTTGGCAACGACCATCACTTGGTAATCATCGCTATCAAAGGCCTTGCGCATGTCGCGACCTTTGAGATTGGGGTTCATATTGCTCTCGGTGTATTTCTCACCGATTAACGCGACTGAGTTCGGGTCTTTTTCCGTAAATTCGACCTCGCCCGAGAACGCCACCATGGCATGGATTTTCTGGTAGCCCTTCTCGACGATGTACTTGTCAAAACAGAGCTTGTAACGCACCGCCTCTTTACGTGAGCTGGTGACCACCATGGCTTTGGCTTGGCCGCCCAGCAGGCCCATGACGTTGGTGCGGAAGTGCTCAACGATTACCTGCACTTTTTGCGCAATGTTGTACTCGTGCAAGCGCACCCACTGGTTAACCTTGACCTTGGCTTTTTTGCTTTCTACTTCCTGGTCGGCTTTACCAATTTTCTGCGCCAGGTTGTAAGCCACTTTGTAGTTGGTGTAGTTCTTCAGCACATCGAGAATAAAGCCCTCTTCAATGGCCTGGCGCATGCTATACACATGGTAGGCCTCGGGCTTATTGGTTTTAGACGGTTGCTCATCGGGCTTTGGTAAACGGCCAAACAGTTCCAACGTCTTGGTTTTAGGCGTGGCGGTGAACGCAAAGTAGCTCAGGTTTTTTGATACTCGGCGTGAAGCCACAGCAGCATCCAGAATATCCTCAGAGCTGAGTTCATCTTCGCCTTCGGCCTTGGTCTCGATCATCAGCACTTCTTTAAGCTGGCGAGCCGTTGAGCCGGTTTGCGAGGAGTGCGCCTCGTCAGCAATGATCGCGTAGCAGCGCTCTTTCAAGCTGACGCTGTTCTCGATGGCGCGCATCACAAAGGGAAAGGTCTGGATGGTAACGATGATAATCGGCTGGGAATTAACCAGTGCGTTCGCTAGCTTTTCCGATTTCGGGCCATCGCCTTCCTGATTGTTGATACGGCCAACCGCGCCATCGACATGCTCGAACTGGTTGATGGTGTCTTGCAGCTGATCATCCAGCACGGTGCGGTCTGTCACCACGATCACCGAGTTGAACTGCTTGTTGCCTTCAGCATCGTAAAGCGCTGAAAGTTGGTGAGCGACCCAGGCAATCGAGTTCGACTTGCCCGACCCCGCGCTGTGCTGAACCAGGTACTTATGCCCTGGGCCTTCGGTACGCGCCGCACTGACCAGTTTCTTCACCACATCCCACTGGTGATAACGCGGGAATATCAGGGTTTCCTTCTTGTACTTACGGCCTTCCCAGTCTTCTTTGTCTTCAATTTGCAGGTGCACAAAATGGCCGAGAATTGACAGCAAATTGCTGGGCAGTAATACCTCGTTCCACAGGTAATCGGTGGCGTACTGGTCAAGATCTGCCGGCACATCGTTACCCGCACCGCCTGTAGAGGTGCCCTTGTTAAATGGCAAGAAGTAGGTATCCGCACCTTCCAGCCGTGTAGCCATATACACCTCGTACTGGCTGACAGCGAAGTGCACCAGCGCACCGCGTTTAAAGGTCAGCAGCGGCTCGGGCTTTTTGGTTACGGGGTCGATGGCGAAACGGGTGGTTTTGTATTGCTTGATGGCGTTCTGCACGGCCTGCTTGAATTCGGATTTCAGCTCCAGCGTCACCACCGGCAAGCCGTTTACAAACAACACCAGGTCAATCCGCCAGGCCTGGGCTTTGCTGCCGGTAAGTTCTAAGTGCTCTTGGGTCGCCCAGGGTGAATACACCAGCTCCTGCACCACCCGGCAACGGTTCTTGGTGAAGCGCAACAGGGTATCGGGGTTCAGGTCATGTTCAGGCTTGAATTGACACAGACTGAAGCGTGTGCCGCGATGCCGAAGCTCATGGCGCAACACACCCAAGGTGCCAAAGGTACGCATATCTTTGCTGGCTGCATTCGGGTCGCTTTTATTCAGTTGGCTGGCGACCCGCTCCAGAAAGTGCTGCTCGGGGTTGCTGGGGTATAGCGCGCAGAATTTCTGCCACTCTTCGGGCTGGGTGTCTTGCACAAATCCCAGCAAATCCTCGGGGTACAAAGCCAATTCACGGTTGTAGTTGTTCGCCTTGCCCAGCAGCCAGCCATTGGCGACCAGATGCTTGAGCATGTCATTCTGAAAGGTAAACTCGTTGGCCTTACTGCCACCTAATGCACTCATGCGGCTACTTCCTTGTGGGTTTGACTGGCTTGCGGCGCGACCCAGTCTCTTACATCTATTTTGCCGGTGACGGCGGCGGATATTAGAGCGGTGCGGCGCTCTTGAAGCAGTGTAATTTGATTTTCGGCCCTATCAATGACGCGACTAAACTTTGATTTTTGTTCTGAAATAAATTCTTGAATTGATTTCCGCTCGTCAACCAATGGAGGAAATGCAATCTTCAAATTGTTCAATGCCTCAGCCGTTAGCTTGGGCTGCGCCGAACCACTAACCAACGGATTTATATCAATATGCTCTATTGTTTCCGCCCAATAATCAGCAAGCCCATCGTCAGGCTTTAATATGTGAGCATGGTTGTTTACCCAGTATTTTCCATGAGCAGAAAATGCCAATGGAGAGTTTCTATTTACGAGATTTGCTCCATCTTCACCGACAAGAACAGTCGCCTCATCAAATATATAATCGTCAATGTAATCGATTACGCCTGAAGCGCCATAATAGCGGTACTCGCCAGACTTAAAGCTGCGCTCCTCGCCACTTAACGGCACCCTTCTAAAATCCAAGCTGTGCAATTGCCGCTTTATTGCACAAACCACCCAATGCTCCGGCACCTCCCCCAGCCACTCAACACCCGAGTCGCGCAACTTGGCGCTGGGCCCGCTGTTTAATGAAGAGAGGCCTTTGGTGACGGCATGGGTAATCACGGCCTGACGCTTTTCTTTTAGCAACTGGATAAGCTGTTGTTGTTTTTCGATCAGGGTGTCTAATTTGGCTGTCTCGTGATCGAGGAATTTGGCGATTTGTCCTTGTTCTTCAAAGGGAGGAGTAACAATTCGAATGTTACCCAGCAGCCCTCGACTGATGCGCTGCATGGTTGCACCTCGAGCCAAATTGCCCGTATGCCTAAAATAGCCTTCACTGCTAAATAGATGAACCAGATAGTTTTTTTGATATTGTTTGTCAGGTCTAAAAATAACGTTATCTACAGACGTTACTATTTTCGATTCTAGATTAGGTACAATACAAGCTCTACCGATCGGATCATTCAGCCTTGCTATTAGTACATCACCCTCAAGCACCTCAGTGCAATTTAGCTTAAGAAAAGTATCCTCTGTTATATATCCAGCACCCTGCTCCCTATACTTGCCATTCGTTACATTGCCCGTTGTAATGTAACGAATCCCCTCCCCAGATATATCTTTGCTTTCAATCCAGTCGCCATCAAGAAATAGAGACTCACTTTCAAGCGCCATGTACTTTAGTGGCACACGCCCCCAGTGTTCAGGTACGTCCCCCAGCCACTCAACCCCCGAACCTTTATACTCAGGATACGGCTTATATCGCCCCGTCATTACGAGTGCACCTCTTGCAGCAAGGCCATAATCTCGGCTGACACCGCATCCAAGTCCGCATCAATCTCGACTAAATCCCGTGGCGGTTGGTACTGGTAGAAATGCCGGTTAAAGGGGATTTCGTAACCAACGATGCCCACTTGCTGATCCTTAGCATCTTTCTTGCTGCCATCTATCCAGGCATCGGGCACGTGGGGCTGCACTTCTTTAAGGAAGTAGGCTTCGTTAATGCCGTTAACCGATTGACTCGGGTCGAGGGCGACGTTCTCGTTGTCGCGTAGCTCGCTGTCGGTCTGGAATTCCTGCACCTCGCCATTAACCGCAAACAAGCCGTACAGCGGGTTGGCTGTGGTTTTGTGGATTTTCTTGATCACCTTGGCAGCGGCTGGGTTCTTCCAGCTCATGGCATCGGTGATCTGCTTTTTGTCCTTGGCATCCAGGCTGATGCCATTTTGCTTGCAGGCCGCCTTGATCGCATTGTCAAAGCTGTTGAAGTCGTCATGCTGCTCGGTGCCGATGCTGGCTTGCAGTTGCTGCGCCTTGAGCAACAGGCGTTTTTGACCCATCCAGGTCGTGCGGTTGAGCAGATCTTTGAGGTGCTTCTCTTTAAGGTCGGCAAAGTGCAGCTTGCAGTAACGGCGAATGGCCTCTTCATGGGTGCTTAAGTCGCCATAGCGCTTGCAGGTATCGCCATCACTCCAGCTTTCGCCTTCCAGGTTGCTGAACTCTTGATACACCCAGCGCATCACGCTGTTGATCGCGCCAGGGGCAAAACGACATTCTGCTACACGCGCATCACTGAATTGCCATGACAGGCGCAATGGCCGCTCGATGCTGATGCGCCGATAGCCGAACTCATAAGAATTGAAGATCTTGCTGGCGAAGGTCTTGGCCACTTCGGCTTTCGGGTTGGCAGCTTGGCGACCGCGATTGCTTTTTTGCGCGGTTTGTTTGTCCAGCTCATACGCATCCACGGGCTCAAAACTGCCACAGGCGCGGATAATCGTAGCGATATCATCCTCGGCCATTTCATTGCGTTTGGAGCCAAGCGATTTGCGCATCTTTCCGCACAGGTTCACGCCATTTATCAGCTGTACCTTGCCTTTGCGTTCTGCCGCTTTTTTGTTCGACAGCACCCAGACGTACGTGGAAATGCCGGTGTTGTAGAACATGTCGGTGGGTAGCGCGACTATGGCTTCGAGCAAATCAGCTTCGAGAATGTAGCGGCGGATTTCAGATTCGCCAGAACCTGCGCCACCCGTAAACAACGGAGAGCCATTGAGGATGATGCCAATCCGCCCGCCGCCCTGCGAGCTATCGCGCAGCTTGCTGATCAGGTGCAGCAGAAACAACAAAGAGCCATCACTGACCCGTGGCAACCCCGCACCAAAGCGACCATCAAAGCCCTTCTGGGTATGCTCATCGCTGATCTCTTGCTCGATCTTTTTCCAATCCACACCAAACGGTGGGTTGGAGAGCATGTAGTCAAATTCGCTGGCGTACAGTTGGTCATTGGATAGGGTGTTGCCGAGTTTGATATGGCTTACATCCTGGCCCTTGATCAGCATGTCGGCTTTGCAAATGGCGTAGCTTTCGGGGTTGAGCTCCTGACCATAGGCGCGCATTACAGCCTGCGGGTTGAGTTCGTGCACGTACTCCATGCCAGCTGAGAGAAAACCACCCGTACCAGCAGTGGGGTCGTAAATGGTGCGAATAATGCCGGGCTTGGTCAGCGCGTGATCATCTTCCATGAACACCAGGGAAGTAGTGAGCCGCACGATGTCACGCGGGGTGAAGTGCTCACCGGCAGTTTCATTCGAGCCCTCTGCAAAGCGGCGGATCAGTTCTTCAAACACCAGGCCCATGTCATGGTTAGAAACCGCTGCGGGGCTTAGATCGGTTTGCCGCACGCGTTGAATAAATTTGTAGAGCAAGTTGGCATCGCTGAGCTGGCCAAGAAACTCGTTAAATTTGAAGTGCTCGAAAATCTCCCGAGCATCCTTGGAGAAACCTTGAATGTAGGATTCCAGATTTGCCTTGATTCCGGCCTCGCCAAGCTTGGACATGTCCATTTTCGAGGTGTTGAAAAACGACAGGCCACCGCTTGCACGCAGCAGCAGCTTTTCTTGAGCTTCTTCAGAGATATTGAGTTGCTGTACTTTAGCGTATTCAGTCAGCACGTCTGCTTTGCTGGCCTCCAGTACACACTCAAGGCGACGTAGCAGGGTGAAAGGCAGAATGATGCGCCCATACTGGCTTTGCTTGAAATCGCCACGCAGGAGATCGGCCAATGACCAAATGTAGGCGGCCAAGTTGTTAGAGGTTTGCGACATTATTAGAAATTCCCTTTAGTCCTGGCAGTTGCTGAGGCTAGGTCATCATGCCTATTGATAGAGCTAAAATCCATTATCCTTCAATGGCGGAGTGTGGTTATGATTTCATTTCAACTAGCAGCGTTTGCATGACTGGAAAGCGATAGCTGACCAGAGCGAACTCTGAAAGAGAGCATGCAAAAATTTATCTATTTGAAGGTCGAGCGCCATTGGTCTAGATCCTAAACCTCCACGCGACAAAATGTGTCGCCTTTAAACCTAGCGGAAAATATCGCATCAAATGACTGAGCAGTGAGTACCTGCCACAGTCCAAAAACGGTCGATTCTGACACCCTCGATGGAGGGATCGAATATAGGTGTCATAAAATAGCGTTGACTATATTTGAACCCTGACAAATAATGAGCCTACGTTTTTGATACCAGCAGGCCATCATTATGTCTCGAACCTTTGCCTATTGCCGAGTAAGCACCACGGGCCAAACCACTGAGAACCAAGTCCAAGAAATCAAAGCATCAGGATTCGACATCCAGCACCAACGATGCATCGAAGAAACCGTTTCGGGCTCCGTGCCTGCCAGTGATCGAAAAGGCTTTCACAAATTGCTTGAACGCATGGAGTCGGGTGACGTGCTGGTCGTAACCAAACTCGACCGCCTTGGCCGTAACGCAATGGATGTTCGCTCGACAGTTGAATTGCTTGATGGCAGAAGCATCAAGGTTCACTGCCTGGCACTAGGAGGCGTCGACCTCACCTCTCCAGCAGGAAAGATGACCATGTCGGTCATTGCTTCAGTGGCTGAGTTTGAGCGGGATCTACTGATTGAGCGAACGCAGTCTGGGTTGGCACGAGCGAAGTCAGAAGGGAAGTCCCTTGGCCGCCCGCCGATAGCTTCGGCAGGTGACGTACAAAAGCTAAAAGCGGCGGGTCAGTCGCAGAGTGAAGTGGCTCAGGAATTGAAAATATCCCTGAGCACGGTGAAGCGACTTTGGAACCGGGCATGAGTGCTTGGCGGTTAATCGTTTAACCCTCAAATAGGGACAAGTTCCTTATATACGAAATTCATAAACTGTCTTGCAACGGAACGCTGATCCTCAACGTTATTGTCTAGCCAGATGTGGTGCGTAGGGTTTAACGCTACTCTCCAATTATTCGCCTCTAGAGCTACTTCATTGGAAATAATTCCAGAGCTTTTAAGGCGATCAATTCTATCTGAAAGATTTTGATCAAATATTTTTTCATTTTTAATTTGCTGAGCAAATCTAAATGAAATTTCTTGTTCAAAAAACACTCTAAGATCGCCCGCATTGTGCGTATTTATTTCTTCTGAAATAAATTTAAAGACTGATTCGCGCTTTTTTTCATGCTCGTTACTTACAAATTTGTCAACATCCGAAATCTCAAAGTCTGACGATCCAGTATTTTTCACTATAGAAATCAACTTAATCGTGCTCTGATTTTTATAAATGTTTAAAAAAGATGACACTGCCTGATCATAGTGGCTTAAAACAATAACCTGTCTCGAAATCGCTGATAAATTATAAATTTCTTGGTGCGCCAAAGACATTCTATTGCAGTCAAAAGACGTAATTGGATCATCAAGTATTATGATTGATTTTTTTATCTCCTGCTCATCAAGACAACTAACCCCAGCCCAAAATACTGCCAAAGCAAGAGCCCGACGGTCAGATTCGCTAAATATTTGCTCCAAATTTTTCTCAGAAACATCTTGATTTCGAAACTTAACTCTCAAATAAAAAATTGGAATGTGTCCGCTTGAATCCTCAGCTTTGCCCAGCTCAAAGTCTT
>Ga0307487_1001523_pt1 | contig 16169 bp, 14 predicted proteins | sample CBIW12metaG_FD_203665 | JGI IMG/M metagenome (GOLD analysis project Ga0307487, IMG submission 203665) | Sea-ice brine microbial communities from Beaufort Sea near Barrow, Alaska, United States - CBIW 1.2 | ecosystem: Environmental > Aquatic > Marine > Coastal | place: USA: Alaska | collected... | reverse complement strand
GTAAACAGCCGATCGCCGAGCAGGTAGGCGAAGTGTCCGTCGGTATGGCCAGGGGTGTGCAGTGGCGTGAGTTCCAGACTGCCGACCTGAAAGGGGCGACCTTCTTCGATGCCGATGTCGGCACAGGGCAGGTGATCGAATGCGGGCGCTGCAATGCGGCTACCGACACGTTTCTTGAGTTCCAGCGCGGCAGTGATGTGGTCGGCATGGATGTGAGTATCCAGACTGTAGGCCAACTTTAGGCCCAGGCTGCTGATCTCTTTCAGATCGCGATCGATGGTCGCGATAACCGGATCGATGAGCACCGCCTCGCCACTGGTTTTGCACCCCAGCAGATAGGTGTAAGTGCTGGAAATGGGTTCGAACAGCTGTCGGAATATCATCTGGGTTTCCCCGCTAAACGTTTGTGATGGTGTGATTGTAGCCTGTTGTGAACGACGCACTTGTTGGCTACTGTGGCCCCATGATGTCGGCCAAGCGGTCGGGACGTGGTGCGCCCTGTTGCTGTTGCATGCGACCCTCTGCGTCCAGATAGAAAATAGCCGGCGTTGCCTGGGCACCGAGCTGGGTCATCAGGTCAAGATTGGCTTTTAGCTGCCGCTCGATTGCAGGGGGGATGGTGTCCATCGCCTTTGCTGCAGCACCCGTTTCGTGCTCGTGCAGCGCTGCTTCCGGGTCCTCTGCGGCGAGGATCGTAGCGGATTTGCCCGCGCTGTCTTCATGCAGGATGCCGACCAGAATGTGCCGCAGCTGCACCTTGCCAGATTCGACCCAGGGGCGTGCCTGTTCCCAGAACATGCTGCAGAACGGGCAGTTGGGGTCGGTGAAAGTATAGACCACACGCTCGGCATCATCCGCGCCGTCGCTTATCCAGTCACTGGCTTCCAGCAGCGCCCATATGTCTTTTGCCCTGGGTTGATACACCAGTTCGTCAAGATGCGCCTTGCTGATGTCGGTGCCATTGGCATCCAGCAAGGTGCCCACCAGCAAATGCTGCCCGTCTTCGGTGAGATACAGGGCCAGGCCTTGTCCATTGAGCTTGCCGGCAAAGCCCTGTAGGCCGGCAGGTGCGTCGAAGCGGCCGACAATCTCCACACCGTGCTTAATAACGGTAGCGGCAATGGGCGCGGGCCAGTCTTCGGCGCTGGCGAAAGGCGTCAGGGTGAGTAGCAGGGCGGGGAGTGTATATTTTGCATGTAGTCGAATCATGGCGTTTCTTCCTCTTGGAGTTTGACAATCTGGTGGGACAGGCTCGCCGCGGACAGTTCGCCCAGGTGGCTGGCGACCTGCTGGCCTTGTGCGTTGTAGAACAGGGTGGTGGGCAGCGCCTGAGAACCGACCCGCTGGCCAAACTGACCGCCGCTGTCGAGCAGGACGTTGTGCAGTGTCAGGTCGGTGTCTTCCAGGAAGCGGATTATCTCGCTCTGGCCTTCGCCCTGGTTGACGAAGGCAAAGACAATATCGGCTTCCCGTTGCTGGGCGTCGGCCAGTACAGGCATTTCACGCCGGCAGGGTGGACACCAGGTGGCCCACAGATTGACCACCAACGGCCGGCCGTTCAAATCCTCAAGTGATACCTGTTCACCTCTAACGTCCAGCAGCGTCATGTCCGGGAGTTGTGTGCCTTGCTGCAGGGCGTGGAGCATGTAACTGCTGACGCCCCAGAAGATCAGACCGACTGCCAGCGCCCCGCCCAGAGGCAGGCGCAGAGCCAGGTCGCGCCAGGCAAACCACAGGCCTGCTGCCAGGGCCGCTACGATGCCCGGCCAGATAATAAAACCGCCATCGCGGATGTCGATCACCTGCCAGAGGTTGCCTGTGAAGTGATCGAAATAGAGGGCCACAAAGGCCAGACGAGCGACGACCAACCCCAACAGTAGTAGATTGAACAGGTGCTTCTCCGGATTGCGCTCGCGGTGACGCCCCATCCACCAACCGGTCAGCGTTGCCAGGAACAAACTGACCAACAGTATGAGATGTGAGCTGGCCATCGCCAGCGGGCCGATATTGACTGTCAGCATTAGCCGTCCTCTCGGGTGGTTTGCCATAATTGCATGAATTCAGTGGCATTCACCTCGCCGGTGATGCGTTGGGCGCGTCGCTCCTCGCCATCGGGCCCGAACCACAGCAGGGTGGGCGGGCCGTGAATCGCATAGCGCGAGAGCAATTCACGGCTCGCGGCGCTGTTGGTAGTCACATCCGGCCGCAACAATCGCACGCCACTCAGGCTGGCCATCACATCGGCCCTACCGAACACGTACTGCTCCATGATCTTGCAGGACACACACCAGTCGGCGTAATAATCGACCAGTACCCATTCTCCCGCTGCCCTTGCGGCGGCCAGTTGCTCATCCAGCTCCGCGGGCGTATCAAGGGGAGTAAAGGCGTCCATATGGCTCTCTGCCGGAGCGGCTGTGGCGGATGCACTATAGATCGCCAACGGCTGCCAGGGGTTGGCCGCGCCACCGGCAGCCCCCAACAGTAATGTCAGGCCCCAGACGCCCACGAGCGTGGCGGCCGTATGCAACATCGAGCTGTGAGTGCTGCTGCGCGCTGTATGTATCAAGGTGATAGCAGCGCCCATCAGGAATACGGCTATCAGGCCGAGCCACAGGGATGGATCCAGCGCCGGCCGAACGATGAACAGAGCGGCGGCCAGGAACACGAAGCCGAATACCACCTTGACCCGGTTCATCCAGGCGCCGGGGCGCGGAAGAATGCGGGTGCCGACCGTTACCAGCAGCAAAAGCGGTACGCCCATGCCTACACCCAGAGCAAACAGCGCGAGACCGCCCTGCAGCATGTCGCCAGTCTGGCCGATATACAGCAGCGCGCCTGCCAGTGGCGCGGTCATGCACGGCCCCACCAGCAGGCCAGACAATACGCCGAGCATCGCCGCGCCGCCAAGATGGCCGCCGGTCTGCTTGCGCCCGGCCTGATCCAGCCTGTCCCGAACAAAGGCAGGTAGTTGCAGTTCGAAGAGCCCGAACATCGGTAGCGCAAGCAGGACGAAAAGCCCGGCGAAGCTGCCAATAACCCAGGGTTGCTGTAAGACGGCTTGCAGATTACCGCCGATCAGCGCCGCCAGCACGCCCAATGCGGCATAGACCAACGCCATGCTGAACACATACACGGACGCGAGCAGGAGGCCTCTACGTGGGGTCGCGCCACTGCCGACTACCAGGCCAGCAAGAATCGGCAGCATGGGCAGCGAACATGGCGTAAATGCCAGCAGCAGGCCCAGCCCGAAAAATAACGCCAAAGCCACCGGCAGTGACCAGGCCTGAAGATGACCGGCGATGCGCTGGTCCTCGGCCAGAGCTTGCGCTGGACTGCCGTTTAGAGTTGTCTGCGGGCCAGGCGATGGCTCCGCAGTGTTAGAGCTGATATCACGGCTTTGCGGCGGATAGCATAAACCGGCATCCGCGCACCCCTGCCAGCCGAGCGTGAAAGCGTCTGACTGCTCCGCCGGAATACTCAGTTGCAGCGAATCCCGGTACACCTGCGAATCACCGAAGAATTCATCGCTGTAGGATATGCCGTCGGGAAATGTTGGATGGAATTGGGTATTCAACCCGGAAAAGGTCAGGCGTTCCTGATACAGGTAATATCCGGGCGCGATGCGCCAAGTCAGCTGTGTTGCGCCGTCGTCACTGAACGTGACAGACAGGTCAAAAGCTTCCTCGACTGGGAGAAACTCACCATTTCCGTCGGTCCCGCTGCTGAGGCTGCCGAAGGCGAATGCCAGGCTAGTCCACAGCAGGAAAAAGGGTAAAACCAGAAAATGCCGCCACTTCATGCGTTCGGTACTCCCGCCTGCAGATTGATGAGCTGGAGTATGCATTAACGGGATTAAGGCCGAATTAACGCCTGGGGCGTTCAGCGCGTAGCTATTAATCCTGTGTTAATCACTACAATGGATACTGTCAGAAATCCCTAGCGGAACAGCCATGCATATTCTACTTGTCGAAGACGACCCCCTGATTGCCAGTGGCATTGCCGCCGGTCTGGCTGCGCAGGGCATGACGGTGGACCCGGTGGGTACAGCGGCACATGCCGAGGGCATGCTCGGAACCATCGCCTTTGATGTGATGATTCTGGATCTAGGGCTGCCCGACGAGGATGGGTTGTTGTTATTGCGCCGCCTGCGCGCCCGGGAAGGGACCATTCCAGTGCTGGTGTTGACCGCCCGTGATGCCATCAGTGATCGGGTTGCCGGTTTGCGATCGGGCGCAGATGACTATTTGGTCAAACCCTTCGATCTGCGCGAGCTGAGCGCCCGGTTGCATGCCATGGTGCGCCGTGCCAGCGGCCGCAGTATGAATCTGATCAAGCATGGCGCGCTGACATACGATCCGGACGCGGCGCTCGCTTGGGTGGACGACACTCCGGTGGGGCTGTCGCGCCGTGAGCGAGCACTTCTCAGCACCTTGTTGTTGAACAAGGGCCGGGTGCTGAACGCAGGGCAGTTGAAGGACAGTATCTACGGCATGAGCGATGAGCTGGAAAGCAACGCGCTCAACGTGCATATCCATCACCTGCGCCGCAAGCTGGGTAATGACATAATCGAGACCGTGCGCGGGCTGGGGTATCGTCTTGGTGCTCCGGTGTCTGCTACTCCTCCTTTATCCGGACCCCGAGAATGAGTTTGCGTCTGCGCCTGATCTTTATTCTGGGATCGACATTTATCATTTTGTGGTCCGTGGCTGCGGCGTGGATGCTGTATGACCTGCGAACCGAGATGATGCGTTCGCTGGATCAGCGACTCGCCGCATCGGCGCAGATGGTCGCTGGTTTAATGGTACAGATGCCGCAATCTTCCCAGCCGGGTGTGGCCGAGCAGATTACCACCCATCGGTTGGGTATTTCTGATGGTCTTACCTGCCAGGTCAGCTCATTGCGTGGCGAAGTGATCGCGCGTAGTCATCCCGAACTGGCGGAGCCGCTCGATGCGCAGCAGATGGGTTTTCGCGATCAACAGATTGATGGTGTCTATTGGCGCAGTTACACGGTCGAGCAGGACGGTATGCGTATTACCACAGCAGACCGGGCGGATGAGCGTGCAACCTTGCAAGCCTCGGTACTGCTAGCGGCGGCGTTGCCTGTAGGGGTGGCATTGCTGGGCACCCTGCTGTTGCTCTGGTTCGGCGTGCGCAAGGGGTTGCAACCGCTGCGCCGCATGGCCGATGCCTTACTTGAGCGAGGTCCGGATTCCCTGCAACCCTTGCACATGGGCTCCTTGCCGGTTGAATTGCGAGCGCTGCAAGACAGTCAGAATCAGCTGTTCGAGCGTATTGCCCATGCCATCGAGCGCGAGCGTCGTTTCACCGGTGACGCCGCCCATGAGCTGCGCAGCCCGTTGACAGCAATCAAGGTGCACCTGCAGGTCGCGGGCATGACGTCGGGCTCTGAGTCTGTCAATGCGCTGGCTCAGGCGGAGATAGGCGCAGATCGACTGCAAAGCACACTGGAACAATTACTCCTGCTAGCACGGGTAGAGGGCCGGCAATCATTTGACGAAGGTTCGCAAGTAACCGCGCTGGAGGTTGCCAGGCTGGCGATTCAGGATGCCGCTGGCGCCGCCGAAGGCGTGGAGTTGTCCATTGCCGCGGCCTTGTCGAACACGCCCTTGGGTATGCCGCCTGCGCTGGCCACGGTGGCGCTGCGAAATCTGCTGGATAATGCCCTGCGTCATACAGCACAAGGTACACGTGTGGACTTGGAGGTCAGCAGCCAGGGCGACTGGGTGAGTTTCAAGGTGCGTGATCATGGCGCCGGTTTGGCCGACGAGAGCATGACAATGCTGACACGACGCTTCTGGCGCCAAAGCACCGGAAGCGGCAGCGGCCTGGGCCTGGCGATAGTGGATGCTATTGTTCAACGTTGCGGTGGCCAGTTGCACTTCAGCAACGGCAACGACGGGATGCAGGTCACGCTCCAGTTGCCGTTACTGAGTGGTCAGATTCCATAGCCTCATTGCATAGCAATCTGCTGCGCTTTTCGGGTTATCGCTGACTTGAAAATCCGGTGAGCTCAGCCCAGGTTACTCGCCGCTTGAGTTTCCAGTTCGGTCTTTAGCGCCGGATCCAGTTTGAGTTGCCGGGCCAGCTCATCCAGGTAGGCACGCTCCATGAAGTTTTGCTCGTCGACCATGACCAGGCTGGCCAGATACATTTCCGCAGCGATCTCGGGTGTGGCAGCTGAGCTGGCGATATCGGCGGGATCGAGTGGCTTGCCCAGTTCCTGATCGAACCAGCGCTTGAGTTCGGAGTCGTCGGTGATTCGTTCGACTTCGCCATCAATCAGCACCCGCTCGCGCTCATCGATATGCCCGTCGGCTTTAGCTGCACCGATGACGGCGCGCAGAATCGCCTGGCTGTGTTGTTCTATTTGCGCCGGAGGGACGCGATCGACGGTTTGGGGCTGCCCAAATACTGCGTCGGCTTGGTTCTGATTCTGGCTCTGCCAGTTGCTGTAGGCCTTGAACGCCACGACGCCGAGCGCGGCCAAGCCGCCATAGACGGCTACCTTGCCACCTATTTTGCGTGCTTTCTTGCTGCCCATCAGCAAGCTCATTGCGCCCCCGCCGAGCGCGCCGCCGCCGACGCTGCCGAGCAATCCGCCCAGTGGTGAGCTACCGCCGGAACGGCTTTGCGAGTTGGTTTGACCGGTGTTCTGATTTTGCATCATATCCTTACCGGCATTGAGCAATTGGTCCAGCAGGCTACGAGTGTTCATTGAAACCTCTGATTGACGACTGATTATGTGAATGCGTATGTGGGTTTAAATCATTTTCGACAGAGTATCGACTAGTCGGTTACCAGTCGAGAAGCTTGCTCTTGGGCAGACTGCTTCTGCCTTATGATCTCTAGGAGTGATAGTCTGGCATGAGCAAGTATCCATTAATCGTGGCATCAGGAGAGCAACATGACCGAAGACAAAAGACGTCGATATTCCGCCCAGGTGGTCGACGGCACGGGCAAGGCGCCTGGCCGGTCGATGTTGCGGGCGGTGGGCTTTGAAAGCGCTGACTTTGAAAAACCGCAGGTTGGCATAGCTTCTACCTGGAGTATGGTCACGCCGTGCAACATGCACATCAATCGTTTAGCTGATGAAGCAGGGCAGGGCGTTGACGCTGCCGGTGGCAAGAGCGTGATATTCAATACCATCACGATATCCGATGGTATCGCTAACGGGACCGAGGGTATGAAGTACTCGCTGGTATCCCGCGAGGTGATTGCCGACTCGATCGAGACTGTCGCCGGTTGCCAGGGTTTCGACGGTCTGGTGACCATTGGTGGCTGTGACAAGAATATGCCCGGTTGTGTGATGGGTATGGCGCGGCTGAACCGGCCTTCGGTCTTCGTTTATGGCGGCACTATTCTGCCCGGTGCGGGGCATACGGATATCATTTCGGTATTCGAAGCGGTGGGGGCGGTTGCCAAGGGCGACATGAACCTGATTGAGCTCAAGCAGATAGAAGAAACGGCGATTCCCGGCCCTGGCTCCTGCGGCGGCATGTATACCGCCAACACTATGGCTTCTGCTATCGAAGCCATGGGCATGAGTTTGCCGGGCAGTTCGGCGCAAAACGCCACGTCCGACAGCAAGCTGGAAGATTGTCGAGCCGCCGGGGCAGCAGTGCTTAATCTGCTGAATAAGGACATAAAGCCCAGGGACATCATGACCCGCGAAGCGTTCGAGAATGCTATCACTGTGGTGATCGCGCTGGGCGGTTCGACCAATGCGGTGTTGCATCTGTTGGCGATGGCGAGCACGGTCGACGTGGAGTTGACGCTGCAGGATTTTGCGCGGATTGGCGAGCGTGTGCCCGTTCTGGCTGATCTCAGGCCCAGCGGTCAATACATGATGTCGGAGCTGGTTGCGATTGGCGGTATTTTGCCGTTGATGAAACTGCTGCTCGATGCCGGGCTCTTGCATGGTGACTGCATGACAGTGACCGGCGCCACCCTGGCGGATAACCTTCGTGATGTCGCTCCTTATCCCCTAGACCAGGACATCATTCGCGCACTCGACAATCCGATCAAACATGACAGTCATCTGCGTATTCTCTACGGCAATCTTGCACCCGAGGGTGCGGTCGCCAAGATTACCGGCAAGGAAGGGACCCGTTTTAGCGGGCGAGCCCGTGTTTTCCATTCCGAGGAGGACGCGCAAGCCAGTATTATCGACTGCTCCGTGGTGGCTGGCGATGTGGTGGTGATCCGCTATGAGGGCCCTAAGGGCGGCCCCGGTATGCGTGAAATGCTGTCACCTACTTCGGCCATTATGGGCAGGGGACTGGGCAGCGATGTGGCATTGATAACCGATGGTCGCTTTTCCGGAGGCAGCCATGGCTTTGTGGTTGGACATGTCGCGCCGGAAGCGGCTGAGGGCGGCCCCATCGCACTCGTGGAAGACGGTGATCGGATCGTTATTGATGCCGTAGCCAATACGATTGATCTGCAGGTGAGCGATGAGCAACTGCAGGAGCGTAGGTTGCGCTGGCAGGCGCCTGAACCCCGGTACACGCGGGGCGTACTGGCCAAATATGCGCGCTCGGTTATCAGTGCATCCAGAGGAGCGGTGACAGATCTGCCCTGAGTCCCGTTCGGCGAGAAACAGGAGGTACTCTTATGAAGTTCATTTTTGAAGTTCGAATGAAGCCGGGCTATAGCGTAGAGGAGTACGCCGATGCCTGGATGCAGGCGAGCGAGGTGATCCAGCAGACACCTGGAGCCCTGGGCACCCGCCTGCATCGCAAGATCGGCGAGCCGGATGTGTTGCTGGCGGTTGCCAGTTGGGAATCCAAGGCTGCTCGGGACGCTAAGGACGACATGCGCGACGATCTTGTGCGGTCCATCCTGGAAAAGCATGCCAGGAACTGCGAGATCACCGTTATAGGTGAGTTTGAGGAGCCAGAGTGGGAGGTCATGCCGCCGGATGTTGTCTAAGCCCGATTAGCCGAGTTCAGCGTATCTGCCGATAGGTTGGACTGGCTGGTGTTTGGCTCAGAAGCACGGCGACGCGTTGCTGTAGCGCTGGAACGACGTCCTGCTCAAACCAGGTATTGCGGCGTAGCCATACATTGTTGCGAGGGCTGGGATGGGGCATGGGTATCTGCTGGGGCCAATAGTGGCGCCATTCCCGTACCCGCTCAGTCAGCGACTGCTTGCCGCTGAAGTGATACGCATGGGCATGCCGTCCTAATACCAGCGTCAGTTCGACCCTTTGCAGTTGATCCAGTAGCTGCGTCCGCCACGCCGGAGCACATTCGGGCCGGGGCGGATTGTCTCCTGATTTACCGGTGCCGGGATAACACAGCCCCATGGGCACAATGGCAAACTGCGTAGGGTCATAGAACTGCTCTCGGCTGACTCCCAGCCACTCACGTAAACGATCGCCGCTCGCGTCATCAAAGGGTATGCCGCTTTCGTGCACCTTGCGCCCCGGCGCCTGACCCACGATCAGAATCCGTGCGCCTGGATCCAGCTGCACCACGGGTCGTGGACCCAGCGGTAGATGGGCCTGACAGAGAGTGCATGCTCTGACCTGAGCGAGCAATGTGGTGAAAGCATCCATGAAAATCAATCTTTGCTTGGGTGCGTGTTAAGCATCCATATTAGCCAAAAAGGGGCATGCCAACATTGTCAGGGCTGACAATACTCACTGAGCATGCACCCGCCAGGCAAAGGCTCAGGCCCGAAGGCTAACGCAGATCTCTGATTTATTCACATCGTGAATGGTATTAATTAGGGTTATTCGTTTCAAATCTGGCGCGGATTTGCGTACTGTGTCGGTCCTTGTTTTACGGACTCTGTGGTCACTGCGATTGGTGGCCCGATTCTGGCTAATCCCAATCGATCTGGAGGTACGCTGCGATGGCTTCTTTTGAAGAAATCAGGAAGGTAGGTGTAATAGGTGCCGGCACCATGGGCCGCGGTATCGTCATGAATTTCGTCAACGCCGGCTATCCGGTCACCTGGCTGGACGTTAACGGCGAGATGCTGGAAACGGGTCTGACTGACATCTCAAGTGTTTATAAGCGCTCGGTGGCGCAGGAGCGCTTTGACGAGGCAGAGGCGCAGGCACGCCTGAGTCGTATTACTACCACCCAGAATTACGCCGATCTGCATGATATGGATCTGGTCGTGGAAGCCGTCTATGAAAACATGGACCTGAAGAAAAAGATCTTCGCCGAGTTGGACAAGGCCGTTAAGGCGTCAGCTATTCTGGCTACAAACACCTCGTACCTGGATATTGACGAAATCGCTTCCGCCACAGATCGCAAGTCACAGGTTCTCGGTCTGCACTTCTTCAGCCCGGCGCACATCATGAAGCTACTTGAAGTGGTCCGCGGAAAAGCGACAGCGCAGGACGTCATGGATGCCTGTCTGGCTGTTGGCACAAAGATCGGCAAGCAGGCGGTGTTGGCGGGTAATTGCCACGGCTTTATCGGTAACCGCATGCTTGAGAAGTATTCCCGTCAATCCCGTGAGGTAGTGCTGGAAGGCTCCACTCCGTGGGAAGTCGACCAGGCGCTTCAAGGCTTTGGCATGGCCATGGGCCCGTACCGCATGTATGACGTAGTCGGTGTTGATCTGGGCTGGCGCTCCCGCCAACTGGCCGGCGTCGGTCGTGGTGAGCCTATCGTTTGGCTGGACAATAAGTTGTGTGAGATGGATCGCTTTGGGCAGAAAAGTGGTCATGGTTTTTATAAGTATGAGAAAGGTAGCCGTCAGGCCATGCATGATCCGGAAACCGACATGCTCGCCCGTGAAGTCGCGGAAGAAGCTGGTTACACCCCGCGTGATGTAGGCGCCGACGAGATCGTCGAGCGTTGCATTCTGGCGCTGGTTAATGAAGGCGCACGGATTCTGGACGAAGGCTTCGCCGAGTCAGCTGAGGATATTGATCGTGTCTATCTTTACGGTTACGGCTTTCCTGCGGAGCGCGGCGGGCCGATGAGCTACGCCGACAGCCTGGGCCTGAACGAAGTCCTCAAGCAGCTTCGTGAGCTTGAAGCCAGTAAGGGTGAGTTCTGGAAGCCTGCTGAAGGGTTGGTTCGCCGTGCGGAGTCAGGTGAGCGGTTTACCAAAGGCTGAGTTTTGGTCTAATACGAAAAAAACCGCAGAGGCTTTTTAGCGCTGCGGTTTTTTTTGGCTGACGGCGTGGGTCACCAGGGCATGCTTTTACTGCTGGTCCGTGACGACTGAACCCACGACGGGCTCGCCGCCGACCGTCGCTTCCTTGAGCATGATTCGATAGTGCTGACCGTCGGTTTCCACCTGGCTGAGTCTGACCAGCAGGTAGTTCCAGTCTTTGGCAAACCACAGAGTGGTCTGGCGTTTAGAGTCAGCGTCTCGCACGCGCTCCACCTTCACTGCGTCAAATTGGCCAGCACGCGTTGTGACGCGATCCTCGCCAACCACTTTAAAGTTGTACTGGTCGATTTCGTCGCCGTCTACGACCTGGTAGCTCATCTCCATCAGGCCAGCCATCAGATCCCTTTGTAAAGCCAACTGGTAGGTTGTTTTGTCGAGTAGTCCCGGTTCGGTCGACAGGGTGAATGCCTCGCCCTTGTACTCACCGGTGACCTGTTTGTTGGCCCAGTCGAAAACCTGAGTTGTTTCGCGGCCTCGACCCAGACCACGGCGTTCGTACTTATAATTGAGCGGTACTACATTGCCCTCTTCAAACCGCAGGGTGCTCTCTTCGGAAAGACGGGCGACGAACATGCCGGCGGTGAAGCTGAGGTTCCAGGTACCATCGGCATTTTGTGTAAGGGTATGGATGGCTTCGCCGTTGACCGGAATTTTCTTCATGTCAGCGGCGTAGCTGGCTGTGAAAGGTGTCAGTTCTGCTGCTGTCAGAGCGCCGGCACACAGACTCAGGCCGAGGGCTGCCAACCAGCGTAAGGGACGTCTGATCGCCAGGTATTGTGACGTGCTATGAGGCATAGTGATGTTCTCGCAGGTCGTGATTATGATCTTGCAGTTTCAGTCCGCCAGGCGGTAATGCATGCCCGTCCAGTTGGGCCTGCCCATCAATGAGTCTCAAGCGACCCTGGATGAACCAGTCCATCACCAGCGGATAGAGTTGATGTTCTTGTTGTTGCACCCGGGCCGCAAGTGAAGCTGGCGTGTCATCGGGTGCGATGGCCACTGTGGCCTGAAGGATCAATGGGCCGCCGTCCAGCTCAGGGGTAACGAAATGCACTGTGCTGCCGTGCTCGTCATCACCTGCGTTCAATGCGCGCTGATGGGTATGTAAACCCTTGTATTTGGGCAACAAAGAGGGGTGAATGTTCAATAACAATCCGCGGTAATGCTCGACGAACGCGGGAGTAAGGATTCGCATGAACCCGGCTAGCAACACCAAGTTCGGCTCGAATTGATCAATGAGCTCTATCACGGCCTGGTCGTAGTGTTCGCGGTCGGGATAATCGCGATTGTCCAGGGCCAGAGCCGGAATGCCAGCCTGCCGCGCACGCTCCAGACCTTTGGCTTCGGGTCGATTGGACATGACCGCGACTATCTGGCCCTCGTCGGGGCGTGCCTGCAGGCTGTCAATGAGCGCTTGCAGATTGGTTCCGGATCCGGAAATAAGTACCAGAATGCGACAGGTCACTACTTCAGCAACCCCCGCGATACAAGGCTACCGGTTCGGCTCCTTCCTCTGCCCGCTCAATGCTGCCAATGATCCAGGGTTGTTCACCGGCATCCTCGAGCACTTTCAAGGCACGAGCAGCCTCTTCAGAGCCAACACAGATGATCATGCCGACGCCGCAGTTCAAGACACGGTACATCTCGGTTTCATCTACGTTACCTTGCTCCTGAAGCCAATTGAATACGGCTGGACGCTTCCAGCTGTCTAGGTTGATGCGGGCAACCGCGTCAGTCGGCAAGACGCGAGGAATATTCTCCAACAGGCCACCGCCGGTAATATGGGCCATTGCTTTCACCGCGCCGGTCTCGCTGATCAATTTCAGCAATGCCTTCACGTAGATACGCGTTGGCGCCATCAACAAATCGGTAACGCGCTGACCTTCAAGTTGTACCTGACTGATGTCGACACCCGCCACTTCAATGATCTTGCGTACCAGTGAGTAGCCATTGGAATGGGGCCCGGAGGAGGGGAGAGCGAGCAGTACATCCCCCGCTTGAACGCGGCTGCCATCGATGATCTCCGATTTTTCGACGACGCCGACACAGAAGCCGGCCAGATCGTAATCTTCGCCCTCGTACATGCCGGGCATTTCTGCTGTTTCACCACCCACCAGAGCGCAGCCGGCCAACTCGCAACCAGCACCGATACCGGTTACTACCTCCGCTGCAATATCAATGTTGAGCTTGCCAGTGGCGTAGTAATCGAGAAAGAACAGCGGCTCTGCACCACACACCACCAGGTCGTTCACGCACATGGCAACGAGGTCGATACCGATGGTGTCGTGCTTACCGAGATCCATTGCTAGTCGCAGCTTGGTACCGACGCCATCCGTGCCCGATACCAGTACCGGTTGGCGATATCCGGACGGTATTTCGCACAGCGCACCAAAGCCACCTAGTCCGCCCATGACTTCAGGACGGCTGGTGCGTTTGGCAACATGCTTGATACGGTCGATCAGCGCATTGCCAGCATCGATATCGACGCCAGCGTCCTTGTAGCTGATGGAAGGCTTGGGAGGGGTTTGGCTGCTCATGCTGGGATCTCGACGACGGAAAAGGGAATAACAGCCTACTTGCTCCGGGCGGCTGCACTATAGCGTGCTAGTTTAGCAACATGCCGGGCTGAGAACCATGCTCGCCGCTCGATACCCGCTGGTAGTTGGTTCCCTTGGTTGCCGCGGTGGCGGCGCACGTTTAATGTATGCGCATTATTCATGTCGTTCCGGCCGCGGGAATTTCTTCATGTACCAGTTGTGCAGAAAGATCAATCTACTGTTATTGGCTGTCGTGCTCATGCCCGCGGCGCTGCAGGCGGCTGTACTCGAGGATTTTTATCGGGTTGATGTAGGCGGAGGGGCGGAGCAGACCCGTGATCAGGCGTTGACTGATGCGTTCGAGCTAATGTTAGTGCGCCAGGTGGGCAGTGCTGCTGCTGAGAGTCAAGCGCTGGTAGCCGCTCGCCAAGATCCCAAAGCTTATATGCGCCGCATTGCCGGCACGGAATCTGGTGGGGTCAGTGTCGAGTTCGAGTCAACCGCTTTGCGCAGTATGCTGGCAAGTGCTGGCTTGCCAATGCTTGGACCCAATCGGCCGACCGTCATGCTCTGGGCTGTCGAGAGTCGTGTGCTCGGTACCGATCACCTGAGTCAAGGCAACGAATGGATTACCGTTCTCAACGATGCAGCGAGGCGCCGCGCGGTAGCCTTGAGTTTGCCTTTGGCCGATCTGGAGGATCGCAGTCTGGTCGCCGTGGACAATGTGTCGCAAGCAAACGGGGACATTCTGAAACAGGCTAGCAAACGATATGATGCGAGCGCAGTGCTGGCGCTGACGATCGAAGGAGAGGCTGATGCGCCAGTACTCAGCTGGCATTGGTGGCTGAATGATCAGGCTGACAGTGGGCAGATTGCTGCACAATCCCCAGCCGCGGCGGCCGATGAGCTAATGCTTGCGGTGGCTGACAGGGTGTTTGAGCAATACGCAGTCGTGCCGTCTGATACTGCTGAGGGGGCCGACTGGGAAGTGGTAGTTGATGGCATTAATAGCGTGGATGAGTTCGCCGGTTTGCAGCGCACCTTGCAGCAACTGGGCAGCAAAAATGCGCCACAGGTTTTGAGCGTACAGGGCGATCAGGTCAGACTGGCCCTCGATTTCCCCGGTACTGAGGCGCAACTGGAACGGTTGTTGGCTCTGGATCAGCGTATGCGGCGTATGCCGGCTCCCAAGGCTGAGCTTACAGAGGATGTGCAGTCAGATATCACTGAGACAGCTGTAGAGCCAGGCGACGCAGATTTGAACGCCACCGCGGGAGAGCCTGAGACCGAGTCTTTGCCGGAGCCGCTATCGCCGCAAAACAGAATGTATTTTCGCTGGCGCTAAGCCTCGTATCGGCTTTTCAATTCAAGGAAATGAACATGATTACAGATTCGCGCTGGTATTGGGCGGCAGGATTGGTCGCGCTGTTGGTGATGGTCTATTTGCTGCAACCCATATTGCCACCGTTTCTGATTGGCATTTTGCTCGCCTACCTGGGTGACCCTGCCGTGGGCAGGCTTGAGCGCCGCGGGGTGCCGCGTATGGCTGGCGTGGTGCTGGTTTTTGCAGCAGTTACGAGCGTTTTTGCCTTGCTGTTACTGATTTTGATACCGTTGTTGATGAACGAGATTGGAATTCTGCGTGACCGTATTCCGTCCATGGTGACATGGTTTAACCAGACTGCTTTGCCCTGGTTCCAGTCCCGGCTGGACGTGGACGTTAGCAGCTTTCGACTGGAGAGCGTGACAGAGACCATCCGTGAGAATCTGGCCAAGACCGGCGGTGTTGTTGGTGCGATTTTGCAGCAGGCCACCCGCTCGACAATGGCTCTGCTGACCTGGCTGGTCAATCTGGCGATGATTCCAGTTGTGGCGTTCTATCTGATGCGCGACTGGAAAGACATAATGCAACGCATTCGCGGGTTGCTGCCCAGACAGCATGAGGAGCTGGCTATTGGCTTGGTTCGGGACTGTGATGAAGTGCTCAGTTCCTTCATCCGGGGTCAATTACTCGTGATGTTGTGCCTGGGCGTTATCTATTCGGTGGGATTGTGGCTTGTGGGACTGGAGCTGGCATTGTTGATTGGCATGATCGCCGGACTGGCGAGTATCGTCCCTTATCTGGGTTTTGTCGTAGGCGTTGGCGCTGCGCTTATAGCGGCGATATTTCAATTCGGCGACGTCTTCTATCTTGTAGCTGTGGTGGTCGTTTTCGGCATTGGGCAGGTGATCGAGAGTACTGTTCTGGTCCCTCTTTTGGTCGGTGACCGCATTGGTTTACACCCAGTGGCGGTTATTTTTGCTGTATTGGCCGGTGGCCAGTTGTTCGGTTTTGTCGGTGTCTTGCTGGCGTTGCCGGTAGCCGCAGTATTGATGGTGCTTGTGCGCTACATGTTGCACAGGTACAAGGAATCTGAGACCTATCGAGAGCGCCAGGCCGGGAAACCCGATGATGCCGAAATGCAAG
>Ga0307487_1001522_pt1 | contig 16176 bp, 11 predicted proteins | sample CBIW12metaG_FD_203665 | JGI IMG/M metagenome (GOLD analysis project Ga0307487, IMG submission 203665) | Sea-ice brine microbial communities from Beaufort Sea near Barrow, Alaska, United States - CBIW 1.2 | ecosystem: Environmental > Aquatic > Marine > Coastal | place: USA: Alaska | collected... | reverse complement strand
CTTCGTATTTCATCTTTGTTTTTTCTGCAGCTTCTTTGGTCTGAAAAGCTGAAAGATATTCGCCCATAGGACTTTGTATATTTTTACTGATTAGATAGGTTGCCTTGGTTGCATCTATTAACTTACCGGGATCCATAAAATTAGCTACCAGGTAAAGTTCCGGCTTGACATCATCATTTTCCTTTAGATAATTTAACATACACTCTATCGCGTCAAATTTATAGGCTTTGCCCTTATTGGTAACAATTTGTGATGCGTGTTGGTGGTCAACAATAGTCATTGTGCAATAATGACAAGCATCTTCACCATAATTAATAGGTTGGGGGCTTATATTACAGGCAAATAAAAATAAAACCGGCAGGGACAAAAAAACAAATTGTTTTTTCATGTTATATTATATTACAGGGTTCTTATTTAAGATTTTTGTTTTTGTTCCTTTTTACCTACAAAACAGGCTATTAAAGTGAGCAACATCCCGGCAAACATCATATAAGCTCCAAGCCTTGGATAGGAATGTGCCGTAAAATTCAATATTTTTTTAGTACCTAAAAGAGGAGGTTTATAAGTAAGTGGGGTACCATCCAGATTAGTCATTTTCATTATGGCATTTGGATTCAGGTCTGTACCATACTCGATTAGCCAGGAATTAAAATCATACATTCCCAAAACGCCAAGAATGGTCATTAAAATAAGCCAGCCCAAAAACCAACGATAACTTATTTTGCCAAAAAATCCCAGAAATCCTATTAATACACCCAGAAATGCCATCCCGCCAATTACAAGGGGGAATGTTCTGAATTCCCACATTTCTTCAGGTTTGGGAATTTTCTTCATCCCTATATAATGGTTTAACCCATCTATATTTTGTATATCAAATTCGCTAACCCCTTTAATGCCACTAATAAATATATTCATTCCTAATGGATCCGGGTATTGTGGGGCACCTAGCATAATGTTCCATAAGGGAAATTTAAATAATCCCAAAAGTAACAATGAGCCCAAAATCATTAATAATCCGGCTTTTTTCATCTTTGTATAATTTTTTTAAATAAGGCGGGAGTAAAAAAGTACTCCCGCCCTTTTTTATTTATGATCTATAGAAGTCCAGGATTCAGTTTTCTTCTATAACCAAAAGCAATTATTCGCCTAAACTCGAGGTTAATTCAGTGTTTGATCCTGCAGGGGAGACCCTTACATATCCTGACATTTCCTGGTGTAAGGCAGAACAGAAATCTGTGCAATAGAATGGCCAAACGCCTACTTTTGTAGGTTCCCATAAAAGGGTTTCGGTTTCTCCCGGCATGATCAATAATTCTGTATTATGTCCGCCAATAATTGCAAAACCGTGAGGAACATCAAAATCCTGCTCGAAGTTTGTAACGTGGAAATAAACTTTGTCTCCAATTTTTACACCTTCAATATTATCGGGGGTAAAGTGGCTACGGATCATGCTCATATAAACATGCACTTCATTTCCATCGCGTTCCACTCTGGCTTCCTGGGTAGTTTTAATAGCATATTTATGTTTGTTCTCACTAAGTTTCCAGATCTTTCTGGAATTTTTCGCGATTATATCCGCAGGAATACCGGCGGCGTAATGAGGTTCCCCAATGGTCGGGAAATCCAGTAACAACTCCATTTTATCACCTGAAATATCAAAAAGCTGGCAAGATTGTGTTACCTCCGGGCCTGTAGGTAAGAACCGGTCTTTGGTAATCTTGTTTAAAGACAATAAGTATTTTCCATAGGGATTTCTTGAATTTCCTCCCGGGATCATTACGTGGCCTGGAGAATAGTAAACAGGTTTTCTATCCAATACTTCCCAGGTTCCTAATTTCCATTTCACTATTTCAGAAGAAATAAAGAAAGACGTATACCCATTTCCTTCCCCGTCAAATTCTGTATGTAATGGGCCTAAACCCGCTTGTTTAACGGTACCTGCCAAAATATCTTCAAATTTCAGGATTGGGATTCCATAGGCTTCCCCGTCAAATTTTTTGTTCTTGATCGCATCCATCATTTTAGTAAAGGAGAATACCGTTAAATTGGCAGACAATTTACCGTTACCTACTATATATTCACCGGAAGGATCTACATCCACTCCGTGTGGAGATTTAGGAGTAGGCAAGAAATATACCAAACCGGGTAGTTCTGAAGCATCCAACACCTTCACTTCTTTTAACATAGTAGAAGTGGCGCTATGGGTTTCATCACTCCACACGTTGTGGGCATAATTTGCAGGCATGGTTTTAAACTTACCTGCTTTGATATATTCTTCAGCTTTCTTCCAGTTTACGGCAGCAATAAAATCTTTATCATTTTGGGAAGCATTTACTTCCAATAATGAATTTGCTTCCTCGGTATTATATGTGGTAAAGAAAAACCAACCATGTGATTTATCTCTTCCGGGATGCGAAAGGTCATAATCAAAACCGGGCATTAATATTTGAAATGCTAATTCCATACCTCCATTTTCGGGATCTACACTTATAAATGACAAAGCACCCTTAAATTTTCCCTTATATTCTTTAATGGGCATATCCCTTTGTGGGATTGGAACAGAAAAACGGGTGCCTGCCACAACGTATTCTGTGTTCTCCGTAACAAAAGGAGAACTGTGATTCCCTGCACTATTTGGTATTTCAAGAATTTCAGCAGTTTCGAAAGTGGTCAAATCAATTCTTGCAATACGTGGGGTGTTGTTGGCATTGATAAATATCCAACGCCCATCAAGTACTCCTTTAGTTTGTGAGATGTCCGGGTGATGGGAATCATCCCATGGAATAAATCCGAAAGAAGTGTTAAGCATAGGCCTGGTTTCCTCACTATATCCATAGGATTCCTGAGGATCCTGTGAGAAAACATCAATCACTTTAAAAAGTCTTCCGGAGGGAAGCCCATATACTGAAAGCTGTCCACTAAATCCACCTGATAAGAAGGCATAAAATTCATCGTGTTGACCGGGAGCTACATATACTTTTTCTGCTGCGTTGGAGGAAAGAGCACCTTTATCTCCATCAGACTTGCCTTGATTACAACTAAATAGCCCAAGAGCAACTAGCAGAGTTACTAAAATGTTAACTGTTTTTTTCATGTTTCTATTATTAAAAGGTTGGTTCCTAACTTAATTTGCCGGCAGAATAACTTTGTCAACAACATGTACTATTCCGTTACCTGCAGGTATACTGGCAATAATTTTTGCCCCTCCCACATAAACTTCACCATCAATAACTTCTACGCTAATACTCTCGTTACTGGCCTGCCCAAGTTTTTTGAATTTTTTTAAAAATTCATAATCGTAATTTCCGGGCGTTACATGATGTTTTAAAATGTACGCCAGTTTTTCCTTGTTTTCCGGTTTCAGTAAATTTTCAACGGTGCCGGCAGGAAGTGCGGCAAAAGCTTCATTGGTAGGAGCAAATACCATTAAAGGCCCGGCATTTGACAAAGAATTTTCCAACCCGGCAGCTTGTATTGCCGCTACCAATGTAGTATGATCCGGGGATCCCATGGCTATTTGAAGAACAGTTGGCCGGGATCCGTCATCTTTTATAAATGCAATGCCTTGTTTTTCCGAATCTGAGGTTTTTTCAACTGAACTTTGAGAAACAGGAGTGGTTTCATCTTTTTCCTTTTGGGTGTCATTTTTACATCCTGAAAGGGCAATGAGAACTAAAGGGATTAACAGAATTGTTTTAAATGTTTTCATAGATTTCAAATTAAGCCAATTAAAACCATCATAAAATCCGGAATATACTGGCGTTGGTTGGTTAATTGTCAGTAAGTTACTATTTATTTATTTTAAAGTTCTAAAATATTCCAAAACTGCTCTTGCCTGTTCTTCGGTAAGATTTTGATTTGCCATTGGCGCGCCGTTAAACTCCATAAGAAGATCTTTGGCCAAAGGGTCCTGAGCGATCATAACCTCAGGGTTAAGGATCATGTTCATTATCCATTCAGGGGTTCTTCTTTCGAGAACTCCAGCTTGTGGAGGTCCGATAAATTTTTCATGTGGTTTGTGACAGGCAGTACACATTTTATTATAGATTTCCTGGCCTTGTGAAACCAGGGCTGGATCTATTTCTGCCGGAAGGCTAAGTGATTTTATGGGACCAACTCCTTTGTCGGTTAAATTTATTCGCTCTGATGGTGGAACATTTGAGACCGGCTCAGCTTTTTTTGTCTCCTCCACGGCATTCCCGTTTTCTAAAGAATAACTTTCTTTTTTTTCTTTTTCCCCACAGCTAAATGCTAATAGAAAGGATAAAATTGAAATAAATTTGATTGTTAATTTCATGATTTGTTTTTTTTAAAATAGACAGAATTAATTTACGACAAAATTAATAAAAGTTTTCACAATAAAAGATAAAAAGGTATTTAAATATTTTATAGCCTTGGAAGTAGTTGGTAAAAGGGAAATTAGTATTAAATTTGAATTCTAAAAAAAGAGAATATGCTGTCAAATTCAAGTAAATATGCAATAAATGCTGTTTTGTATTTAGCAGTTCATACAGATGAAACAAAAAAAATAAGCGCCAGGGAGATTGCAGAAGCTATTAATATTCCATCTCCATTTCTTTCCAAATTGTTGCAAATTTTGTCCAGAAAAAATGTGATCTCATCTTCAAAAGGCCCTGGAGGGGGGTTTTATATGACAAGGGAAAATTTAAATCTCAATTTTATTGAAATTGTTAAACACCTTGACGGACTTGATAATTTTGAAGATTGTGTTTTAGGGTTAAAGAAGTGTAGCAGCGAAAAACCTTGTCCCATCCATTATTCCATTCAGCCCTTAAAAAAACAGTTTCTTAAAGAGCTAGAAGAAAATACCATTGACAGTTTTGCAAAAAAGGTTAAAGCAGGGGAGACATTTTTATTTATCTGAATAACCATTCAAAAGATTCAAGGTTCAAGATTCAAAATTTTTATTATATCAATTCTGAATCCTGAATTTTGAATTTTAAATTCGCAATTCTTATTCCTGAAGCGCGTAGGTTTGTTTTGCTATTTCCAGTTCTTCATTTGTAGGGATCACAAGAACTGTTACTTTTGATTTTTTAGCACTTATAATCCTGTTTTCTTTAGAGCGGAATTCATTTTTAAGCTGATCTAATTCTATTCCGAGAAACTGCATTTTCTCACAAACCATTTTTCTGATTGTACTGCTGTTTTCACCAATTCCTGCGGTAAAAACCAAGGCATCCAAACCATTCATCGCAGCCGTATAAGCACCTATAAATTTTTTGATTCGATACGCGTTCATTTCCAGAGCCAATTTACATTCGTAATTGCCTTTTGCTGCTTCCGATTCAATATCGCGTAAATCGCTGTAACCGGTAAGGCCCAGCATCCCGCTTTTATTGTGTAGAATATCACTTACTTCTTTTGCTGTATACCCCAGGTGTTCTATCATATAAAAAATAACCGACTGGTCAATATCACCGCTGCGAGTTCCCATAATAAGACCATTAACAGGTCCAAATCCCAGGGAATGGTCTATACTTTTCCCGTCTTTTACTGCTGTAATACTGCATCCATTACCTAAATGAACCGTAATTATTTTTGACCGTGATTTTTTAATTATCTGAATTGCTTGCTCTGACACATATTTATGGCTGGTTCCATGAAACCCATACACTTGTATCTTGTTTTCATCTAAAAAGGAATTCGGAATGGCGTATTTATGTGCCCTGGCAGGAATACTTCTATGAAAAACAGTATCGAATACAGCTACTTGCCTGGCATTGGGAAAAATTTTTTCGGCAACTTCAATCCCGGTCAAATTAGGTGGGTTATGTAAAGGTGCTAATGAAAAAAGTTGTTTTATTTTTTCTTTTACTTTTTCGTCAATAACGATAGTCTCAGAGAAAGACGCACCACCATGAACTACTCTATGGCCGATGGCGGTTATTTCAGAAGCATCTTTAATGACTCCTTTTTTAGCATCCATCAGGATCTTTGTAATCTCTTTTAATGCAACAGAATGATCCGGGATCTCCATTTCTTCTGTTATTGAAAAATCTTTTGATGTATAATGCAGTTTTGCGCCTTCCTGTCCAATCCTTTCCACCAGTCCGGAGGCTAAAACTTTTTCTTCCGGCATTAATATCAATTGAAACTTCAAGGAAGAACTTCCTGAATTTATGACTAAAATATTTTTCATAAGTAGATTTTTATTGTTTTTTATCAGTCCCAGATCCCAACCGGGAGGTACTTGCCTAAAATAGCTTTACCCTAAAATTTAAATTCCCTGTGCCTGAATTGCGGTTAGTATTACGGTATTAAATACATCATCCACGGTACATCCACGGCTTAAATCGTTCACCGGTTTGTTCAAACCCTGCAACATTGGGCCAATGGCCAATGCGCCGGTTTCGCGCTGTACAGCTTTATAGGTGTTATTCCCTGTATTTAAATCGGGAAAAATCAACACGCTGGCTTGTCCCGCGACTTCAGAATCCGGTAATTTGCTTTTACCTATGGTCATATCTACGGCGGCGTCATATTGAATTGGGCCTTCAACTTTTAGATCGGGACGCAATTGCTTCACGATTTCTGTTGCGGTTCTCACCCGGTCCACATCTTCACCTTTTCCAGAGGTTCCGGAAGAATAAGAAAGCATGGCAATTTTTGGTTCTATTCCAAAGGCTTTGCTGCTCTCGGCAGAAGAAATGGCAATTTCGGCAAGTTCTTCAGCGGTAGGGTTGGGGTTGATGGCGCAATCTCCAAATACCGAGACCCGATCTTCCAAACACATAAAAAATACGGAAGAAACTACAGATACTCCAGGTTTGGTTTTGATAAACTGTAAAGCAGGGATTATGGTATGTTGCGTAGTATGAGCTGCCCCGGAGACCATCCCGTCTGCATGACCTTTATAGATCATCATGGTGCCAAAATAGGAAACATCGCTCATCCTGTCTTTTGCGATGTCCAGGTTTACATTTTTGTGTTTCCGCAGTTCGTAATAGGTTTTTGCATAATCCTCAAAATTGGGAGAGGTAGTAGGATTAATGATCTCTACTTTATCTAAATCCAATTTTATTCCAAGATTCTCCACTTTTCTCCTGATGGTTTCTTTCTCCCCGAGTAAGGTGATATCTACCAGGTCCATTGCTATCAAACGTGAGGCGGCAATTAAGATACGGTCATCGGTACCTTCAGGCAAAACAATATGTTTTTTTACCTGCTGGGCCCGCTTCACCAAACTATATTGGAACATTCGCGGGGTAATTCCACGCGGATTGAAATTGATGAGTTGCTCTACCAAAGGATCAAAGAAAACATGCTTTTCAAAGGTGCTGATGGAGGTTTCTATTTTTTGAATGCTATTTGCGTAAATATTGGATTTAATGGAGCCTATGGCATTGGCGACATTAAAAGTTCCATCCTCTACAGATATAATTGGAACTATTTGAGACAATCCATCTATCAGTTTCAAAATAGTATCTTCGGGGATAAGGCCTCCTGTTAAGATGATACCCGAAATTCTGGGATAATTACTGGAAATATTTGCCTGTAAAGCTCCCAAAATAATATCGGCCCTGTCACCCGGGGTAATTACCAAACTTTCATTTTTTAAATGATGCAGATAATTGCGGAGTTGCATGGCGCCAACACCAAAATTCCCGGTTTGATTATCCAAAAATTCTTTTCCGAACAAAACCTTTCCATTTAAGGCTACCAAAATTTCCTTAAGCGTTGGATTTACAAGTGTGTCAATTAAGGGTATGGCAAAAACCCCGACTTCTTTCGGTAAAAATTCACGCATGGCATCTAAGGCGATCTGTAAATTTTCAGGTTCAATTTTATTGCAAACAATGGACATTACCCTTACATCCTTATTGATAAAAGCGTGATAGGCCATTTGAAGGTTGCCCATAAGAACTTCCCTGGTTTTATTTTTTCCGCTGGCAACTATAATAACCGGGATACCAAGGTTTTTGGCAATAAGCACATTTACATCAAATTCAAATACATTTCCTTCGCCTGAAAAATCGCTTCCCTCTACCAAAACGAAATCGAATTCATCCTCCAGTTTCTTGTATTTGCGTATGATGGTATCGATAATTTCACCTGATTCCCCTTCATTGCGTTTATGGATTATTTCACTCCTGGTAAAGGCAAAGGTATCCTCGTAGGGTATTTTTAAATCGAAATAACTAAGGACCGTGTCAATATGATTATCCTTTTTTCCAATTTCCAAATCATCAATGATTGGCCTGAAATAACCAACTTTTACGGTTTTCCCCAAAAGCGTGCGCATCAGTCCTAATGAAATGAGCGATTTCCCGCTATGGGATTCTAAAGTCGCAATATAAATTCCTTTATTCATGTTGTTTTTAATTCTCTTCCAAAAATACGATTATTGATAATTTAAAGATTCATTTTTTGAATATTTGATCAAAAATAATACGAAAACGATGTAAAATGAAGTACGAAGTACGAAGTTAGAAGTGAAAAATGAGGAAATCACAACTCCAAATTCCAAATTCCAAACTCCACCCCGAAGCTTCGGGGCCAAACCCCAAACATCTTCCGTTTTCCACTAATTTCCACAATTCACAAAAAAAAGCGGGATACATTTCTGTACCCCGCTGCTGATAAATTAAATAAATAAAATTTTAAAAATTAAGGTTCACTTTTGCATAGTAATAAGCACCGCTAATTCCCATTTGAACTGAATCCCAATATCCACCGCCTTCGCTCCAGTCATCTTGCTGGTCAGGATAAACGTTTAGGAGGTTGTTACCTCCTACATTCAATTTAACATTATCACTCAATTTGAAACCCAAATTTAAGTCGGTAACAAATTTTGAACCGTAGGTATCTGTAGCTGCGGCTACCTGGTTTTCAAAACTACCATAATCGGTTACATCTTCAAACATTTGATAATCTATAAGTTTCACTTCGCTAAATCTTGTTAATCCAAGGGCGACATCAAACCAATTTATATCATATCTAAAATTAAGGGTCAATTTGCTGTCCGGGGCTGAAGCGAGCAGAAAACTCTGATCCCTTACCCCAAAAAATGTTTCCTTGTCAAGATTTCCATTTTTAACATCGGTAATGGTCATATTGTTGATATTCCCTATAAAACTGGAAGACAAGAAGCCACCGCCAATTGCGGTTTTATGAGATATAACGATATCCAAACCTACAGTTTCGGTATCAGCTCCATTGGCAAAAAATTGTGCGGCTGCAACATTGGGAATCTGGGGAGCGTCAAAATTTCCTGTCAACACGATCCGGTCTTTTACCTTAATATAATACCCGTCCACGGTGGCTGTAAGTTCTCCGAAAGTAGAAGTGAATCCAAGGGAACCGTTTAACGCGGTTTCTTCTTTTAATGGACCAATTCCAAAAGACGCAGTCACAGGGCTATTGTTTGGAGACAATTGGGTGTCCAATGCCTCGCCGCCCACAAAATTTGTGAATCTCAGGTTGTAGTAAATTTGCGCCAGGGAAGGAGCCCTAAAACCTGTACTTACAGATCCCCTGATATTCACGTTATCTGTAACCTTATATCTGGCTGCCAATTTTCCGTTAAAAGTACTTCCAAAGTCGCTGAAATCTTCAAACCTGGCGGCAGCCGCCAATAAAATTTTATCGGTAAAATCCATTTCAGTATCTACATAAAGTGAGATATTGGAACGGTTCCTGTCAACAACGTTGTCTGGGCCATAACCCGGAAATCCCTGAGAACCGCCCGGCCTTAAATCGCCGGTTACAGGGTCTGTAGGTTGTACCTGGGTGCTGGGATCTACAATGATCCTGCCGTCTACATCAAATGTTCCGTAAGATCCTTCTTCTCCTTCAAAAATCATAAATTTTTCAGTCCTGTATTCGGCTCCCATCGCCAAATTGAACCCTTCCAAAATATCGTCATAATATTTAGAAAAATCAAGATTTATAGTGTTTTGACTTAAACTGTGTCCACCTGCATCAAAATCGGTTGGGGATAATTCTTCCAGGGATGCATTCAGGGTTCCTTTGATAAAGTAATGAAAATAGTTTTTTCCATAGGTATTGCTGATGTCTACCAACCAGCCATTATCGGTTTTTGTCCTAAATCCTGAGGCAAGAGAAACATCTGTGATAATTGAGGTGATACGGGGGGTGAACCCATCAGGATAAATACTCACAACATTTCTCGCGGTTGGATTATTACGTGTAAAAGCATAAGCATCAGTATCCCTGTAGTTACGTCCACCAAAAGCATAAAATTGAGATTTTTCTGAAATGGGCACCATAACATTTCCGAAGAAATTGAACCCATCTATCGCTGCTTCACCAAAACCACGTCTAAAATCGAATCCCGGTCTTAAAGTTTTGTTTTTACTGATATATTCTGTGGTGAAGTTGGCAAAACCTTCTTCCCCAATTGCAAGACCGTAATTTGCGGATACTTTTACAGAACCCCCATCAAAATCCTTGTCTTCACCTATTTGGTTTCCATCTCTTTCGGTATCCAGCCTGTTCCCATCGGTATTTGGAGTTCCTTCCGGGAAATCGCCATCGGCGTTCGTATTATACAAACCATAACTAACATTGGCGGTAAATTTTTCTACCTGATCATTCAAAACAAGGTTGATAACCCCGGCAATCGCATCAGATCCATATTGGGCGGAAGCACCGTCCCTTAGAATTTCGATCCTTTTAATTGCGCCGGCTGGAATGGCATTTAAATCGGTTCCTGTATTACCACGTCCGCGGGTACCAAAAAGGTTGACCAATGAGGATTGATGTCTTCTTTTTCCATTGATCAAAACCAGGGTTTGATCCGGTCCTAATCCCCTTAATGAAGCAGGATCTATATGATCGGCGCCATCAGCACCCGATTGTTTGTTCGCGTTAAAAGACGGAGCCGCGTATTGCAGCAATTCATTTATTTCAATACGCCCGGTTTGCGTGGCTACCTGCTGCACATCGATAACATCTATTGCTACAGGTGTGTCTGTAGCGGTCCTTTTTGGACTTCTGGAGCCTACAATTTGCACTTCGCTCAAGGCCAATCCATCGGCAAGGCTTACATTGAGGGTAGTTTCTCCATTCACGCTTTTTTCAAGGCTTTCATAACCTATAAAACTAAAAACCAAAATGGCATTCTCACTTACATTTATGGAATATTTCCCGTCCAAATCTGTAATAGTTCCATTATTGGTACCCTTTTCCAGTACATTTACTCCAGGTAAAGTTTCTCCTGAATTGTCAGTTACCGTTCCGCTAATTTCTTGCGCAAACAGGATTGTGGAGCTGAACAGTAAAATTAATACCATTAAAATTTTTTTCATAAATAAATTGTTTTTTGGGTTAGTTTATAATTTTTTCAAGGTAGTTAATTGTTTCATAAAATGCAGAAAAAAATTATAAACCTGCCAAAATATCATACTAATTGATAGCAAATAGTTAATATTCAGGAGATAAAATCATAGAAAATGGTTAGAAGCTGCAGAAAAAATCCAGGGCTATATTTTTCCTATTAATCAGCATTGAAATTCAAAAGGGTATAAAAAGAGAAAAAATAAAGGTTTGAGGAACTATGGAATGTTAGCTTGAGTATAAAACATCAGAAAGGGTTGTTTTTCGGCCAATTCAATAGGCATAATCCCCAAATCATTACTTAATTGAATCTTCCAATTTTCAAGATTAATAGCTATATTTGCAGCCGCTTAGAAATGGGCGTTAAAAATTTAAATTTCAAATATGAAAGCCGGAATAGTAGGATTGCCAAACGTAGGAAAATCGACACTTTTTAATTGTTTATCCAATGCGAAGGCACAAAGTGCCAATTTTCCTTTTTGTACTATAGAACCGAATATAGGGGTTGTAAATGTGCCAGATAATCGTCTGGAAAAACTGGAATCCTTGGTCAAACCAGAGCGAGTTCTTCCTGCAACAGTTGATATTGTTGATATTGCCGGCCTTGTAAAGGGAGCAAGCAAAGGAGAAGGACTGGGAAATCAATTTCTGGGAAATATTCGTGAAACCGATGCTATTTTGCATGTGTTGCGCTGTTTTGAGGACGATAATATTCTTCATGTGGACGGATCGGTAAACCCTGTTCGGGACAAGGAAACCATCGATATGGAGCTTCAATTAAAAGATCTGGAAACAATAGATAAAAAACTGGAAAAGGTCAAACGTGCTGCCAAAACGGGCAATAAAGAAGCTCAAAAGGAGGAAGCTGCCTTGTTGAAGGTGAAAAAAGGCCTGGAAGAAGGAAGATCGGTACGTTCCCTGGATTTAACAGATTCAGAAAGGGAAGAATTCATCTCAAATTTACAACTGATCACAGATAAACCGGTGTTATACGTGTGTAATGTTGATGAAGCTGCCGCAACTACCGGAAATGCCTTTGTAGATCTTGTTAAAGAAGCTGTAAAGGATGAAGATGCTGAGGTATTGGTATTGGCAGTTGGAACGGAAGCCGATATTACCGAATTGGAGGAGTATGAAGAACGACAAATGTTTTTACAGGATATTGGCCTTGATGAACCCGGATCGGCAAAACTGATCAGGTCTGCCTATAAACTATTAAAGCTTCAAACGTATTTTACCGCCGGGGTAAAAGAGGTGAGAGCCTGGACAGTGCCGGTGGGGGCTAGCGCACCACAAGCCGCGGGAGTAATTCACAGCGATTTCGAAAAAGGATTTATTAGGGCCGAAGTAATTGCTTATGAAGATTTCGTGAAATTTGGGAGTGAAGCAAAAGTGAAAGAAGCCGGAAAAATGAGGGTTGAAGGAAAAGAATATATCGTTAAAGACGGGGATGTGATGCATTTTAGGTTCAACGTGTAGTTAGAATTGAGATATTAGATATTAGATTTGAGAAAAAAGAATATAGAAAAGAGATATTAGTTTTGAGATAAAAGAATAGAGCCAAGAGACAAGAAACAAGACTTGAAAAAGATAGAAGGATTATATGCGCTAGCTACGGGGAATATAAATGTTTAGTTCTGAAATATTTTCAAAACCGTTCAAGGCAATCAGAAATATCATATTCACTCAATATTCATATCTAACATCTCAATACTCATATCTCATATCTCAATACTCATATCTCAATACTCAATACTCATATCTCATATCTAACAACTCATATCTAATTAACATTTCCCCTTAAAATTTTGTTAATTACTTTGAGGTTTTCCTTATTAACTTTTTGCGGGAAACCTTATATTAGCAGCTCAACTGCATTTGCCATTTATGAACCAAGAAACAAAATATACCGAAGATAATATCCGTTCCCTTGATTGGAAAGAACATATCAGGATGCGTCCGGGAATGTATATTGGAAAACTTGGAGATGGATCTACTGCCGATGACGGGATTTATGTCCTGTTAAAGGAGGTAATTGACAACAGTATAGATGAGTACGTGATGGGCGCCGGTAAGACCATCGAAATTTCCGTTCAAAATCAACGCGTTATCGTGCGTGATTACGGTCGCGGAATTCCTTTGGGAAAGGTTGTTGAGGTTGTTTCAAAAATGAATACCGGGGGAAAATACGACTCCCGCGCCTTCAAAAAAACAGTTGGGTTAAACGGGGTAGGTACCAAAGCCGTAAATGCCCTTTCTTCAAGTTTTAAGGTTGAATCCACCCGGGACGGCAAATCCAAGTCGGCTGAATTTGAACAGGGAAATCTTATAAATGTTAAAGAACTGGAGGAAACCGCCAGGAAACGCGGCACAAAAGTCACTTTTATTCCTGACGAAAGCATTTTCAAGAATTTTAAATACCGAAATGAGTATATTGAAAAAATGCTCAAAAATTATGTGTACCTCAATCCGGGCTTGACCATACTTTTTAACGGCGAAAAATTTTATTCGGAAAATGGGCTGAAGGATCTTTTGGAGGACAGTATTTCCAAAGACGATCAATTATATCCAATTATACATTTAAAGGGCGTAGATATTGAAGTGGCGCTCACCCACAGTAAATCTCAATATTCTGAAGAATATCATTCTTTTGTCAACGGACAGAATACTTCCCAGGGTGGAACCCACCTTGCCGCATACCGGGAATCGCTGGTAAGGACCATCAGGGAATTTTACGGAAAAAATTATGAAGCATCCGATGTAAGGAAATCGGTTGTTACGGCCATCAGCATCAAAGTGATGGAGCCAATTTTTGAAAGTCAGACCAAAACCAAACTGGGTTCTACTGATATGGGCGGGAATTTACCAACGGTAAGAACCTATATCAACGACTTTTTGAAAACCCAGTTGGATAATTTTCTGCACAAAAATCCTGACACAGCAGAAAAACTTCAGCGTAAAATATTACAGGCCGAACGCGAACGAAAAGAACTTTCCGGCATCAGGAAACTGGCAAAGGACCGTGCAAAAAAATCGAATTTGCACAATAAAAAATTACGCGATTGCCGAATTCATTTGGGGGACAGCAAAAAGGAACGTTACCTGGAATCTACTTTGTTTATTACCGAGGGGGATTCTGCCAGCGGATCCATTACCAAATCCCGCGATGTAACAACCCAGGCCGTTTTCAGCCTAAAAGGAAAACCGCTTAACAGTTACGGGCTGACCAAAAAAATTGTTTACGAAAATGAAGAATTTAACCTGCTCCAGGCTGCGCTCAATATAGAGGAATCTATTGAAGACCTGCGGTACAATAATATTGTAATTGCAACTGATGCCGATGTAGATGGAATGCACATCCGGTTATTGCTGATCACCTTCTTTTTGCAATTTTTTCCCGAGCTAATTAAAGAAAACCATCTTTATATTTTACAAACCCCGCTCTTTAGGGTTCGAAATAAAAAGGAAACCATATATTGCTACAGCGAAACAGAACGCCAGCAAGCCGTGATCAAATTAACCGGAAAAGCGGAAATCACCCGATTTAAGGGTCTGGGGGAAATTTCACCGGATGAATTTAAACATTTTATTGGCGAAAATATCAGGCTGGATCCTGTGATGCTGGATAAGGATATGTCTATTGAAGAATTGCTGAGTTTCTATATGGGTAAAAACACGCCGGACAGGCAGGAATTTATTATCGCAAACTTAAAAGTTGAACTTGACCTGATTGAAGAATAGCCCATGAGGTTTAAAAACACTACTGAAACTAAACTTGTGCCTTCGGTCTACATGATCATTGTAGCCGCATTTATCACCAATATTTTTGTCAATATTGAACTGATGAATTCGGATACTGAAAGCACAATGACCTTCAGTCATTTTCTTCCCAACATTGTTTTGCTTCTTTTTGGGATCTATTTCCACAGGGTCGCTCAATTATTTGATTTTGACAGCGATGGCGAAACCCTGAATTTTAAAAATAACGGGGTGGTTTTTTCGAAATTTATGGAATATAGGGTAAAAAGGGCCGAATTTCCAAAAGCGAAGTTATTGGGATTTAAGGTATGGGATCTCGGGATCTATTCCATTCTTATAATTTATATCAGAAGCAGAAGTAAACGAGGTTCGAGAAAATACCGTTTCAATATTACATTTTTGGCTAAAAAGAAAAAAAGGGGAATGATAGAATCGTTGAATAAGGTGTTGGAAAAAAATAAAGCTGTCTCTTAAATGGATATAGAAAACGAAGGTATGTCGCAGGAAGGACAAGAGGAGCAACATCAGGAGAAGCAAAATAATGACAAATTAATTCGAATTACAGGAATGTACAAGGATTGGTTTTTGGATTATGCCTCTTACGTGATTTTAGAGCGTGCCGTGCCTGCGGTGGAGGATGGCTTTAAACCTGTACATCGCCGGATCATGCATTCCATGAAAGATCTGGACGATGGGCGCTATAACAAAGTGGCAAATATTGTGGGCCATACCATGCAATACCATCCACACGGCGATGCCAGTATTGGCGATGCCATGGTACAAATAGGACAAAAAGATCTATTGATAGATGCCCAGGGAAACTGGGGAAATGTGCTTACAGGTGACAGGGCTGCTGCCCCAAGATATATAGAGGCCCGGTTATCCAAGTTTGCCCTGGAAGTTGTTTTTAATTCAAAAATTACCGAATGGCAATTTTCCTATGACGGGCGAAAAAAAGAACCTGTCAATCTTCCTGTAAGATTTCCGTTGTTGTTGGCCCAGGGAGCAGAAGGGATTGCCGTAGGTTTGAGCACCCGTATTTTACCCCATAATTTTAACGAGCTCATAGATGCTTCAATAAGACATCTCAAAGGA
>Ga0307487_1001518_pt1 | contig 16189 bp, 11 predicted proteins | sample CBIW12metaG_FD_203665 | JGI IMG/M metagenome (GOLD analysis project Ga0307487, IMG submission 203665) | Sea-ice brine microbial communities from Beaufort Sea near Barrow, Alaska, United States - CBIW 1.2 | ecosystem: Environmental > Aquatic > Marine > Coastal | place: USA: Alaska | collected... | reverse complement strand
GAATTGAAAATGCTACTCCTGCACGGGCCCTTCAAAAGATTTTATCTGATACCTGGACCCTTGCCGAAAATGATAAGGACATGATCGTAATGTATCACAGATTTGGCTACGAATTAAACGGTGAGAAGAAGCTAATTGAATCTTCTATGGTTAACATAGGAAAGGATCAAAGCCAAACCGCTATGTCAAAAACCGTTGGTTTGCCGGTGGCGATGGTAACTCTGGCTATTTTAAACGGAAAGGTGTCTACAACCGGGGTACAAATTCCTATTAAAAAAGAAGTGTATGAGCCTATTTTAAAAGAAATGGAATCCTACGGAATTACATTTGAAGAAAAAGAAACGGAATATATAGGATATAACCCTCAAGGGAGAGTTGGGAATTAAGAGAAAACCCCCTGAATTTCATTCGTTTCAATTATAACTTAAAAAAAGGCTGCAGGTATTACCTGCAGCCTTTTTTTTAATTTCAGAATAAATCTAATTCGAAATGGTTTCCAAAATTTCCTTAGATTCCTCTTCTTTAACCCAATCATCCTGATCTGCTGTCCAGATTCCATAATTAATGGAAGCTGCAATAATTGAAATAACGGGGCTTAATAAAGCAAAAAAAGCAAATGGAAGATAATCTATTGTCGCTACTCCCAAAGTGAGCGCGGCAAAAGCGGCATCTCCTGTCCATGGAACCATCATCCCAAACATTGTACCACCGTCTTCCAGACTTCGGGAGAGCACTCTTGAAGATACATTCTTCTTTCTGTATAAAGGTAAAAATGCTTCCCCGGGCATTAAGATGGACAGATATTGACTATTGCTGATCATAGTAGTAGCCAAACAACTTGTGATCGTTATAAATACAAGTGAAGCGGTGTTAAAAACCAGCTTTTCAAGTCCGCCAATTAACGCACCAAGAATCCCTGTTCTAGAGATGATCTCGCCAAAAATCAGGGCGATGATCACAATGGAAATAGTATGCATCATATGTTCCATTCCGCCCCTGTTCGAGAATAATTGGGTGGTCAGTTCACTTCCGAAATCCAGATCCAGGCCCTGTACCAAACTCATAAAAATAGTAGGTATATCAAATTGGTGTTGAAATATTAATCCTACTATAATACTTATTATCGCTCCAATACTTATAGCTATTACCGGGGGAATTTTTTTTATTGCCAAAACAATAGTTATCAAAGGCACCAGCAACATAAAAGGAGATATAAAAAAGTGTTCCTGAATGGAAATTTTAAGGTTTTCAATTTGATCAATATGTATTCCTGAAAGATGGAAGTCCTTGCTCAAATAAGCATATATAAATAAAGCAATGATCCAGGCTGGTAGGGTAGTGTAGACCATAGATTTAATATGGACAAATAAGGGAGTATTTGTCGCTGCGGCAGCCATATTTGTCGTGTCGGAAAAAGGTGACATTTTATCGCCAAAAAGAGCACCGGACAAGATCATTCCTGCGGTGAGAGGTAGGGAAATCCCCATTCCCTGGGCAATTCCAATCATTGCTACTCCAATAGTTCCTATACAGGCATAGGCACTTCCCGTGAAATAGGAGACAATAGAACAGGAGATAAGACCCACTACCAAAAAATAATTAGGATCTATAATATCCAAACCGTAGTAAATAATTGTGGGAATTATTCCTGAAGCGATCCACCCACCAATTAAACATCCAATGACTAAAAGCATCACGACCACAAAGGCGCTTTTCCTAACACCATCTAAAATAAAATCGTTGATATCTTCTAAAGTAAATCCCAGAAAAAGACTGATCGTGCTAACGTATACAATACATAAAAATAAGGTGACAATGGTTGGAAGTTGTAAAGCCATCATACAATAGCTTACCATTCCGGCTAAAATGAATATTATGACAAAACTTTTTATAAATGAAATATGTTTTTTTGGCATAATTTATTGGGAATTAGGTGATCAGTTTATTTGGCTTCGAAAAAGTAATAAAAAAAAAGGGGCTGTTTGTTGAAACAGCCCCTTTTAATATGGTTTAATTTAGAAATTAAAATTGATAATTTAAACCAAGTCTAAAGTTGGCTCCTAAGAGACCTTGTTGTTGTACCTCAGAAGAATATGGAAATCTAGCTCCTGCTTCAGAAGTAAAAGTATTGGGATCTGTTAGATCCGGATACACATCAAAAAGGTTGTTGGCAACTGCTGTTAAGCTCAGTCTGTCTGTGAAATTGTAGGTCAGGATCACATCCGTAAGCAATTTTGCAGAAAGTTCCTGATCGATCCCTTGAGGACTTGCTTCAGGATGCCTAACAGTTACAGGTCCAAAAACCGTGTTATTCAATCCAAGGTTCCATTTCTCCATATCATAAGTAAGACCTAAAATTAATTTATATTTTGGCCTTGCATCTTCGATCAATGCTTTTTCTTCACGTGCAAAGATACTATAGTCATTTTGAGCTAAAGCATCAGGAGTAGTAATAGCATCTATTGTAGTGTTATTGAAATTGGCAGCAAAACTGGCCCCGAATCCGCTATAATTTTTATAATTTAAAACAATATCTGCTCCGGTAGTTGTGGTATTTCCGGCATTTACAAAAAATTGTAAAGCTCTTACGTTGTTGTCATCCAAAATTTGCTCAACTGGATTTCTGGTAGCATCATCGTCATCTGATCCAATTTGAGAAGATAATAATACCCGGTCATCTACCTAGATTTGGTAAAAATCAACCGATCCGTAGAAATTGTTGCTAAATTTATAAGTTACTCCTCCAGATAAGTTTCTGGAAGTTTCAGCAAATAAACTTTTTACACCTAAAGCCTGTACTGCAGGATTATCATTTGCCAAAGTTCCTTGTAAGAATGGTTCACTAATACCTGCAATAATGATGTATTGACTATTGGTTAAATAACGTTGGTGTAAAGTAGGCGCCCTAAAACCAGTACTATAAGAGGCTCTTACCGCTCCATTTTCTCCTAGTTTATATCTACCATTCACTTTAAATGAGAAGTTATCACCAAAATCTGAATAATCTTCATACCTGGCTGCCGCGCCAAATAATAAAGCATCAGTAATATCATAATCTACCAGTGCAAAGGCAGCAAAGTTATTTCTGTCCCAACTTCCGGCTTCAGCGGGCTTAACTCCGGCAAAAGAATCTGATCCTCCTTTATAGTAAGAAAAGGGATCTCCTTCAAATGCATCGAAATATTCCTTTTTATATTCTAATCCTGTCGAAACATTAATGTTTTCAACTAATGGTCCACTAAAACTCAAATTCCCTATGGCATTTTGGAGTCTGTAACCTCCGGGTGCGAAAGTTGTTGGTGATGTACCGTGATCTGCTAAATAATCCCTGTTTACAGAATTGTTTACAGTATAAAATACAGAATTGGCACCGTAAGTGGCACTGGCGTCTGCATTCCAGTTATTTCCTAAATCGTATTTAACTCCCATAACATTAATATGGTCATTAATTTTCGCTTCAAAAGTTGGTTGGTAACCTACAAAATCCTCTGTTTGTGTTAAAAATCCTGCATCTGCAACATCTCTTCTCCAGTAAGGCGCCCTGTAATAAGCAAAACTTTGTCCGGTTCTTGTAGTAAATCCGTGGAAAGTGTAAAATTCGCCATATTCTCCAAGAGGATGAGACATATTTACAAATAGATCCACTTTTTCCATAGCTGGCTGACCAACATGCATTCCTAAAGTAGGATTGTCCTTTTGCCATTGAATTTCATAAGGTCTTTCTGCTCCAGGATCGTTAGTTCCAGGAGATCCAGCTCTGTTGGTTATGTCTTGTTTGTAATATCCTAAGGTAAGGTTTACATATCCACCATCTCCAAAATCAAAAGCAGTGTTTAAATCTGATCCAACGGTGAAACCATCACCTTCAGACGTGATCCCTGTTGTTGCTGTGACAGTGGTATATTCAACATTCTTTTTTAAGATCATGTTGATCACTCCACCAATTGCATCTGAACCATATTGTGCAGAAGCGCCATCTCTTAATACTTCAACTCGCTCTATCGCAGCGGTTGGAATACTTTTTAAATCAACTCCAACTTCCCCTTTTCCGGGAGTACGATTTAAATAGACCTGAGCACTTTGGTTTTTACGTTTCCCATTAATTAAAACCAATGTTCTGGATGGTCCAAGGCCCCGTAAATCTGCCGGATCATAATGAGCAGTAGCATCAGAGATTGCCTGGTTTGAAGAGTTGAAAGAAGGAACCTTAAACATTAGCATCTTGTCTAAAGTTGGTTTTCCACTTGTAGTTAATTCTTTAACCCCAAAGTTGTCTACCGGAACAGGAGAATCCAAGATCGTTCTTGGTTTTGTTCCTTGTCCTGTTACAACTATTTCATCCAGACCAAAATTATCCTGGACCAGGGTTATAGAAATATTTTCAGCAGAAGTTACAGTTTGTTTTTTTGATTTGTAACCAATATAAGATACAGCTAAAACTGTTGGTAATTTGGAAACATTAAATTCAAAATTACCATCTATATCAGTAGTTGTACCGGTTGAGGTTCCTTCCTCAACAATGGTAGCGAAGGGAATTCCCTGCTGTTTTTCATCAATTATTTTACCTGAAACTGTGGTTTGGGCCCATGTCAAACAGGGTAAAAATAGAAAAAGAGTTAAAAGTTTTAGATGTGTGATAGGGATCCTCATAATTAATTAGTTTTAATGGTTTTGCCAAATATGAAAAAAAGGTTAATTACTCGCAATAAAAATATCGGAACTCATATGATTAAAAAAATTTAAAATATAATATTTAATGTTAAAAAATTCCATAAAATGTTGCTAAAACTGATGGTTATCCTTGTTTATAAGATAAAAATATTGTATCTGCAAAAATTTTTATCAAGCAGAGTGTATTTATGATGTATTGGTAATTATATTGATTTTAACTTTTAAATGTTTCAAATTTTAACATATCGTCTTTATTTTTAATATCTTAGGGTTTGATTTACAGATGCTTGCATCGTATTTTATTTTTTTTTTTGGAATTTGGAATTTATTTTTTTTTGGAATTTGATACCTCGGTTGCTTGCATCGAGGTAGTTTATTATTGTACATTTTGGTTTAGAAATTCCTATAAAAACAAATAAGGCTGCCGGAAATTCCGGCAGCCTTATTTGTTTAGTGTAAACCTTGATACAATCCCTTACTCCATAATAGAATAAATGCTATAAGAATTTGCGGGAGCTTCAATGCTCACGCTTCCATCGGTATTTACAATTGGCGAATATGAAGATTTTCCGCTGTAATCCATCAGTTTTTTACCGGTCCAGTTTGTTATGACCTCGCGGCGTTTTGTGTTGCCACTGATATTAATGTATAATATCAATCCGGGATTGGTACCGCTTCCTGCACGTTTCATCACATATTCATCAGAATCGTTAAAAAGAACTTCCACATCACCCGTTGCAAGGCTATTGTGAATTGAAATTAATTTTTTCAATTCGCCCTGAAAATCGCTATTTTCATAATCTGAATAAAATAGGGTAGGGTAGCCGTCATGGGTTAATATGTATGCGTAGGCCTTCATTTTATTAGATGTAGAAATATTGTTATCTGTATTGGTGTCTTTTTCGGTATCGTGATTGGCTACAAAAGTTACGGCTTGTTCCGGATAGGTTTTTCGCAACATATCCTTACCTAAATAAGTAAGGTCATTGTTACGGTCAAAAGCTTCGTCCATTTTATAAAAACAGGCAAAATCAAAAGCTGAAATCCCGGTTTCTTCTACCCAGGTTTCCAATTCGGCACCGTTACCGGTCCAGTTTTCACCTACGGCAAATCCGCCCACCTCTGCCATCCATTCTTTGATAACCCAGGGTTCAAATCCCTGAACATAATCAAAACGCCAACCGTCAAAACCCATTACATTCTGATAGTATTTTGCCACGGAATTATCATTTTTCCATAACCAGTTCTTGACATGCTCCCTATGGTGATCCAGGTTCTGTTCCGAATAGAACAAACTCCCCTCATCATAATCGCTCACGCCGTTTGGATAAAAATCTTCATAATTGCGGTTAAACATTCCGGAAGCATTCCCATGCCCTTCATCAAACAAGGTATAGGTTTGCTTATCCCTGTACGGATTAAATTCCTCACCTCCACCAGAGTTGTGATTGATCACGATATCGGCAATAACCTCCACATCATTCGCGTGAGCATTTGAAATTAGGCTTTCCAGTTCTGCCCTGCTTCCAAACCTTGTCTCAACCGTTCCTTGCTGATTGAATTCCCCAAAATCAAAATAATCTGAAGGATCGTATCCCATAGAATATCCACCAGATTGTCCTTTTGTAGCTACGGGGAGCCATAAACGGTCGATTCCCGCATCTGCCCAGCCTTCAACTTTTTCGTTGAGGAGGTCCCACCAAGCTCCCCTGGGCTCAACATCCCAATAAAAGGATTGCAACATCACCCCGCTGCCATTTTGATAGTTAGCCAAATCCAATGCCTGGGAAACTACTACTTCAGGGATCTCGGCTTCAGGTTCAACTATTGGGTCATTATCATCAGAACAGGCGTTTAAAACCAGGAACATGCTTATAAGAGTTCCGAAATAAATTATTTTTTTCTTCATAATTTTGATTTTTTAAATGAAAAAAGCTGTCTGGGAGGCAATCGGCTTATTCAATCTTTGAATTGGTTTTAACCGAATTTCAAATTATAAATTAACCTTTATTGAACCTTTCAGACAGCTTTTAAAAAAATAGCTATTCTTATTCTGCTATTCTACAGCAAGAAAGATATATCTTCCGGTTAAATCATTGAACCATACATTATAAGTTCCTTCTTTGGCAGTGATATTATCACCAGTGGCTATTCCACTAGGGAAGCTTTCTCCACCTCCCCAGCTTGTATCCCAAAGCAGGTTGGCTCTAAATTTAACTCCACCTTCGCTTAATTCAACTCCTTGTGCAAACCAAATATGTGCATCAAAAGTAGATTTGGTCATTAAAATGTCCGGATCTACATTATCATCACCTGGCCACCCAGCAGTTGTTCCATCTCCAACAAGACCAATTTTAGCATAAGTTTTAGCAGCAGAGGCATCAAAAGGTTCAAATGACCAGGTCATTTCATCAATATTAATGCTAAAGCTGTAATATGCATCAGTAGATACAGGGAAAGCTTTAGGATCTTCGCCTAAAATTTCTTTACTGCTTAATTTATCTCCATCAAGACCCCATTGAGAATCCCAATTACCAAGTTCAGTAAGTAATTTGAAGCCTTCAGCATCGGCTGCACCTTTAAATCTTCCTGTAAAATAGTACGCATTTACATTAACTCCATCACGGAAAAGAGGCGTGTTATTTTTATTATTATCCCATACCGCAGCGGTAGCATCTCCTACCATAAAGTAGTTTATCAAAACTTCTTCTGTTTCACCTTCAGGCAATATCAAAGTGATCGATTTTACTGCAGACATTTCGCTAAGACCGTTTCCACCATCGGTTCCGGCAAAAGCGCGAACCCTGAAATACACAAGTCCTGTATTAGGAGCATCGGTATTGGCATCGTTATCCAGTCCTGCATCATCTGCAAGGGATTTTAACTGACTAACTTTTACACCAAGATTGTTCTCTCCGGTTGCACCAATTATGTCAAAACTGCTAAAATCTTCAGAGTTAGCACCTTGTAACTGATAGGTGATATTTGTAGGAACATCAAAATCTACGGTGTTCCACACAAATCTCTCGGCGATATTTCCTGAAGTTGCAGGGGTTAATATATAGCTTTCGTTAAAGCTGTTTGTAAAGTTGATCCCTTCTACGTCAGGTTGTGCAATAAATACGACATCATCATCGCTGCTGCAGGAATTTAAGCCAACAAAAGCTACAAATGCCATTAATAAGATTGATAGTTTTTTCATTTTGATTTTTTTAATGTTAGTATCCTTGATTTTGAGTTAAATTGGTGTTTACCCCTAAGTCTGATGCAGGGATAGGGAAAATGTTTCTAAAGGCCGAGGTAGTGGATCCCTGTGGAACGCCACCTTTAAAAGCCCATATTCCATTTTCAGTAAATTGATTGAATCTTATTAGATCGGTTCTTCTGTGACCTTCCCAATACAATTCCCTCGCTCTTTCGTTCAGGATGAAAGCCATGGTAAGATCTGCTTCAGAAATATTATTACTTGAATTTCCGTAAGCGCGTTCTCTTAATTCGTTAATATAAATTACCGCTTGCCCTTTTGTACCTCCTCCGCCTTGTAAAACGGCTTCAGCATACATTAAATAAGTATCTCCAAGTCTGAACATAGGAAAATCGGTGTCAGGAATTTCTCCGGAAGAATCACTTCCCTGGTCTCCATTTACATCGACATTTTTATATTTGGCAACGGCATATCCATCGGTAAATGCAGAAATACTGTTGATTTCTTTATTTTGACCATCGGCATGGAAAATCGCACGACTATCGGCAGATTCAGCTCCATCAGGAAATTTATCTACCAGTTGAGGCGTAGTTCGCAATCCAGCCCAGCCACTGCTCACACCAAAATCTGCCGGAATCATTGTCCCACCTACTGAAGCGTGAATTATAAAAGTCATTCCCCCGTAAGACTGGGTGTTCAACCCATCAAAGGTAATAGGGAAAATAACTTCATTTTGAGCACCATTGGTGTCATTGTCTGCCAAAAATAAATTTTGATAAGGCATATCTGCCGGAATGCTAAATCCTGCACCTGTTATTTTAGTGGTATAGGTGATTACATCAGCATAGCGGTCTGAACCGGTATATACTTTGGCATTCAAATACATTTTAGAAAGAAGCATCCAAACAGCGGCGCGATCTGCACGTCCGTATTGATTTTCTCTTGGCGCTATGATTTCATTTTCAATGGCCAATAACTCTGTTTCAATATAGGTGAACAGATCTGCCCTTTGAATTTGTTCCGGTAAGAAAGCTCCAATCGGGCTTTCTTCACTAACAAATGGAGGATTTCCAAAGAGATCCATTGCGTGATAATAACTCAAGGCTCTTAAGAAACGGGCTTCGGCACGATATTGCTGAATTTCCGCTTTCAATTCCCCATCTACTCCGCGACCATCCAAAACGGCATCCTCGGTTTGTCTCAGGAATTCATTGGTTAGGGCTACCTGGTACATGATTCTGCTGTACATAGTCCTGATGAACTCGTTTCCTGAAGTCCAGTTTTGGGCGTGCAGATCGGCAATTGTACCGTCATTCCATCCTATTACTGCCTCATCGGTAGGAAGCTCCTGCATCATAAAATACAAACGCATATAGTTGGAGAAACCTTCATCCAAACCGGCAAGATCGGGTTGTCCTGCAGGTCCTTGTTGTCCGCTCAAGGATAAACCGGCATATAGTTTAGCCAGAAAAAGCTGGTAAGATTCCGGATTCTCAAAAACAGAAGCGGATGTTTCCCGGGTGTCTTCGGGTTTTAGATCCAAATCGTCCTGACAGGCTGCAAACAACAGCATGCTAATAAAGACGATTATTAGAGGTCTGAATTTTTTATACATAATACTATTTTTTATTAATTTCATTTATCTAAAATGAGAAGTTAAGTCCTAATACCAGGTTTCTGGTTCTTGGATAGAAATTGTTATCGATTCCATTGCTTATTTCAGGATCCAGACCTTCATAATCGGTAATGGTGAACAAATTGGTTCCTGTTAAACTCGCACGAAAATCAATTTTATCTCCCGGGATTAAATATCCTATGGAAACGTTGTCTAAACGAACAAAATCAGCATTTTGCACATAATAATCTGAAAACAACTGATTTTTTTGGAAATTGGTTTCCAGTACATTACTGTTCAAATTTGAATAGTAATCCTGAGGAGTCACAGTTCCTGCACCAACAAATCCGTTCCCGGATTGTGTATTGTTGTACACGTATTGTCCGAAGTTTCCTCTAAAGGTAAAACTGAAATCAAAGTTCTTATAATTCAAAGTATTGGTGAATCCCATATAATAATCGGGAGATCCTTTTTTGTAAGGCTGTTTGTCTGCCTCTGTAATCTGGTTATCTCCGTTTACATCCACATAAGCTCCTTCTATAGGTTGGCCTTGATTATTATATACCTGGCGGAATACAAAAAAGGTGGTAGGGTCATATCCTTCTTTCCAAAGTTGAATATTGTTTCCTACACCTCCTGAAATTCCTCCCTGAGGGATAAAGAAATTAGGGTCGTTACCTAAAGATAAGCTAGTAATTTCAAGGTCCTGGAAGGTGATGTTATAATTGATGCTCCAGTTGAAATCTTCCTTTTGAACAAGGATCCCGTCCAATCCTACTTCTATCCCGCGGCTCACTGTTTGACCAACATTGGTAGCTAAAAGATCTGAAAGGTTTGCTCCTGCAGGTACCGGTACAATTGCCAATAAATCTTTGGTTTCCCTGTAATAAGCATCCACACTTCCGGAAAAGCGGTTGTCAAAGAATCCAAAATCCAATCCGGCATTGTAAGTTTTCAACTCTTCCCATTTAAGGTTCTTATCAAATTCTTCAGGTCTTAAAGTACCTATAAAATTCTCTCCAAATTGAACACTTGCACCGTTACGGCTTGGGGTATAGGTTCCAAGATAGCCATAATTAATTCCAGTTCCCTGGTTTCCAATTTCCTGGTTTCCTGTAACCCCGTAACCTGCACGCAGTTTTAAGTTTGAGAAAACAGTACTGTTATACATAAAATCTTCGTTCATTATTTTCCAACCTACAGATAGGGAGGGGAAACTACTCCATCGGTTATCTTCAGAAAATCTGGAAGATCCATCACGACGGTAACTCGCAGAGATCAGGTATTTATTGTCAATATCAAAACTGGCCCTTGCAAAATAGGATTCCAATGAATTTCTGTTGATGTTATACCTGAACACATTTTCATTGCTCACAGTTATATTTTGTTGGTCCTGGATATAAAATTCCTGATAGGAATGTCCACCGGTAAGATCAATTTTGGTATTGATTGCAGAAAGAGTCTTATTATAGTTAAAATAGAAGTCCAATAATGAGTTTCTGTTCAAACCTTCATATAAATTGCTGAAAGCAATGTTGTCACCAACTGCAGCTGAAGTTAACGGCCTTGTTTCAAGTCCTTCCAGTTCTGAATAATCTATACCCGCATTTAAATTAAACCTCAGTTCAGGCAAAAATGGAAAACGATAATCAACACTCAAATTGGTTATATTTCGTTGGTTCTCGGCATTGTTGTCGCGTTGTTCCAATAAAGCCAATGGATTTCTGGTGGCTTGCCTAAATTCATCATCAAAAGGATTGGAGGTAGTGTTAGCACGTCTGAATTCAAAATATCCACCAAATTGGCTGGAAGGGTCATAAACAGATTGAGTGGGGTCAAACCCTACAGCTGCTCCTATCGCCCCTTGATCGGCGTATTGGTTTTTATCAATAATATTTTTGGAGTTAAGGGTTAACTTCAAATTATCATCAAATAAATTTTGGGTAAGGGTGATGTTCAAGGCATTTCTTTCATAAACATCTGTCTTTAAAACTCCCTCCTGATCTGTATGGTTAAAATTCACACGATAGCTGAAGTTTTCAAATCCTTGTGCCGCGGTAATATTATGAATTGCTCCCACTGCTGTTTCATAGATTTGGTCCTGCCAGTCGGTATTTGCATCTCCAAGTAGAGAAAGGTCTGTTCCAGGTGCATTTTCTACAACAGTTCTAAATTGTGAGGCATTTAAGACATTCACTTTATCAGTAATTTCTCCTGCAGAAACTTTCAGATCATATTCCATTGAAAAATCAGATCCCATTTTTCCTTTTTTAGTGGTAATAAGAATTACCCCATTAGAAGCACGTGAACCATAAATAGAGGTTGCAGCGGCATCTTTTAAGATTACAAAATCCTGAACTTCGTTTGGATTGATTGCATTCAATTGATTCCGAACTCCCTGTACTCCACGTTGGTCCAATGGAATTCCATCTACTACTATAAGAGGGGAATTGTTACCTGAAAGGGAAGATCCACCACGAATCCTGATTTCCGATCCACCTCCGGGTTCACTGCCCGGTGTAATTCTAACTCCGGCAGATTTTCCGGAAATAAGTTGTTCTGGAGAGATCACCGCACCTTGATTGAATTTTTCCGTGCTAATTTTCTCTACAGCTCCGGTTGCGTCCTGCTTGGTCGTAGAACCGTAACCTATTAGAACTATTTCCTGCAATGCCGCAGCATTTTCATCCAATTGAATGTTCAGGCTTTTTTGTCCCTGGTACACTATTTCCTGAGTGGTGAATCCCACAAAGGAAAAAACAATAACGTTTTCGTTATTGATACCTGAAAGACTGTAATTTCCGTCAAAATCAGTGGTTGTTCCGGTGGTTGTTCCTTTAATAAAAACATTCACACCGGGAACCGGGAGCCCGGTAGCAGTTTCGCTGATGGTCCCGCTTAGGGTTTGTTGGGCAAAAAAGCTCATTGGTACCATTAACATTGATAGCAACAGGCCTTTAAATAATTGTTTCATAAATTTTTAAATTAGTTTAATTAAAAAATCAACTTATATTCTCACTTCCAGTTGTTAAAAGTATGTAAAATTTATGTTAATAAAGAGGGAAGTCTTGCCAGCACTACTACTACAACGTTATCGTGTTGAAAACTTTCTTATTTTAACCATAAACCATTTTATTTATAATATTTTTGTTGAATTATGAATTGTTGCGGCCCCAAATTGAAAATAATATGAGAAGGAAATTGACTTTAAAACAAATTGCAAGGGAATTAGATGTTTCAATTTCTACCGTTTCCAAGGCATTGCGTGATAGTCATGAAATAAGTGAAGATACCCGCCAAAAGATCAAGGCGTTCGCAAAACTTTACAATTATAAACCCAACAATATAGCGTTGAGTTTGAAAAACAGAAAAAGTAAAACCATCGGGGTTATTATTCCTGAAATTGTCCACCATTTCTTTACCACCGTGATCAGCGGGATTGAGCAGGTTGCAAATGAACAGGGTTACCACGTTATTATTTGTATGTCCAATAATTCTTTTGATAAAGAAGTAATCAATATGGAATTGTTGGCCAATGGCAGCATTGACGGGTTTATTATATCTGTTGCCAAGGAAACCCAACAAAAAAAGGATTATCACCACCTTACCGAAGTAATTAACCAGGGCATGCCCCTGGTGATGTTTGACAGGGTAATAGAAGAAATTAACTGCGATAAGGTAATTATAGACGATGTAAATGGCGCAAAAAAAGCGGTGCAGCGACTTATTGATCTTGGTTGTAAAAACATTGCCGCTATTTCTACAGTCGATTATGTGAGTGTGGGAAAACTGAGAACTCAGGGTTATATTAAGGCTTTAAATGAAAATAACATAGAGATTGACCAAAACCTCATTCTTAAAGTTGAAGATTTTGAGAAAAGCGAAGAGGAGATAAAGTTTTTTTTGGCAGATAAAAATATAGACGGATTATTTGCGGTAAATGAACATTTTGCCATTTATGCGATTAAGGCTTTTACTGAACGGGGACTGAAAATACCTGAAGATGTTTCTGTGATAGGGTTCACAAATGGGGAATTATCCAAACTTTCTAACCCGGGCTTAACTACTGTTAGTCAGCACGGTTCTGAAATGGGCGCGCAGGCAGCCAGCCTTCTGATAAAAAAACTGGAGAGTACCCAGGATCGTGACGAAGCCTTCCAAACAATAATCATTGAAACCGGCCTTGTGGAACGAAATTCGACAAAACATTGATTTTTTTTCTGAACTTTTAAAAAAATATATATCTTTACCGCGCTTAAATACCAGTCAAAACTTATATTTTCACTTCCGTAAATATGTTTTGACAAGACTTGTGCTTGTCGTAGCAGTAAATTAAACTTACGATATGCAAAAACGCAACCTTAGTTTTTGGGAAATATGGAACATGAGTTTCGGTTTCCTGGGTATTCAATTTGGATTCGCACTTCAAAATGCGAACACCTCCAGGATTTTCGAAACCTTAGGGGCCAATGTCGAGGATATTCCCATTTTATGGATCGCCGCTCCGGTTACAGGATTGGTGATTCAACCTATAATAGGGTATTACAGTGACAGGACCTGGACCCGTTTTGGAAGAAGGCGTCCATATTTTTTAATTGGTGCAATTTTATCTTCCCTGGCCTTGTTTATCATGCCAAATTCTCCCACATTGTGGGTTGCGGCGGGAACCCTTTGGATCATGGATGCGTCCATCAATATTTCCATGGAGCCATTCCGCGCATTTGTTGGTGATAATCTCCCGGAGCGCCAGCGTACCCTGGGATTTTCAATGCAAAGTTTCTTCATTGGGATTGGGGCCGTGGTTGGTTCCTTGCTTCCTTATATGTTCACCAACTGGTTTGGTGTGAGCAATACCGCCGCAGAGGGAATAATCCCCGATTCAGTTAAATGGTCTTTTTATGTAGGAGGAATTGTGTTTTTCCTTGCCGTTCTCTGGACCGTGATAAAATCCAAGGAATATACTCCGAAGGAACTTGCCGCTTTTGAAAAAGCCGATCTGGAGTTAAATCCCGAAAAAGTTTTAGAAGTTGACAAGGAAAGAGATCTCCGTATTCAATTTATGACAGGTTTGGTCATGACAATTGTGGGGGTTGCAATCTCAACACTCATTTATTTAAACGATTTCACCAAGGAGTTGTATATTTTATTTGTGGGATTATTTGTTGCAGGGATTTTATTTATGATAGTTTCACGGCTTCGCTCCAGGGATATTAGGAACGGCTTTACCATAATTATTACCGACATTCTCAATATGCCCGAGACCATGAAACAACTTGCCTGGGTACAGTTCTTTTCCTGGTTCGCGCTTTTCTCTATGTGGATCTACACCACACAAGCTGTTACAGGACACGTTTTTGGCACAACCGACCCCACTTCAGAACTCTATAACGATGCTGCCGATTGGGTAACAGTGATGTTCACTGTTTACAATGGGGTAGCTGCTGCTGTTGCATTCTTATTACCAGTACTGGCAAGAAGGACCAGCAATAAATTTACCCATATGCTGGCTTTAGTCGCCGGAGGATTGGGATTGATATCCATTTATTTTCTAACAGATAAAGTTGGCCTTTTAATGGCCATGATCGGCGTGGGGATTGCCTGGGCCAGTATTTTATCCATTCCTTATGCGATGCTTTCCGGATCGCTTCCTTCAGCAAAAATGGGGTATTATATGGGAGTGTTTAATTTCTTTATCGTAATACCGCAAATTGTTGCGGCCACCATTTTAGGATTTCTGGTGAAAGAAATTTTTAATAGCGAACCTGTTTACGCCCTTATCATTGGTGGATTTTCCATGATCCTGGCGGGACTTTTAACACTTAGGGTGAAAACCCAACGTAAAATACATATATCTGAAAATGCATAAAGGCTTTATATTCGATTTAGACGGGGTTATAGTGGATACCGCAAAATTCCATTATCTGGCATGGCGTAAACTCGCAAACAATTTTGGGTTTGACATTACAGAGGACCAAAATGAACAACTTAAAGGAATAAGCAGGGTTAAATCCCTGGAAATAATCCTGGAATGGGGCAAGGTAAATCTCTCTAAAGATGAGTTTATGGAGCAAATGGCCTTGAAAAATGATAATTATCTTTCCTATATTTCAACAATGACAAAAAAGGACCTCCTCCCGGGGGTATCAAATGTGATTGACTATTTATCTGAAAATAATATTCCATTCGCCCTGGGATCGGCCAGTAAAAACGCGCGGATCATTTTGGAAAAAACAGGCCTCATCCAAAAGTTTGACGCGGTGGTAGATGGAAATGATGTTACTAAAGCCAAGCCAAATCCGGAGGTGTTTTTAATAGCGGCCTCAAAACTAGAAGTAGAACCTGAAAACTGCATTGTTTTTGAAGATTCCGTAGCAGGAATTCAGGCTGCAAATGCGGCAGAAATGATTAGTGTGGGAATAGGAGAAAAGGACATTTTAAATGAAGCAAATTTTATTTTTTCCGATTTTAACGAAATCAAAATAGATTTTATAAACCAATTAATAACAAACCAGATATGAACCAGGATTATATTATAGCAGATAGCTGGTCCATCATTGAAGATGGATTTGAAAAGGGACTTGTTAAGTCTTCCGAAAGTTTATTTAGTATCGGAAACGGGGTAATGGGTCAACGTGCCAATTTTGAAGAACAATATAGTGGGCCTTCATTTCAGGGAAGTTATATAGCGGGGGTGTATT
>Ga0307487_1001513_pt1 | contig 16220 bp, 18 predicted proteins | sample CBIW12metaG_FD_203665 | JGI IMG/M metagenome (GOLD analysis project Ga0307487, IMG submission 203665) | Sea-ice brine microbial communities from Beaufort Sea near Barrow, Alaska, United States - CBIW 1.2 | ecosystem: Environmental > Aquatic > Marine > Coastal | place: USA: Alaska | collected... | reverse complement strand
TTTTCCAAAACCAGTCTTCATAGGGTTTTAGGTTATCCCATTTCATATGGCCCATATAAACATACATCAGGGCGGTACGGGAAAAGAAAAATTCCGTTTCGGCAGAAATTATTGTAATTTTCTTAGCAGAAAGTTTCCTGATATGTCTTGCGGCGGTTATTCCTGCAACACCATTTCCTATTATGACAATGTGCTCCATATATGTTTTTAATTTTAGGAGATTAAAGAGATTGAAAAGTTAGTTCTAAATCCATTTTCCGACTCAAATGCTGCGGTTTTGGTCGAAAGTTTAATTATTACTTATAAAAAAAGATGATGATAAAATCCTTAACATTCCTATTCCTGTTGATTTCCACGATTTTATCTGCACAGGATACTTCAAATTTTTTTGATTCAGCCGATAATTTCTTTCAAACCTATGTTGAAAACGGAAAGTTAAAATACGCTGAAATTAAACAGAATCCCAAAGCTTTATCCAATTTGTTGGAAGAGGCAAAGAAAATAGAAGTTCCAACCGAAAACCCTGACCAATATAAAGCGTTTTGGATTAATTCCTATAATTTAGCTGTTATAAGCGGTATTATAAAAAATTACCCGGTAAATTCTCCTATGGATATTGATGGCTTTTTTGATAAAACCAGCTATGAAATTGGCGGAAAGAAAGTGACACTCAACTCAATTGAAAATGATTTGTTACGGGCGAAATTTCCTGAACCCCGGTTTCATTTCGTTTTGGTATGCGCTGCAAAAAGCTGCCCGCCCATAATTGCTGAGGCATACAGACCGGAAATTTTAGAAAAACAACTTCAGCGACAAACCGAAAAAGCAATGAATAATTCCCAATTTGTTCAGGTGCAAAAAGATAAAGTGTTATTTTCGGAGATTATGAAATGGTATGAGCAGGATTTCACCAAAAATGGTCAAACGCTAATTGAGTTTGCCAATAAATACCGTAAAACCCCAATTCCCATCAATTTTGAAACCGGGTTTTATAAATATAACTGGAGATTAAATGAATATTAAGACCCTAAATAGTTTTAACAGAATGAAGTCAATACGATCTTTTTTCTCAATGGTCTTATTGATCTTGCTGAACTCTTGTCAGTCACAGGTTCCAGAGGAAAAAATCAATGGGGTGAGTTTAGTCGCGTCACGGGAGGCGATTCAAATTTCAAATATAAAGCCTATTCTAAATGTAAATGCAAATACAGTGGCGGTCATGCCCTTTGCTTTTATGGAAAACCTTCAAAGCCCCGATTTAAAATTTAATATGGAACGGCAATGGTGGGGGGAACGATTAGAGGGAGTCCGGGAAACAGTTCAATTGCTTCATAAAGATAGTCTGGAGGTGATGTTAAAACCTCAAATTTGGATTTGGAAAGGTGAATTTACTGGGAATATTAAAATGAATTCTGAAGCTGACTGGAAATCCTTTGAAGAAAACTATCGGGACTTTATTCTACTCTACGCACAACTTGCGGAAGAAGAAAAGGTAGGGATCCTGGCCATTGGGACCGAGTTATTTGGATTTGTAAATGAGCGTCCGAATTTTTGGAGGGAGTTGATCCCTGAAATTCGCAAAATATATAAAGGCAAGCTCACTTATTCTGAAAATTGGGATAAAGCAGATCGGGTTCCTTTTTGGAAAGAACTTGATTTTATAGGGGTTAATGCCTATTTTCCATTAAATGAAGAAAGTTCTCCAAATTTACAGCAATTGAAGGACGGTTGGAAATCACATAAATTGGGTTTGGCAGATCTTTCGAAAACTTCGGGGAGACAGGTTCTATTTACCGAATACGGTTACAGAAACATCAATTTTGCAGCCAAAAGCCCATGGGATTCCTCCCGGGAATTGAAAGGCGTAAATAATGAACTGCAAGCAAATGCGCTAACAGCCATTTATGAAGAATTTTGGAAGGAAGACTGGTTTGCCGGAGGTTTTCTCTGGAAATGGCACCAGGATCACGAGCAGTCGGGAGGTAAAGAAAATAACCAGTTTACACCGCAAAACAAACCTGCAGAAAAAGTGGTAAAAGATTTTTACGGCAGCCTGATCCTTAACTGATCTTTCGCTTGTAATAATGATGAATTGACTCGGGGCTTGCGCCTAGTATTTTTTTAAGGTGAAGCCTGGCGAAATGATATTGCAGCTGCCATAACCCGTTCTGTTCATAGCGCCTGGCTGAGGTGGTGAGCCATTTTTGAATTACCACAAATTCCTTTTTCCGGTATAATTTTTCTATAAAATCATTGTCCTCATAAACGATAAAATTTTCGTCAAATCCGCCAATTTCCCTGAAAAGATCTCTTTCGACAAATAAGGATTGATCCCCGCCCCTGAAGGTTTTGTGGTTGAATTTTGTAAACCAGCCCATCAACATCAGCCACCAATGGTTTTTGTCAAATTTCATCCTAAAGCAGCCTGCTTTATTGTTATTTCGGAACTGTTCCATGATCTCCCTGTCAAAACCGGAAGGCGGAAAAGAATCGGCGTGAAGGAAATATAAAACCTCGCCATTAGCTGCTTTCGCGCCAGCATTCATTTGTTTTGCACGGCCTTTTTTTGAAGTGACCAGTAGAACATCAGCCTGATTTTTAACAAATTCCACCGTGCGGTCTTTGCTTCCTCCATCTACTACAATAATTTCAGAAACAAAACCAGAACAGTATTCCTCCAGATAATGAAGCAGTTTCAGGATCCGGGATTCTTCGTTTAATACAGGAATAATAATGCTGATCATCCTCCTACTTTTGTTCGTTTAAATTCCAGTTGTAATCTTTAAATGAAATTGCAGCATCCTGATTGATCCTGGTGGTTGAATATTGGTTGATATACTCAATCAGGGTTCTTCCGCTCCTCGTAAAGTCCTTTTTGTACCAGTCGAAAATGGAAGAAAGCCGCACTGAATTTTAGCCGAGTTCATTTTTTTCTGAATTGATAAAATTCAGGGTAACCCGCTCTAACTGCTCGTTAATTTTCCCTGCGGTAAATGTCTCATTCAACAGTTTGGGACACGAAAAAGAGGCGCAGTTAATTGCAAAATGAATTCTGGGTTCATTCATCTTTCTTAAAAGGCTATTTTCAATTCCGGCAAGGGACATCATCACATCACCCACCGGAACAATCGCTTTTGTCCATGGGCCGTCCAGATCCCTGATGCTTTTAACAGGATAATTATCCAAAATTAAATTCAGGGTATATGCGTTGTAGGTGTTGATATAATACGCCAATTGTTCCTGTACGGACCATTTCTTGTCTGGTTTGTTTTCAGAAAGATTTATGAAGAGCTTCCCGGTCATTCTTAAAACCTTTATAATTGACATAGCCATCCGCATTGACATACTTTTTAAGTAAGGCATCCCAAGCGCTATGATCTAAATTTACCGATGAATTTTCAGTAGTTGATATCAGCGGTTGCGATGCTTTTTTAGCAGATAAACCCTGCCTGTTCAAACCGGCTGCAGATAGAAGTGTACAACCGTTAAAGGCAAAAAACGCGATCCCCAAAATCAGGATCGTCCCACCGAGAAAAAATATTTTTTTTATGATATTTATCTTATCTCAATTTCAAATTTTTAAATCGATTTGATCAACTCTTTAAAAAGTGTGATCATTTGGGGCTCAGTTTTTTTGGCTATGGCGATAATTTCTTCAATTTTCACCGGTTGCAGGTTATCCGGATCCCCTTCATCTGTAATTACCGATACAGCCAAAACAGGCAGGTTTAAGTGATTGGCGACTACTACTTCCGGCACGGTACTCATTCCAACAGCATCTGCACCCAATATTTTTAGCATCCGGTATTCTGCCCGGGTTTCAAGTTGAGGACCCAAAACAGCAGCGTAAACCCCCTTATGCAGCGTGATATTTTGCTTTTTCGCAATGCTTTCCATTTTTTTGTTCATCTCAGGATCGTAAGGAGCGCACATATCCACAAAGCGTTCGCCAAAATGTTCCACTCCCCTGAAGGCGAGAGGAGAACCACCCTGTAAATTGATATGGTCATCCAAAAGCATCAATTCTCCTTTTTTATAGTTGAGGTTGATGGAGCCGGAAGCATTGGAAACCAGTAATTTTTTAATTCCAAGCTGATGCATTACCCTTACCGGGTAGGTCACATCCTGAAGGGTATAGCCTTCATAAACGTGAAAACGGCCTTGCATTACCACCACTTTTTTTCCTTCTAAAACCCCGTAGATCAATTTTCCCTTGTGGAATTCAACCGTGGCGGTAGGGAAGTTAGGAATGTGGTTGTAATGGACTTCCGCTTCAATTTCAATTTCGTTTATAATCTGGCCCAAGCCGGTTCCCAGGATTATCCCAATTTCCGGGTTGTCAAAACCCTTGATTTTCAAATAATCGGTCGTTTCCTGTATAGCTTTTATCATCATTTTAAATGTTTTAAAAATTTTTGAAAATCCTTGTGTTCTTTGATGTCTTCATAAATATCTATGTCGTTGCGTTCATCTAATAACTGGATTTGCTGAGTTTTTAGATCTATAAGAGTATCCCGAAGAACAGTATCTGTTCCCCAATCCTTATTTTTGAAAATTTTCTGATTAAATATATTCATCCCCAGGAGGTAATACCCGCCATCTTCTGCTGGGCCCAGAACATATTCAAAAGTTTCCAATGCTTTGAAAGCATCTTCAAGTTCTTCCCGGTTGAGGTCGTACAGATCGCTTCCAATGATGATGATGTTTTTATAGCCATTGCTGAAACCTGATTGAAATGCCTGTTCCATTTTTGCTCCCAGATCCCCTTCAATTTGTTGTTTTTTTATAAAAATGTCCTCATCCCAAATGTCGTTGTGTTGAATTTCTTCAGAATAATGCACTTCCTTGGTGAACTCCAGATCCTTGGTGACCGAAACAGTATGATTCAACAAAAATTTATAGATATCTAAGGCCGGTTGATCTCCCACATCTTTTGCCAGGCGGGTTTTAACCTTGCCTAACTCGGGATTCCTGGTAAAGATCAATAGCAAATTTTTTTTAGTAGAATTCAAATCAATTAATATTTTGGATATGTTAAATTATTTAGTTGGGATCTTAATAGATCTTTTCCCCATTTGTTAGCCATTTAGACCAATTTTTGGAATAGGTATGCACTTTGTCGGTTTCTTTTTCTTCGGAATCAAAAACGGGATTCTGCTTGTTTTTCCATTCGAAGATACCGCCGTACAAATTGCGAACATTGGTAAATCCGGCAGCCTTCAGTTTTTCTGAAATGTTTTCAGACCGAATTCCGAGGGAGCAGTAAACTACAATTGGCGTGCTGAGATCTTTAATTGTTGCCGAAACAATTTCGGGAGAATACGCGTTGTAACCTACAAAAAGCGAATTTTTGATGTGGCTTACCTCATATTCTTCAAATTCGCGTGCATCGAGAATAGCCAGATTTCCATCTTTTTTCAGATCTCTTAATTCTTCCACTGAAATGTAGGGGACTGAATTTTCATTGAATTTTTTAAATAATTCGTCCAATGAATTTTGCGCGTGCAGGCTTGCGGAAAACAAACACAGTAAAAATATTATTTTGTATCGCATAGGGTAGTAGTGCCTGGAGTATTGGAAAGCTTACAATTTTAGTTCAAAACCTTGCAGTAAACTCTCAGGTTCGGGCAAAATTTCGGTATTGTCCCAAATCCCGTTGCGTATGGTTTTCGCATATTCTTTTGGCAAGGGGTTTTTATTCATCAAATCAGAAGTTAAATTATAGTCATAATCAAAGGAATGAAAGCTGTAACTGAAAATCTCATTTTTGATTTCCAAAATTGCATACCAAACATGAGGTTGGCCATCGTTTGCAGGCATTCCAATAACTCCGGGATTAAGCCAATGCAAACCATCATTTTCATCATGAAAAGGCAAACCGCAATGACCCGCAATAATTACATCAGACTTTGTAGCCATAAAATTGGGTTGTTTCAGTTTCCAGGGAGTGGATTTAAAGATAAATTCAGAGACATGAAAATAACTTCCATGTACAAGGGTTATTTTTTTGTTTCCAAATTCAAATTGGAGATGATCCGGAAGTGACTTTATAAAATCCAGGGAGTTTTGACTGAGTTTGCTTTGGGCGAACGGATACCATTGTTCTGAAAAACTATCACATCTGGAGCCTTTGGAAAAATCACAACCGCAGTTATCACTTCCTTCCTTCAACTGTATCTCAACATTACCCACGATACTCTTTGCACCCCACATTTTAAAAAGCTGAACGCTTTCCTCAGGTTGCGAGCAATAGCCAACAATGTCGCCGGTACAAATACAATTTTCAGGCTTTATATTTTCTTTTTCCGAAATGCTTATTAATTTTTCAAGTGCCTGCAAATTACTGTACACCCCACCAAAAAGAAGTATTTTTCCCTTTAATTGCCCTAATTTTTCTATTTTTTTATCCATTTTGGTATAATGTAAACTAAGTTACAGGAAAGGATCCCCCAAATATTAATCCAAAGCAAATCTGCATATTTTCCATCTGTAAAGATAAAAGTTTGCGGGACAAGTTCAAATAACAATATAAATCCAAAGAGTAATCCCGTTACCACACTAAGATAGAAACTAATTTTAGGCACTTTTAGTTTCCAAAATAAAAAAACGGGGGTTAATCCAATAACCATTGTTCCGGAAATAGTAGTAGCCGATAAAATTTCGGCATCAAAAAAGACTGGAATTGTTCCTAAAATGGCAATTATAGCCATAGATAGTCTTCCAAAATTGAGGTTTTTTCCAAGATTCAAATCTACAGAAAGCAATTTTGAAAACGAAGAAAAGGTAGAATCCAATGTGGAAGCTGCCGAAGTGATCATAATAAAATTTATAACCAGCAAGATCACAACGCCAAATGCTTTTCCTACCGCTACGGCGGCCTGGCCCTGCATTCCCTGATGTTGCGCGTAAACCCCAATGATACTGAACAATACGATGCATAATCCTCCCAAAAGTGTTGCCCACAAAAAACTTATTAATGTGGTTTTTGGGGAGCTTATAAAAGCCCTGTCTGTTAGTACAGGGTCGTGAAAAGGATAGCTGAATGATTGGATTATCGCGGCAAAAAACAGGTTTAATCCTAACCCAAAACTCCAGGTTCCTGAGGAAACCACGTCTTTTGCAGTAAAATTATCGACAGAAAAAATACTCCAGAGAATAATGCACAACAAGATGGAAAACAGGCCCATTTGAATTACATCGGTAAATATGGAACTGCTCAATCCGCCTTTTAAGGTGTAAGCCAAAGTAAGGATCGTAAATACCATTATTGCCCAATAATAAGGTTCACTTCCCTGTTCACCAAAATAACTTCCAATGACCGTGGTGTTGCTCCAAACCTCGTTAAACAACCTAATTGCGATCAAACCCGAAAAGAGATGCATTGCGCCTTTGCCGAATCTGCTGGTTAAAAAATGGTGGATACTTTCAAAGCCACCTTGAGTTCGCATTTGGTATAATATAACGCCTGCAACAGCAAAAGAAAGGTAGTAGCCCGCATAAGCCACGCCTCCCACCAATCCGTAATCCATTCCAAGATTTGCGGCATTGGTGATACTTTTGGCAAAAATCCACGAGATAATTAAACTACCGGTTAGCATAAAGGTATTAGGCACCTTTTTGCGATGGGTAGCTTTGAAAAATTCATCGGTGTTTTTTGCTAAGGGAGACAGAAAAAACAGTATCAAACTGGATACGACAATCAATCCCCATTGCCAGATTTCAACATCCATTTAGTCTTCTGTTTTTTGACACTGCTTTATTCTAAATGAAAGCTTTTAGAATGAGGTTCTAGAATTAAGTTACTTTTCCCTGGCAACTACTTCCTGCTCCGGCAGTGCAGCCGTAACAGTGTTGTGAAATAATGATGTTTCTGTCGTTGAGCAGATCTTCGTTATAGTCACTGATGTGTTTTACTTTGCTGTCCACTTTCAGGCCAAGTATTTGGTTAAAATCACAGTCGTAAAGCCAGCCGTCCCAACTGATGGAAATAGTATTGGTACACATCACATTTTCTACTGCTGCAGGATTATAGGCATCTACCAAAGAATGCATATAATCTTCATAATTTTCGGAAGCGATCAAATAATCCAGAAACCGTGAGATAGGCAGATTTGTGATGGCAAAAAGACTGTGAAACTGGATGCCAAAATCTTCTGAAAGCGCATTTTTAAAGTCTTTTTCAAGACTATCCTGATTTCCGGGCAAAAAAGCCCCGGTTGGGTTATAAACCAGATCCAGGCGCAATGAACTTCCCGGTAGGCCATAACCTATCGCGTTGAGTTCCTGCAAAGCCTTGATAGATTTGTCAAAAACACCTTCCCCACGCTGTTTGTCGGTTTTTCCACGGGTGTAATGTGGCATAGAGGAAACCAGGTGTATATTTTGTTTCTTGAAAAAATCTGGCAGGTCGTAATATTTTTTATTCGCACGAATAATGGTCAAATTAGATCGGACAATAAAATCTTCAATTCCGGCTTTGGCAGCTTCTTCCACAAACCAACGAAAATCGGGGTTCATTTCTGGAGCGCCTCCTGTGAGATCCAAAGTATGCGCTCCTGTATTTCTAATAACCTCAAGACACTGTAACATAGTCTCCCGGGTCATTATTTCCTTTCGGTCCGGTCCTGCATCCACATGACAATGCTCACAGACCTGGTTGCACATATACCCGAGATTTATTTGCAGGATTTCCAGTTTTTTAGGGCGTAAAGGGAAATGACCAGCTTCGGCTATTTTATCTTTAAACTTTGGAAGTTCTCCGGATTTAAAAATCCCGTCGGAGAGAATTTCCAATTGACGATTTGCATTTGCCAGTTCGTTTTCTCTTTTATGCAGGGATTGTAACTTTAGCTTTTTCATGGCGTTAAAATTTCTTCAAAAAATGAATTCAATTGATAGGATATTTTATCCGTCGAGTTTGTTTACTTTATTCATCATCATTACCCCGTGAACCAGGGTTGCACCACTTTTTATGGCGGCGCCCACGTGAATTGCTTCCATCATTTGCTCTTTGGTTATGCCGCGCTGCAAGGTGTCTTTGGTGTAGGCATCTATACAATACGGGCATTGCTCGGTATGTGATACGGCAAGTGCTATCAGGGATTTTTCACGGGCGGTAAGTGCTCCTTCTTCAAAGACTTTACCATAATAATCAAAAAATTTTGTACCCAGTTCTTCGCTCCACTCTGTAATGTTACCAAATTTTCGCAGGTCAGCCGGGTCGTAATAGGAATTAGCCATAATCAGTTTTCGTTAGTTGAAATTGTTTTATAAGTATTCTCGGGAATCTGTTGGGAAAAACAAATACTTACCTACATAGTTCAATAAATATGCAGGTGAAAATCATTCAAGGGTAGAATGAGTTAAATAGCCGGGGATTCGGGAGAACCCTTGTTGAAATAATGTTTTCTTTCCCACCTGTCAATAAAAAGTTTCCAGGCAAGGGAAATGCAAAGCTTTGCACTAAGCAAAGAGGATAAAATAGAAAGAAGTTTTTTAGAAATGAACTGCGATAATTTAAACAATGCTCTCAAATCGGATGTGGAATCTACATCCAATAATGTGTCGAGTTTAACTACTTCTGTTTGTGTGGCAGCAAATTGAAGTACAATAGTTTTTACTAAGGATTTTTTTTGCCAGGGAAGATCTAAAAATGAGATTTGGCTAAATTGTTTTTTTGACAATCCCATTAAGTAAAAACCGCCATCTATTGAAGGGCCAAGAACACTTTTATTTTGGTCAATCTCGATTGCAGCCTGTAAAATGTGATGTTTTCTCAATTGCGGGGTATCATTTCCAACGGTGATTACAGAATCAAAACCCTTTTCAAAAACCGCTTGTATGGCATTGCTGAAACGTTCTCCGAAAGATTTTCCAACCTGTTCTTTTTCGGTGAATAAATAATAGGGGAGTTTTGAATTTTTTACGGTTTGGAGGATGTTTTTATTTAATTCCTCGACAAATGCATCCCCTTTAGCAAAGGATTTAAATTTCCTTTCCTCTTGCGAAGAATTTGCGAAAATTAAAACTGCGGTTTGTCGATTCATATTTATAAAAACAAAGACATAAATATTCTAATTTAATACCAATTATCACTTTTCCGGTTAAAAGAATGCTTCTAAAAACCCCGCGTTATTTTTTACATTAAATAAAGACCCTTATCAGGATTTATTCAAGTTTATGGTTGGTAAAACTAATCTATTAATCGAAAAGACCTACCAATACTTACATTTCTCTGAGAAAAACCGGGCTTTAATATATTTTTGGTTGACTGTTAATGGGATACGTCATTTTATTGCGCACGGAGATTTAAAGAGGATTTTTGTGAACAAAAAATAGGTGATGGGTCTCGCAAGGAACGCCTCCAGCAGTTTCTAATTCAAAGGAATTTATTTATTTTTTTGAAAAAAATTACGGTCATGGATACGACTAAAAGAACTTCCACACCCCAAAAGATATATAATACTTCCATAATACAAGGTTCTTAAACTTTAAGGTGGGGAGTAAGTGATTTTAACTTTAATTTGGGAAAGTTAATTTCTGGTAATTGTCTAGTCTTCATTAACGTTATTCACATAAAAAATACGCTTAAACAGTTAAATTTTAACAATAATTTATCTATAAATAAATTATTGCTTTTTTTGCTATTAAATACAATAATTTTTACTAATATAGTATAGAAAATTAATAATTGTAATATTTTTTGTGATAAAATCACAGGAACTTCCTGTTTTACAGTGTTTTGTATTATGCTTATTAAGGTTTATTTGTTAATTTCAATCTAAATTAAATATTTTGTTTTAAGAATAAGAAATGAAGGAATTCAAGTTATGAGAATTGATGTTCGATCTTTACTTGTCAATGAAAAATTCAATGATTTATCAAAGAGTTTCAATGTTCCGATCCGAAATGAAGGTGGAGAATTGGCTGTAGAAATTCCGAAAGTTCTTGGTACGGGTTTTATCCATGGAATAAATTTCGATTCGGGGATAGGGATTATGTGGTATTACTGCAAGTTTAATCAGGATGTATCCATTCACTTTATATTTGATGCTATTCATCCCCTCAAATTTATTTTTTGTTCAGAAGGGCAAGTGGGGCATACTTTTCAGGATCAAGATGATTTTCATAATATTGAAACATATCAAAATATTATTGTCTCCAATAGTGGTAATAATGGGCATGTGCTTCATTTTAAAGCAAATGTGCAAACTCGTGTCTCCAGCCTGGAAATTTTAAGAAGTAAATTCAGTCAACACTCCAACTACAATTTTCAGGATCTGGATCCCGGATTAAAAAAGCTTTTTGAAGATACGATTTCTGAAAAGCCGTTTATCTATCAGGGACATTACAGCATTATATCGGCAGATTTGATGGATGAGATGATTTCCAAAAAATATCGAGGATTCCTTAGAGCTATATTCCTGGAAGGGAAATCTCTTGAAATGCTGGTTATTCAAATATCCCAATATCATGATGATCAATCCCGGGGTAATTGGCCAAAGACTTTGCGAAAATCGGATATTAAGAAGGTGGATTATGTAGCCAGTCGCATTATTGCTAATTTAGGTTATAATTTTACCGTTGAAAGTCTCGCAAAGGAGGCTGGGACCAATATAAACAAACTTCAGGAAGGCTTTAAGCACGAATACAACCTTACTGTAAATAAGTATATGCAAACTAAAAAACTGGAGGCTGCCAAGGAAATGCTGATGACTTCAGAAAAAAATATTTCCGAAATCGTGACCGCTATCGGATTAAATAACCGCAGTTATTTTTCCAAGATCTTTAAGGAAAAATATGGGGTCAACCCGAATTATTTTCTAAAAACCAGGAAAAACAAAATTGGAAATTAAAAGTGCGAAGTGTGAAGTTTTTAGGAATAGGGAAAACAGAAACAGAGAACAGAAAACAGAAAAGTTGGGTTAAATTATCTCCACTAAATTATATTTTGTAGTCCTTTCACCTACAATAATCTCATCGTTACATCTATGTCTTCTTCAAAATTTAAGTTCAATATTGTGCGTAAATCTTTTTGCAAATAAAAATAAAACATAATGTTCTAAATATGAATATGTTAAGATTTTTATTAGTTGATTGAATTCCAACTATTTTTATGCATTTTGAATTTATTTTAAAATTACAAAACAAAATAATGCGAAATGTTTTTCCTTTGTGCTTAAGGAAGGCGAATCTCGAATTAGTGCTTTATAATTTTATTTTTTAGTTAAAACTTAAATGGATCAAAATTTTAAAAACCTTAAGCAAATCCGCACTTTTTAAAAAATTCCCCAAATTTTTATGAAAGAGAGTAAAAGTGGATTTTATATTTTTAGGAAAATCTTTTCCAGGTCACGTTTAGCCGGAATTTTCTCATTTCTTTTTTTTTGTTTTTTAGGCTATTTCTTGCTTTGGCAGCGCTTTCAAATAATGAATGAAAGAGAGCTGCAGGAAATGTCCAATATTATTAATCTTGTAGAAAATAATGTAGAGCAATCCCTTCAAAACAGTTATTCGGTAGCCTTAAGCCTCGCGTTACTCATTGATAATGAGGGTAATATAGAAAATTTTGAAGAAGTTGCCCCTCATATGGTCGATGGAAATCCAAATATTGATGTTGTCCAATTGGTGCCGGGTGGGATCATTACTAAAGTTTATCCTCTTGAAGGGAATCGAGAGGTGATCAACTACAATATACTTCAGGAAGAATCTCTTAAAAGGGAAGCAAATAAAGCAATTGAAACTCGTAAAATATATTTTGCTGGCCCTTTCGAACTTAAACAGGGCGGAATGGCTGTGATAGGGAGATTGCCCGTTTTTATTAGAAATGAATTCTGGGGATTTTCCGCCGTTATAATAAAATTAGAAAATTTATTCAGACAATCCGGGCTTAAAAAGCTGGCAGGGGGGAAATATCAATTTCAATTTTCTAAGATAGATGTGCTTACAGGAGATGAGGTTTTCTTTCTTCCGGAAATTAAAAATTTAAATAAGTCTTACTCAAAATCGGTAATTCTGCCGGATGGAGACTGGAAATTTTATATAGCTTCTAAAAATTCCAATGAAATTTTATTTTTAATGTTACCTGTCGCATTTATTATTTTGATATTAGCAGCTTGGTTAGGGTGGATAATTTCCAAGGAGCTAGAGCAACCTGTAAAGTTGCAGGAGCTTTTAATGAAGAAGACCGGGGAATTGGTGCAAAGCGAATTAAAATTCAGGACTATTTTCGATCAGGCTGCAATTGGGATTGCCAGGCTTGATTCAATTTCCGGGAATATTCTGGAAACTAATACCAAATACAGGGAATTGTTGGGTTACACAGCGGAAGAATTGACCAGGTTTGATTATATGCAGCTTACGCATCCAGAAGATATTCAAGAGGATTATAATAATATGCAAAGGATAAATTCCGGAGAAATTACGGAATTTGCCATCAATAAACGGATCATTAAAAAAAATGGGGATATTGGTTGGGTTAAATTGACGGTTTCCACTTTGCGGGAAAATGGGTTGGGACCAGAAGAACATGTGGCACTTATTGAGGATATTACTGAAAAACGATTATCTGAACTCAATTTAAATAAGTCCTATCAAATGGTGATGGACCAAAATAAACGATTGCTTAATTTTTCTTTTATAGTTTCTCACAATTTGCGTTCTCATTCCAGTAATATTCAAGCCATTTTAAACTTATATGAACTGGCTGAATGTGAGGTTGAAAAGGAATCTTATGTTCAATTGCTTTCAAAAGTTGGGGTTGCCTTAGATCAAACCTTGTTTGATCTAAATGAAGTTGTTACTATTCAGGCCAACACCGATCTTGTTGTGAAGCCTCTTTTGGTTTCTGACTATTTAAAAATAACACTGGATCTTCTTCAGGTTCAGATTCAGAAAAAAAAGGCGATCATACGTCAGGAAATTCCGGAGGAAATGCTGGTTAAATTTAATCCTGCCTATATGGAAAGTGTCTTGCTCAATTTTTTGTCAAATGCGCTACGGTACAGCGATCATCAGCGAACACCCGAAATCTTGATTTCAGGCACCTGCGAGGAGGGGAGTTGGGTATTAGAGATATCAGATAATGGCATTGGTATTGACTTGGACAGGCACGGGAAACAGCTTTTTGGGATGTATAAAAGTTTTACCGATTCACCTCAATCCAGGGGGATAGGACTTTTTATCACAAAAAATCAAATGGACGCCATGGGTGGTAGGATATCGGTTGAAAGTATGGTTAACGTTGGGACTACATTTAAACTACATTTCAAGTGAAATGAGAAAAACAGAAATCAGATTTAAAAAAATAAAATTGGCATATGAATAAGGAAATCTGCGTTATTGATGATGATTATATATATCAGCTTATAATTGAAAAAATTATCAGACGAGCGGCGATTTTTGTAAAAAGCACTGCTTATAGAAATGCAGGGCATGCCTTTCAACGATTTAAAGATCCCGAATTCCCGCTTCCCCATCTCATTTTGCTGGATATTAATATGCCCCTAATGGATGGATGGGAGTTTATAGCCAAACTCTCCTCTTGCAGGCCGAATTTAAGGAACGAAACCAAAATTTATATAGTGAGTTCCTCCATCGCTACTGCCGATAAACTGAAGGCAGCCTCTTTTAAGGAGATTTCCGGATTTTTAAGTAAACCGGTAAGCGTGCAAAAACTGAAAGAAATAGGAGGGAAGATTTAAGTTGCCCGGATGTTTCTGACTTCTGTTTATGCTTGGTGAATTGACAACAAATCACAAATCAACCTATTTTTGCATTTGTTCCATCCAGGATTAGGGGGGAATCTTTTAAAAATAATATAGCAGGTGTATTTTAGCTATTATATTGACCCTTTGGCGATTAAATTTCGTTAGCCATTTAATCCCCCTTACTTTAAGGCCATAAGTTTAATATAAAAACAAATACTTATGAGTACATTTGGTCCTTTCATCGACAATTACAATACAACTACAGAAGGTCTTAATATCTTTTTCAAGATTATTGTGCTTTTTGTTCTTGCACTAATAATTCTTACAGTAATAGTTGCATTTGTAAATGTAATATTAGCGCTTTAAGTATAAATTAGGGATCAAGCCTAATTGTTGTGGAGGAATCCAATTAGTAGTTTGATCTTTGCAAAAAAAATTACCTTGGAGAACTACCTGGATTTAATAAAGCTTGTATTGCCACAGTTTCTTGTGGATCATTTTGATTTTATAAAGAGTAGTAAAGAAACAGAAGTTCTTCATTTATTCTTTGAAGAACGCAACATCCCACCTCAGGAAGAGACTGGCAGGGTTTTAATCTCGAAAGGCTTTCATAAGGAAGTCACCATTCAGGATTTTCCGCTGAGAGGGAACACCGTTTTCCTTCACGTTAAAAGGCGAAGATGGCTGGATAAAAACACCGATGAAGTAATCCAAAGAGATTGGAGATTAGTTGCACAGGGAACCCGAATGACCACCGAGTTCACTGCTTTTTTAAAAGAAATTAGTCGATACTAAAGCTGCCGACTGCCATACCATCGGTTCTTTCTTTGGTGTTAACGGTAAAAAACTGCAACGTCAGTACAAAGATCATTTAAGTGATTTTAAAGAATGGGATCAAAAGAAGCATGCCAAAGAATGGCTCACTTTTCCTGAAAATATAGGTACGCAGCTCTCCATAGACGAAACAGCCTTATCCAAGGGAGAGTTATATACTATTATTACCAACAAGAAAGCAAAAGGAAAGAAGGGAGCTAATGTATCCATACTGGCCGGAACCAAAGTAGAGCCCATCATTGAACAAGTACTTATAATCTCATTAACGCTAAGGAATAAAGTAACTGAAATAACCCTGGATATGGCTTCTACGATGAAGCATATTGCAAAAAAAATGCTTTCCCAAAGCACTGCAGGTAACGGATCGCTTTCACGTTCAGAAACTGGCTATTGAGGCGCTCCAGGACATTAGGATCAAGCATCGCTGGGATGCAATTGATCAGGAAAATCAAGAAATACAACAAGCGAAAAATAAAAATATCAGCTATAAATCGGTATACCTTGACAACGGTGATACCAGAAAACAACTACTGGCCAGAAGTAGATTTTTATTATTTAAATCACCAGGAGACTGGACCTCAAAACAAACCGAAAGAGCCATTATCCTATTCCAATTATATCCAGATATCAAAAAGGCCTCTAAGATCGTACAGCAGCTCAGGAATATATATAACCAAA